>Ga0098069_100257_pt1 | contig 27910 bp, 19 predicted proteins | sample 27_taG_FD_92584 | JGI IMG/M metagenome (GOLD analysis project Ga0098069, IMG submission 92584) | Marine viral communities from Cariaco Basin, Caribbean Sea - 27_WHOI_OMZ | ecosystem: Environmental > Aquatic > Marine > Oceanic | place: Caribbean Sea: Cariaco Basin | collected 2014-11-09
CAGTTTGTTCACCTTCAGGAAATTCTCATCTACGCCTTTGATGTAAGCTGTCTTATTCTTCGACTTAAAATCAAGGAATACCCTTTCTTCAATTACTTCTGAACAAGTGGAAATTCCGCTGATATTTTCCAGCTCCTGTTTTTCTTCCGCAGAAAAATTAATTGTTTTTCCCGTTGCGGCAGGCACCTTGAGATCGGGGTGGTATTCATTAGAAAAGGAAAGGCTGAAGTCTTTGAGCCCTGTAAAGCCCGAAAGTACGATAAAGAGGGCAAAAGCCCCTGCAAAAACCCCTAGTGCCGCAATGAGGGTAATGATGTTGATGGCATTGTTGCTGCTTTTTGAGAACAAGTACCTGCGGGCTATGTAAAAGGGGAACTTCAAGCGTTAAGATTTTTTTCGCTTCGAAAGCAAATCGGGCTGTTCAATAGGATTGTTCTCGCCTTTTATTGATTTTTCGATATTCTCAATATAATCGAGAGAATCATCAATAAAGAATTCGAGGTTGGGCATACGTCGCAGCTGGTTCTTTGTGCGCAGTGCCAGTTCGTGTTTAAGTTTTGGCTTTAGCAGGTTGAGTTCCTTCAAGATATCCTGCGCGTTCTTTGCCGGGAATATACTCAGGTAAGCCTTTGCCTGCGAAAGATCTGTGGTGACCTTCACCTTCGAAACAGAGATTAAAATTCCTGTTCTTCCCGCATCCCTCAAGTGAGACTGCAGCACATCGGCAAGATCTTGCTGTAATACGCCCCCTATTTTTTTCTGTCTGTTCGTTTCCATGGCACAAAAATAGCACATTTAGTGCTCAAATCTTAAAATCTGCGTTAATAGCTTTAGGTTTTTGCTCCTAACCGCTCCCGACTTTTTATATTTAAAACTCAAAACTTCCGGAGCGACTCATGTAGCTTCGGAAATTTACTTTTAAAAACTTTGAAACTGAAAAATGAAAAAGATTGAACACATAGGTATAGCAGTAAAAGACCTGCAAGCCGCTAATGAACTTTATGCGAAACTGCTGCAGACTGAAAGTTACAAATCTGAAAAAGTGAAGAGTGAAGGGGTGGAAACCTCTTTTTTCAAGACCGGGGAGAGTAAAATTGAATTGCTGGCCGCCACTTCTGAAGACAGTGCCGTGGCAAAATTCCTGGCAAAGCGGGGGGAAGGCATTCACCATATCGCCTTTGAGGTAGACGATATCAAGGCTGAAATGAAACGCCTCAAAGCAGAAGGTTTTGAACTCATTTCCAAACGCCCAAAGAAAGGTGCCGACAATAAGCTGGTGGCTTTTTTACATCCAAAATCGGCTAACGGAGTGCTGGTTGAATTGTGCGAAGAGATCAAAGATGGAGAAGAGCACATTCCTATTGGCGACGAGGTATGGGAGGATTTGTAAATTCCTGAAAATATCTTTTTGAAATGCTTGTTAAGTATTGAACAAAACTCTAAATTTGCGCCCTCATAACACCAATGAGCCGGTCCTATAGCTCAGCTGGTTAGAGCACCTGACTCATAATCAGGTGGTCCCTGGTTCGAGTCCAGGTGGGACCACACCAGTAAAGACAAGGCTTCCGAGAAATTGGAAGCCTTTCTTTTTTAGGGCGGGTACAACATAGGTACAACAAAGATAAATGAAGGTATCCCGGGATCAAAGTAATGTCTCTTACCGAATTTTCACGGAGATATTAGGATCCGGGAGATCAAAAAAAATATTTTAAAGAGTGCTTAAATATTTGCTATGTGTTTAAACTGCAGCAATTAATTTAAAATTCCATCATAAATCAAATGCTTCAAGAATAAAGCACTTGTATGAGCTGCATAGCTTTTAGCTGAGTCATCTTTATCTTTAGTATTATCCATTACGGATTTAAAAATTACCCAGTGTGTTTTACCCTCATTTCCAAACTGACATGCTCTTGCAACAGCATAACTTTCCATTTCAACTGCTGTCGTTTTTCTGTTGACAGATTTTATGTGATCTTCGAAAAAGCCTTGCTTATTAATAACCATACTACTACATGCCATAGGTTCAAAATGGATGGCTACTGGAGTTTTAAAACGAACGCCATCTGAATTATTTATTTCTTTTTCAATTCTTTTTAACTCAGGATCAGTGTAATCCTTAAGTTTAAATTCCAGGATTGAGTCATGCTCGATTTCAAATTTCTCTATACTAATTTTAATTTGGTTTCCTTCCTCATCGTATAGATTCTCATAGTCAACAATATTTTTATTGTGATCATATATTTGAAGTATTTTCCCATCTTTACTTTTTAGATCTGATACTTTTCCTTTTTGAAATGTGAATACGGACTGAGCCAAAACAATATCTCCAAAGTTAGTTTTTTCAATACCTCCGCAAACACCAGACATTAGGAGATATTTCGGTCTAAAAAGTTCTAACATTTGAGTGGCGATGATGGCAGAATCTACCATACCAGTGGCAGAAGGAATTGCGGCCACCACTTTCCTCTTGGAATTGTTCTTTAAATGCCCTACATTATATCTTTTTGTTCCAATAATAACGGTTTCTTCTTCTAGCCAAGTGAAGTGTTTTTTTACTTCTTCAAATTCATCGTTATATAATGCGGTTATAATACCAAACTCAAATTTTTCCCTCTCTTTTATTTGTTTTTTTATACCAAATAGCTCATTCTTAGAAATAGGTTTAATCACGCCTTCTCTTAGGTTTGAGTTTACTTGATGATATTTGTAAACTTCTTCATGTGGAATTTTTTCTTCAATCATTTGGTGCTTAATTTCTTTTTCATCACCATCAGAAATGTACATTATTTCAAGATTTGGAAACTCTTCTATTATCGTGGAAGCTTTAAATCTCCTAATTCCACTTATTTTATCTGTATAAAAAACATGAACTGCGAGTGAAACTAATTCATTTGGATCAAGATTTGTCAGTTCTTGATTAAACTCTTCTAGACTTTCAATTTGTATAATTGATTTGAAAGAACTTCCTAAAAAATCTTTGGATTTCTGGTAGTTTTCTTCAGTATCAAAAAGAAATAGATTTATATTCTTGGTTTTTATCATATTAATTCAAATTTCAATTTTTGGTGATATTGTTCGTCGTCAATTCTAAAATTATAATTGAACCCGAAATAACCCGATGAAGCCAGTAAAATTAAGCATTTTGTCCCTTCCCCATTACTATTGGAGTAGCTTATATCTGCAATAGGATTGATAATTTCTATTTGGACTTTATTTGAGTAAAGCTTTTTAATTCGAATCTTGACTTTTACTTTATCATCAACTTTACAGTGGTTTTCAAGATTTGTAATGAGCTCATTAATGATGAGTTTCTGTGAATAAATTTTTGGGACTTTCACTTTTTTTGATCCTTGGACCTCTTCAATATCAAAATCACATTCAGTATTTAATTTCCTCAACTTCTTAATGAAGTTTGTCATGAAATCATTCCAATCGGTGTTGCGATTTTCTATTAATTCATGGAATTCTGTATTTAAAGAAAAGTTTGCCTGAATCTGAACAATGTTTTTCTCAATCAATTTCAATTTATCAATGTCTTTAAATGATTCTTTTAAGCTAAAAATTAAATCTTGATTTATACCTACAAGAGATCTTAAACTGTCGGAATCTCGTTCTGTGAATTTAATTAATCTAAAGTATGGATAGGGAGCTAAGTAATCTTCAAATGTTATTGAGAAAGTTAATATAGGTGTGATGAAATTCATCAATTGGAACCAAGTTTTTGCTATTAAATCTGAAAGTTCCTTAGGAATATTGTCTCCGGATTCTATTTTATCCATTGCCTTTCTAACTTGGCCAAGAATAAGTGAAACATTATGATTAAATGAAATTTTGCCATCGTGCAGTTCCGGAGCTTTCTCTTTATCATAGTTTTCTTTAAGAATTCGTAGGTGTGATTCGATGTCAGTTCTTGATGGAAGCGTTTTTAGAAAATTGTAAAATTTCTTCACTTGTTTGTCAAGCTGGTCGTCACCAGTTTTTACTTCTTGAAGTAGTTCCTTTATCTGATTATCATATCTTTTAATGCTAGATTCAGTTTTATTCAGAGGAAAATACTTCAGAAGTTTGTAAAGGAGATAATTAACCGTGGATTGGCTGTCGGATAAAAAAATTAATAGTTTTTTTAAATTTTTTGGATTAAGAATTTTTAATAGATTTTCCTCCTTAAAAGTTATGAATAAAAGATGAATCATATCTTTCTTATTCCAGTTATAACATAGCTTATCCTCAGGAATTTTTTGATCTATAACAAATAACTTGACAAACTCTTCGATCCGATCAATAATATCTGGTATAACAACAATAACTTTGTTATATAAATATGGCTCGTGCAGGAATACAGCGCAAACAGTTTCAATTTTCTTATACGGATGTTCTCCTCTATCTCTTGATTTTTTTGACTCATGATAGGCAATAAATTCATCAAAGAATTTAAAGTACTCCCTGTAAAAACGGTATTCTGAAATTTTACCAAATTCATTCCGAACCAGTGCCATTTCATCGTAAATAGGACTCCCATTTTTATTTCTTAACAAATAAAGACTATTACTCTCTGAAATATCTCTTGGTGTAATTTCGTGTTTAATAGTTTTAACTAATGACTTGATTGCTTGAGGAACATTTGGAAGTTCTATTAGTTGATCTAACCATTTATTCTCCTCTATTACAGGACTTTTTGAGAGATGATATGTTGGTATGTGCCAATTACTGCCAAAAAAGATATTTACAGGTATATTTTCATCTCCGCTATTTATTTTTTTTATTCTTGAAAAAAATTCTCGTTTATGATCATTCAATCTTCCTATCATTGAGAGCACTATAATACTACGGACGTTAAGGAAAGCTACTTCATCGATCATTTGGGATATTGACTCACCTGAGCAGGAACCATCATCAAGAATCATTACATTTCGGCCTTTGCTCAAATTGAATAATGACTGGAAAGGAGGAGGAAAACGCCATCCTTCATTAGTCAGAAATCTTTCAAGTTCGTAAAACTTCACCTTATGGCTTTTAAATATCTCATCTTTCATAAATTGGAAATCGATATTTCCAATTCCAGAAGTTTTAGGGTAAAAAATAATTTCAATGCCTTTAAGAGAAGTATGTTTTTCGAGCGCCTTAAAAATTTTAGTATTTATTTTTTCTGAAGCTTTACGATTCTTCAGAATTGAATGCATATCAAAAAAATAAGGATGAACAAGGTTATTATAGTTAAAGTAACCAACACGAATTTGATCCACAGAAATAAGTTCTACAAATTCTTTATTGCTAAGAAGAACTGACTCGCCATAATTGCTTTGATTAATTTTACGAACAATCGGAGTATTAGTAAAAGGATTTATTCGAATTACACCAAGACCCTCTTCTTTTAGTTTATTCGATATGTCGGCTCGAGTAAATTTTTTCAGAGGTCTATGGTAAACCGAAACTAATCTATCCAAAATTTCTGCTCCCTGATTTATGAAACTTTTAAAAGAGTTATCCATTGAATTAACCAAAACTCCAATTCTTTCTAATGTTGCACCCACTAAGCTAAGGTGGGAAATAACCCTTTCAACCATAAAGCCTGTGGAAATAACATCACATAGTAATATAACCTTTGTTCCCTTTTCAATACCATGTTTAAAGGAGACTTCTTCTTCGAAAGAAAAATAATTGTTTAGTCTAATAAATTTTGCTTCTTTGCCTTCTAATTCGGATTCAAAATATTCAATTAGTTTGTGGCTACTTGAAGTTATCCCTACGAACACAAAATTGTTAAGATTGCCAACAGATTCATGAATTCTCCTAAATAGAATTTTAGTAAGATAAACCTGGGAATCCTTGTCTGAAAGAGCATCAAATAATTGTAAATATTCGTTTTGATAATAGTTTCCGTTGCAGAGGAAAATAGAATTTTTCTCTGATTTAATACAGGGTGCAATTATCTTCTCAATATCTTTTGTTTCAACTACTAATGCCTGATTTGAAAAATGAGCCCTTAATTTTGCAGAATCGATTACAGAAATAAGATTACCATACGTATCGTAATGATTAATATGGCCAACAATATCGTCGGGATTTTCAAAGTCAGATTTTCTCAAATCATGGTTTTCATATAATAATTCGTTTAGTTTTACAATGTCCTTTTCTGAGAAAACCCCTAACCAGAAAATTTCAAGTTCTTTTGTATCGAAATAAATAAATGGGGTAGGATGAATTTTAAATTTTCGGTCAACTTCACTAAGTGAAAGAAGCTCATTTTTAATAGAGGCTAGAAAGGGTTTTGAAGGTGGGTTTATCGCAATAACATTATTCTTCAAGTTCACACTGTAGTCGGTGCATAGAAAGAAAATTATTTTTTTAGTGACTCTTTCATCTATTTCCCATCCTGTAAAATCTAAATAAACTAGCGATTCTGTGTTGGATTTAATTCCTTCCAGAAACGATGAGAAAAGTTTATTATAAAAACCTTTCTTTCCATGGTCTTTACTTTTTTGTACTAATTGAATGTCAAAAAGGCTTATGTGCTTATAATTTTCCTTTTCGAATGAATAATTATTGAGAGAGGCATAGGGTTTAATGGAGGTGGAGTCAATATCAGATTCTAATTTCCGCTCGGGAATATAAATTGTAAATAGGGTGCCCGGAAAGAAGGTTGACTGTTGACCAAAATATATTATGGATTCCTTAATTGTCTTTCCATGAGAAAAATCAAGTGCAATTTTGCCATATCTGCTACGAGCAATTATTAAACCCTCGAATCTTTTAACTATTGATAGAAGATCAAATAAGCCACGTGGAACCGCGAACTCATCTTTATATTTTTCTAGTAGTTCATGTTGAGATGAATTATGTTTAAAGGCATATTCAAGAATCTGAGTATCCTGATTCTGATCTTTAAATCTATGGGAATATCCTTCGCCATTGTTTTTTAAAAATGCACTTTTTAAGGTAGAGGGAATACCTTCACCAAAATCGACAAATGATAATTGTAACAAAGAACGGTTTGAAAAGAGGTTAGAACTTTCTTTTTCAACAAAAAAGCTTCTTGTCTCTGGAAGTGCCTCTTCTTCAAAGTTCCTTTTAAGTATGGATTGAACTTTGTTTTTTCCAAGTCTTTTTTCGTCTAATTTTTTCTTTAATACTAAACTTAAGAAAGCTTGATTACTTTCAGGCCCAAAAATACTTTCAGTGTAATGATCTAGAAAATTTTCATAAAGCTCCTTAGTCACTATCGAACTTAGAGTCTCATTATGAAAAGGTAAGTAACAATTATTCTCTTGAAGAATTTCACTTGTGGCCGCTTCCAGTTTGTACGTGTCAGTGAGTTTTTCAATAATCCTTCGGTCGTCATATGAGCCTATGTATTCTAGTGCAACAAAAGGTGTTACGCCATAACTCTCATAAATTTCCTTGGAGACAGATGTGATTTTAAACTGTGATTTGAGCCGGTCTATGGTTCTCCCATCTATGTCAAAGTAAGAGTTGAAATCTCGATGAGGAACAATTGAATAGATTTTCCAGACCTCCCACAATTGAACAAATTGTCTTGCCCTACGTCCATTAATGGACTCGCTCGAACCATTTATTAAAAAACAAACCTTGAAATTTGTACCAGAGTCTACCAAAGATTTAAATAACCCAGTGAGAACAAGAAGTTCTTCATTGGCAATCCATTCTACTTGTGAAAAATCAAAAATGTAATTAACAGATTGAGATTCTTTTGAATAAGTTCTGTAGAATTCGTCCATCAATAAATCCAGATGTTGTTCTGCAATTTTGCTTCCTAGTGAAAATGTGATTTGATTTTTTGGCTTGGGCATGAATCTTTATTTGATAGTTTTAAAAGTTGTACTTCACGAATTCAATTTTACTTTATTATTATTATTGAAAACGTCTTTGCAATTAAAACTAATTTTGAATTTGCAAATGCAACCTGTAGTTCTTTGTTTACTTGGTTGGTTAAGTTAATTTATTTTCTATAAAAAGTTACCGCCATTTCTGAATTCGTAGATTTGACAAAGTCAATTGGCATCACTAGCAATCTAATATTTTTTTAGGTTTTACTATAAATTGTCAATCAATAGAATTTCCTTTTTATTTTTCTTTACAGCTATGCTTAAGAGTCTGAACAACTCTAGGAATAATTTATTTTAAAATCCGAAAACACGCCAGAAGGGTTCTGGAATAAAACATTTTCTAGAGAATAAAATCAAGGGGATGCTATCCTTCTTATTCCTTTTTTTATAACAATTTTACTATGATCGTTCTACGTTTCAGCTTCATTTATTGGCTTCGTTTTTTTAGAAATATGTTATTTATCCAAGGTAAAGTTTGTAGGTGGCAATATTCTACAATGAACAGACATTTGAAACCGAGTTAATTAATATTCAGTTCCATTTACACCACAGAGAGTTTTCTAGTTTTTAATATTTATCAGCATTTTCAATAATTTACAGAATATATCGTACTGTTTTGTTCGTTTCGATGTTAAAAGTTTCTTCTAATAAGATTTAATTTCTTTTTCTCAATTAGTTTGTTTTTCTAAATCAATTTTTAATCAAAATGAAAGAAAACAAAAAAATCGAGGACCTCTTAATTGATATTAAAGGCCTCCTGGGAACCAGCAAAAAAGTAATGAATGTGGATGATCTGGCACAATACACCGGACTCTCCAAAAGCAAGATCTATAAGCTTACCCATTTAAAGCTTATACCTACCGGTAATAATCCCAATATCCGTCAGAAGTTTTTTGATAAGGATAAAATTGATGCCTGGCTCCTAGGAGAACCAAACCTTTCTGATGAATTCCTGGAGCAGCAGTTTAATCAAAAGCTGCTTAAGAACCGGAAGTAGGTTTTCCATTCACTAATCTTAAAATTTTCAAAGATGAAAAATATATCCTATATCAGGGTCGGTACCTGTTACTATAAAATTGTACAGATACCCACTATTTCAGGGAGCTTTAATGAGAGCCTGGTTCCATGGAACATTGAAACCCTCCGCAATGATCACGGTAAAGCTTTTATTGGCGCCATTAAAAACTATGATGGCTTCACCTGCCTTCCCGGTCATAAAGATTTTAAAAAGGAATGTCATGGGTTTTACAATACCTACTCTCCTTTGCCTCATATCCCGCAGGAAGGGAAGGTTGATGTTTCACTACGCTTTGTTAAGCATATTTTTGGGGACCAGTTCGAACTGGGACTTGACTATATACAGCTACTGTATTCCAGACCGCTTCAGATCTTACCCATCCTTTGTCTGGTATCCAAAGAGAGGGTTACAGGTAAAACAACCTTTCTCAAATGGTTAAAAGCCATTTTCGACAATAACCTGACTTACCTCACCAATGACAATTTCAGCAGCCAGTTTAATGCTGATTGGGCCAACAAACTTCTTATATGTATCGATGAAGTACTATTCAACAAAGAAGAGCTTACAGAACGGATAAAGTACTTAAGTACCACCGATTTTAATAAACTGGAAGCTAAAGGCAAGGACAAGCGCGAGGTGGAATTCTTTAGCAAGTTTATCCTGTGCAGCAACAATGAAGATAACTTCATTAAAATCGATAGTGAGGAAACGCGCTTCTGGGTGTTAAAAGTTCCTTCCTTAAAAAAAGAAGAAACCCATTTTTTAGAAGATCTGAAGGCAGAAATTTCGGCATTTCTATATTACCTGGATCAGCGCCAGTTAACTAGCAGGCACAGCACGAGGATGTGGTTTGCACCGGAAGAGGTACGCACCGATGCTTTGGCCAGTTTGATGCAGAATAACCGAAACCGTGTGGAAAAGGAACTGGCCAATATGATTCTGAGCGTCATGGAAACTTATGAAGTGGATGAAGTAAATATTTGCCCCGTGGATGCTTTGCATGTTTTAAACCGCACCCGGATTAAAACGGACCTAACACAATTGCGGCAGATCCTGAAGAAGGATTGGGAATTAAGCAACCAGGACAATTCCCTTAGCTATCAAAAGATGATCATGTGGGTGGATGGCGGACTAGGGTTCATTCCTGCAAAAGGAAGATACTATACTGTTACAGCATCTTTTTTACTGCAGCGCTTTGGCCAAGAACAGCAAAGTGATGAGATGATGCGTCATTGATACGCGCGCGAAAGCCACTGTTTAAAAGGTTTTCCATCAAATAATCATCATTCCAGATCATCCTGAGAGTATGCTACTAGTAAACAGCATTAGGTTATTTCTTTTTTTTTGATGAATGATGAGAAAATATAAGTAAGACTAGTAATACTCCGGGTTTTCAGCCGCATCATTTTCCTCATCATTTTTTCATCAAAGAAAAATGATGAAGTGGGAATAGCAAGAATTAGAAATACTCATCAATCAAAAGTGAAATGAGAAAAGAAAATAATATATCCAAGAGCTGTGAAAGCGCCCGTAATATTTGCATCGTAAAAACGCTGGCAAAATTAGGGCATTTTCCCAGCAGAACATCGGAGAAAGAAGCTTGGTTTCTGAGCCCCCTTCGGTCAGAAACCCAAGCCTCTTTCAACGTTTCTTTGCGTAAGAACTTATGGTATGACTTCGGAATTGGAAAAGGAGGTTCTATTATAGATTTAATTATGACTATGAAATCCTGTTCTATAAATGAGGCAGTGCAATTTTTACAGACAGATACTATTTCCTATGAATTTAATCCGCCTATGAAACAAATAGGTCTTAGGAACAAAATTCAGATTATTACGGTAGGCTCTCTGGAGCATTCAGCTTTAGTAGGATACTTGAAATCCAGGAACATTCCAATTAAAATTGCCGGAAAGTATTGCAAGGAAGTCTGGTATAGATGTAAGAGCAAGAAATATTTTGCCATCGGATTAGAGAACAATTTTGGCGGGTGGGAACTTCGGAACAAGTACTACAAGAATTCCTCCTCTCCAAAATCATATAGTTTTATTGATCATTCTTCAGAGCGACTGTTGATAACAGAAGGCATCTTTGACTTTCTTACCCTGGCAGTTCTAAATGAAAGTCTAATAAATGCTTCAGATGGTCTTGTGCTTAATTCCCTTGTTTTTCTTAAAGACATCAAAAACATGATTTCCAAATATTCTGAAGTATTCCTCTTCCTGGATAATGATCCGGCAGGAGAAAAAGCTACTGCAGTGCTTTTAAGATTTTCTACAAATGTCACTGATTGCAGTGGTTCTTACCACCCATATAAAGACCTGAATGAAAAACTGATTTCTAATTCAAAAAATAAAAAAGTTGAAGGAGAGGAATAATTATAACCGTAAATGCCTATCGGAGAATTTTAGTTGAAAGAGTAAAGCAAGATGTGTCATTGTCATGACATTCTTGCTTTACGCCCGGAGGTTGCAAAGATTTTAAAAGAAAAAAATGAAAAGGGAATACATCCAAATCCGCTGCTCGATTTACGAGAAAAAGCTACTCAAAAGAAGGGCGGCCAGGGCAGGTATTTCCCTTTCAGAATATCTTCGTTCCACTGCTTTTGAAAGAAATATTGTGGAACGGATCACCCCGGAGCAGTTGGAGTACTACCGGATGCTTGTGCAATTCAAAAATAACTTTGCACGGATAAGCAGCATGTTTAAAAAGCGGGATCCGAAGTTGGCTGCAACGGTAGAGAAGCTGGCGGAAGAAATCAGGAACCATTTAGAAAACTTTAAAAAATGATCGGGAAAGGACATTCAATTTCCAGCACAAAGGTTTCTATATCCTATGGCTGGAACCAGGAAAAAGAAGCAGAAGTTGTTCTTAAGGAACACCTGGCCGGGGATACCCCTCAAGAAATTGCGGAGGAGTTTAAGATCATCCAGTCTCAAAATGAACGCTGCCACAAAAACACGCTGAGCTTTATAGTTAGCCCGACAATCGAGGACGGAAAGGATTTAAGCAAAAAGGACCTGGAAGAAATCGCTAAAAAGTTTCTAAAGGAAATGAACCTGCAAAACAATCAATCCATTGGGTTTGTTCACCGGAATAAGGCGCATACTCATATCCACATCTATACCAATAGGATTGGTTTTGATGGTAAGGCCTACAATGACAGCTTTATCGGAAAACGAAGTCAGGTAGCGGCAGATAATGTAGCAAAAGAATTAGGGCTTACCAGGGCGCGGGAAAAACAACAGGAAAAACTCCGGGAATTAAAAAACCTTCGACAGGAAATCAAAATTATAAATGACCGGGTTCTTCAAACAAGGCCAAAGTCCCTGGATGAGTATATAAGCAAAATGAAAGTTCATAAAGTGGAAGTGATTCCCACTATTAATAAATCCAATCAACTGCAGGGGTTTCGTGTAGAATACAAAGGAGTAAATCTCAAAGCAAGCGAGGTTCACCGGTCAATGAGCGGCAATAGACTTATTGCGAAAATTTCTCAAAACAGAAGTTTTACCAGGTTAAAGGAAGCACCAAAAAGCCTGCTGATAATGAACAAAACTGTACAGTTGAGCACTAATCTAACTACTAAAATAGCCAAAGAACTTATAAAGGGAGCTCTGAAAGCACTGGATACCGGTATAGGAATATGAATTTTTAAAATTTTAAGCGATGAAAAAACTAGACGAAATTATGGAACTGATGGCCGATGAAATGGCTGATTTTAAAACTACTATTCTGGAGCTTCAACGACTTTCGGAGAAATTATTTGATCTCAGCATCCCAATTACAACCGAAGCCCTGGAAAAAGAATTGAACATCTTTCTGAAAGAACAGGAAACGCAAAGCCAGGAAAGGGATGAAATTTTAAAAGGCATCGATAAGAAACTAAAGAATGTCAGGTTGATACCAAATTATCTGCTGATCCTTTTTGGTGTCATGGGAATACTTGCTTTAAGTTTAGTCGGATACTTTAGTTACACCTCCAATAAAAAAACAGAGCAAAATTTTGAAATCTACCAGATGATCATGGAATCTCAAAATAAGCGATACGATAATTATTTCGAAGCATATCCGGAAATCCACGAAGCATACTGCAAGTGGCTAGAGAGTGGATACCAGGGTTTGTAATGACAAATGGCCTGTAGCAAAAATTAGTAAATTTGCGGCAAATAGCCTGAAATCCCCATTAAAACCATTGAAATTTGCGGCAAAAAATTAGTAAAAAATAAAAGCAATTTTTTAGATCAGTGGATAATGAGTGGATATTCCAGTAAATGGGCTCAAAGACCCTGAAAACAGGCTGAAATTTACTGGTAATATAAAACAGAAGTAGGATGCGCCCTATGCTGTTTTTACTTAACGCTTAACTTCCCGTACGCTATAAAAACAGCATAGGATCCAGCGCAGGTAAGTTATGGTAGATATGGGGGCAGGAGGTTTAATATTATTGTTTTAGAAACAATGTTTATTATTTTAAGAAAATGTAAGAATAAAAAACATCTGAAACCTCTGAAGTTCTTTATAGAGAGGAATTTTGGTTTTTAGCAGGTTTACACTTCCTCCAATTTTGATCTACATCTTGAATTTAAACTGCATTCTTTTCATCATGTCGTTTATTTAAGAGGTTGCACTTTTCTTCAATTTCCGTAATTCCAATTTTTCAAATATTACGGTGCATTGATTAGAGAAGCCTTTCACCTTCTTATAATTATAGTTTATTTTTTATATATTCGACCTATATGAAAACTCCACCTTTTTTCTATAAAGTTTCCTTTCACTTTCTCGCAAATGACAATAATAATGAGATAACTCACGAAAATTGGGCAAAAGAATTCATAGACCCTAATCCGTATAAGGCGAGAGAAGAAGCCTTTATTGAGTTTAATGAATATCTTCAATTTTTAAAAAGTAATGATAGGCTAGAAACTGACGAATATGGAAACCCAAAAATAACAAGTCCTTCCGGTATTCCCGAAAAAACCGAGCTTCCTGATAATTTAGATGAAATGGATGATACTGGTTTTCGTAAATTCATTCGGGAACAGTCTAAGTTCGTAGAATTTGAAGAAAACCTTGATGTTTTATTGGTAATTAGTGACGAAGAACTTCTTGAGGCTTTAAATGAAGTAGATAACACCTTTACTATTTATTCAGTTTCCTCCAATCCTTTAGCCTTGCAGTATATTATGGATAATTTGAGGTTTGAGTTTGGTCTGTATTATGAATGCAACCTCAAGCCACATGACAATGCTAATGTAGTACAGCATTACGGTGAAGATTATGCCGAATCCGGAGAAGAAGAAGGTGCCGAGAATTATGCGATTCTCCCCACCCCAATGAAATGGAGCAGCCGGGAGATTTATGACAAAAAGAATAACGAAGAAGTTGGGTGGGAACAGAATAAACCAAAAAGTCTTTGGGAAAATATAATTCAAGGAGGTGAATCAAATAGTTTGGAATTTAAACCTAGTCTGATTTATAATTTCCTTCCAGATACTCCAAACCATATTCCTCGATTCAATAATGCAAAAACCATTTGTGGCTTTTTAAATGCCAGGGGTGGAGTTCTCCTCATTGGAATTTCAGATGATGGTGTGCCCGAGGGTATTGATGAGGATTTTAAGTACTTGGGTTCCCGGGATAAAATTAAATTAAATATAGATAAGTTGATTTACTCCTATTTTGGCGACCCGGTAGTACCGCTAATTAAAGCCTCTTTTGAAAGGATTAAAGAAAAAGAAGTTATAGCTATAAAAGTGCAACCATCAAATCGGCCTGTATTTCTGAAAAATTATAATCCTAATACAGGTAAAACTACTAAGCATTTTTTTGCAAGGAGAAATGCTTCAACTACAGAAATAAGGGATGTTGAGGAAATCATAGATTATGTTTTTAATCATTGGTCAAAGCAGTGATAAAATGCAGTTAGAATCTTTCACAATCTTTTAACACTGCATTCTTTTTCCTATATTGTTCCACGCAATTGTTTAACTCTACAACATAATTGCAAAATATCAATCTGACAAATAGTATAGCCACAAGTTGGTTGAAAACCTACAATAAATCAATGCTTAACAAAGAAAAACTAGAAAACCTCTCCGATGAAGTTTGGAAAGGTGCTATAAAATTACGCGGTAAATTTAAAGCCAAAGATTACCCTTCTGTTATCCTACCAATGATAATGGTAAGGCGTATTGAATGCGTCCTTGAAGCTAAAAGAGCGGAAATCCGGGAAGGAATTATCGCTAAAGATCACTCTTTTTCTGAAGAAGCCCTTTCTGAGCTGCATCAAAAGGATAAAGAAGCTGCCCTGGAGAAAAGAAAAGAGTTGGGGAGAAAGATTAAGCAGTTGGAAGAGCATACCTTACCTTTTTATAACAAGTCTTATTGGACGCTGAAAGGAATTTTACAGGAGAGCAGCACCCAAGTAAATAAAAATTTCAGGGAGTACCTGAATAATTTCAGCTCCAATATTGAAAAGATTATCGATAAATTCGAGTACAGGGCCACGGTAGAGAAAATGGAAAAGGCCAAGCGGCTCGATAGCATCATTCAATTGGTAGCCGAAGAGGATTTTAGCCCTCAAAGGCTTTCTAATATTGAAATGGGGTATGTTTATGAAAACCTGTTGCAGAAGTTTTCTCAGGATGATGCCAAAGATACTGGAGAACACTTTACGCCCCGGGAGATCATTCGAATAATGGTCGATCTTATGGAACTGGATTTTGATCCTGAAACCGCCAAAAAAGCGATTTCTATTTACGATCCTGCCTGCGGAACCGGTGGAATGCTTTCGGTAGCTAAAGAACATCTAATCGACCAGGCAAAAAGCCAAAAAGCGATTGAAAATATTGAGGAATTGGTTTTACTGAACGGACAGGAATACCTGGCACAAAATTACGCCCTTTGTAAGGCCGATATGCTCCTGAAAGGAGAAGTGAACAGTAACATCAGCCACGGAAATTCCCTGATCCCGCATATCGAATCGGTGCCCGATGATGGCGACCAACACACTAATCTTCAGTTTGATTATATGATCTCTAACCCTCCGTTTGGAGTAGATTGGGGCGAGTATAAAAAATATGCAGAACTGCTAAAGACCTCTCGTTATCGGTGGGGTATGTCTCCTGTAAATGATGGTGCACTGCTCTTCTTGCTAACAATGATAGAGAAGATGAAACCTGCGAAAAAAGGAGGCTCAAAGATCGCTATTCTCTTTAATGGTTCCCCTTTAAGCAATGGGGATGCCACTCAGGCCGAAAGCGAAATAAGAAGGCATATTTTAGAAAATGATCTTTTGGACAGTATCGTGATGCTGCCGGACCAGATGTTCTATAACACCGGGATTTATACTTACATCTGGTTGCTTAACAACAATAAACCCAAGCATAAAAAGGATAAGGTGCTAATCATCAATGCCCGGGAACAGTATGAGAAAGAACCAAAATCTTTCGGTCACAAGCGTAACCGTATCACGAATGACCACCGAAAGTGGATTCGCGATCAGTATGAGTCCTGGGTGGAAAATGATTTTTGCCGACTCTTCCACACCCGAGATTTCGCTTTTCATAAGGTAGATGTGGTTTTCTGGCAGGAAGATGAGCACGGGGAACCTATGCAACATACCGAAGATTTCCCGGTAAAACTCAATAATGACAATGTAAAGAAGAAATTTAATCTTTACGGAGACTTGGAATTTGAACTCACTTTCCCTGCAGCCAAAGAAGGGGAAGATGCAATTATAAAGCTTCCTTACAACGGCAAAAAAGCCTTTGAAACTTTATTGGCCGATAAGGTTAAAAAACAAGTCCCGGCCTTTAAGGATAAAGATGCCAAACAAATTAAAGCCTGGCTCAAAGATGCTGAGGTAGGAGCCAAATATACCCACCGGCATTATATTGAAGATAAAGAATACATCCCTTACGATCGCACGGCAAAAAATAAAGAAGCTTATATAGAAGATTTCCTGAAAAGGGAGATTGACTATAAGATCATAAGCTGGAAGGAATACGAGCAGTTGGGTTACGAGATTCTGCCTAATAAATATTTCTACCAATATGAAGAACCTGTCCCCAGTGACCGGATAATAGAAGAATTCTGGGCCCTGGAAGAAGAAGCCGAAACCTTGTTGAATGAAATTAGAAGTTTATAGGGATGAAATACAGCTATAAAGAGTCTAATATTGAATGGTTAGGTCTAATTCCAGAGCATTGGAAAATTGATAGGATTAAAGATAGGTGTGAAAAAGTTACAGGTGGAGGGACGCCAAAAAGCGGAATTTCAGAATATTGGGATGAAGGAGAAATTATTTGGATTTCCCCAACCGATTTCAGTAAATCTGAAAAAAAAATAATTAAAGATTCTGAAAAGAAAATCACACCCTTAGGCCTAAAAAAATCTTCAGCAAATCTTCTCCCTATTGGAACCGTAATAATGTCTAGTAGAGCATCTATCGGTGAGGTTAAAATTGCAGGAAAGGAATTAAGCACCAACCAAGGTTTTGTATCCTTTTTGCCTCAAAAAAATCTTTACAACAATTTTCTATATTATGTAATAAAAGGTTTTTTAGGTGAATATTTTTCTGAAATAGCATCAGGAACAACTTTTATGGAGATAAGCAGAAGGATGGTTCAGCTGGAAAAAATCCCTCTCCCACCCCTCCCCGAACAAAAAGCAATTGCCGCCTATCTCGACCAGGCATGCGCCCGTATCGACCGGATTATTGAGATTAAAGAGAGGCAGTTGGAGAGTAATCAGAAATATTATGTGTCAAAACTTCACGAATTAATAACCAAGGGCAGTATAAAAGTAAAACTAAAAAGTAGCGAAATAGAGTGGCAAGGAAATGTTCCTGTTCATTGGAAAAAAGAAAAATTATTTCGACTTGCCAATAAGATGGGAAGTGGGGGAACTCCTAAGAGCACCAATCAGCTTTATTATAACGGAGATATTCCTTGGATTCAGAGTGGTGACCTTAATGATGGTCTTATTACAAAGACTAAAAAGACTATTACTGAAAATGCCATAAAAGAATCTTCAGCAAAATTGTTTGAAGAAGGTACAGTACTAATTGCAATGTACGGAGCTACTATAGGAAAACTAGGTGTAATGGGAATGGATGCTGCAACCAATCAAGCTTGCTGCGCAATACAACCTGGACCCAATTTAGTCCCAAACTATTTATTCTTTTTACTTTATGATATGAGAGAATATTTAATATCACGAGGTTATGGTGGAGGACAGAATAATATAAGTCAGGAAGTAATAAAACAACAATATTTTTATTATCCTCCATTAAAAGAACAAAATAAAATTGTTCAATCCGTCGAAACTTTACAGCATAGATCGACTGCAATTAAAATTAAATTACAATCTCAAATAAAAACCCTCAAAAACTACCGCAAATCTCTGATCCACGAATGTGTAACAGGTAAAAAGCAGGTGTTTTTGGAAATTGAAAAATAGAGCAACAATTAAGTACCGCAGAAAATTAATTAAACCAAAAAAGTATGGCTACAAGCTTAGAAAATGTACCAGTTAAATATAGTGACCTAATAAGTGAAATAGAAACGGGACAGGTCAAAATTCCTCAATTTCAACGAAAATTTGTGTGGGGTATTAAAGCTTCGGCTAGCCTGCTGGATAGTGTTTTAAAAGGATACCCAATTGGTACGTTTATCTATTGGAGGACTAATGAAAGATTGAGAGCCATAAGAAATTTAGGAGGTATAGAATTACAGGATCCAAAAGATGGGGAATATGTAAACTATGTTCTGGATGGGCAACAGCGGCTTACCTCTTTATATGCTGCTTTAAAAGGAATTGTAATAAAAAATGAAGAAAACAAGGAATTAGATTATTCCAAAATTTATATTGATTTAACTGCCGGTGAAGAAGAGGAAATAGTTACTACAGAAATAGAAGGTAAAAACGAGCAGGATATAATTAAGGTTACAGATTTAATGGAAGGCAGCTTTACCTTATTGGGAGGATATCCTTCAGAATATCACGTTCTTTTAAATAAATACAAAGCAGTTATACAATCTTATAATTTTTCAATAATAAATTTGAAAAATGCCCCCATTAGCGTTGCTACAGAAGTATTTACCCGATTAAATGTTGGGGGTAAATCACTAAGTTTATTTGAAATAATGGTTGCCAAAACTTATCACGTTTTTACGCCAGACCCTGAAAATCCAAACAAGGAAAATGTTTTTGATCTAGCTGAAAAATATGAAGAATTGAAAGCAGACTTAAAGAAAAGTCATTTTGAAACCATTCCATCTGCTCAAGTATTACAGGTGGTTTCAATGTTACTGATTAAAGATTGTACCAAAAAGCAAATTTTAAATATTGATAAAATGGAATTTATCAATATGTGGGATGAAGCCGTAAGTTGTATTAAAAGTGCTATAGATTTCTTTAGGAGCTATGGTATAGTAGTTAGCCGAATATTACCTTATAATGCTTTAGTAGTTCCATTCAGTTACTTTTTTCATAAGCATAAATCAGCACCATCTGGAATAATGAAAAAAAGACTGGAAGATTTCTTCTGGAGAACTGCTTTAGGTTTTAGGTACTCCTCTGGGGTAGAAGGAAAATTAGCGCAAGACATTGAGAAAATCGAAACTATTTTAGCAGGAGAATTACCTAAATATGAATGGTCGGTAAAAATTACCGAGGACTTTGTTGAAGAAAATGGGGGGTTCAGTACTGGTAAATCTTTTATAAAGGCAATTCTTTGTCTTTATGCAAAACAAAAACCCCGATCTTTTGATAATAACAATGATGTTATTTTAGATAATAGCTACTTAAAAATTGCTACCAGTAAGAATTATCATCATTTCTTTCCTACCGCCTGGATGAAAAAAAATATTGAGGTTTCGAAAGGCTTACCTTATAACCATATTGTTAATATTACAGTTATTAGTGGCGATCTCAATAAAAACATAATTAGAGCCAAAAGTCCGGCAGTATATATGTCCAGATTTTTAGAAATAAATGAAGATATAGAAAATACCATGTCGACACATTTTATAGATATGGATAAAGATGGACTTTTGGAAAACGACTATGAAAAATTTTATAAAAACCGATTATCCAGAATTACAGAGGCGTTACAAGCCTTTATTATCCCTCAGGTAAATAATGAAGGACCAGAGCAATATGAAGATATAGATGAATTGGAAGAAGCAGAGAGCTAATATTTATCCAATCAAACAACTATGCCATCAAATAAAGAAACTTTATTTCAGGAACATATCGCCATCTATTTAGAGGATCGGCATAAATATTCACGGCTATTCGGTAATGAAATAAACGATAAGGAATTTCATTTTATCGAAGTTCATTTGCTGGACTTTATAAAAACAACTCAGGCAGAGACCTATCAAAGTTTGGTTCAGAATTTTGGAATTGATGCTCCATACGAAATTATTAGGGCATTAAAGCAGGAAGCAATAAGAAAACCACTGTGGCTAATAATGCGTGAGGGATTACCTGTAAAAGGTTTTGAATTCCAGCTTTATTATCCGAAACCTAGATCAACAACTAGCGAGGAACAGGAAGAATCTTTCAAAAAGAACAGGTTTAGTTTCAAAACTGAATACCGCTATAATTTAATTACCGAAGAAAGAATAGACCTGGTAATATGGCTTAATGGACTTCCAATAGTTGTTATGGAACTTAAGCATGAAGACGAAGGTCAAACCGCCGAAGATGCCATATATGAAAGTTTTTTGACTCGGAACCTAAAAAATAATATTTATAAGTTTCCATTTATATATGTTGCCTTAAGCAATACTGAAGCTAAAATGGCCACTAATCCGGCTATTGATAAAAATTTCCGCTGGTTTAATGCCAGCCTGCAAAATCGGGCCGAAACTCCCGGCGAATATCCGGTAGAACATATTTACCGGCACGTGCTCTCTAAAGAAAATATAACCGGATACCTTGAAAATTTTCTTGTTTTTGTGCCGGCGCAAGAAAAAATTGACGAAAACGGTGACCTTCATAAAACCGATTCCTTTACGATATTTCCACGCTATCACCAATTTAGGGCTAGCAAAAATCTTGCTGCCGATGTAAAGAATTTTGTAAATGATAACCTAAAATTAGGAAAGAAATATCTCATTAACCATTCTGCAGGGGCGGGTAAAACCCTTACTATCGCCTGGATGGCAGATTTACTGGATGGTCTTTATTCTGCCGATAACAGAAAGGTTTTCGATAATATAATTATTCTTACTGATAGAACTTCTCTAGATAAAAACATTAAAGATGATTTAAGAAAATTTGCGCATTTAGCTACTAAGCTCAATTTCGCAGAACGATCTCAGGACTTGGCGAAGTATCTAGAAAAAGACCGGGATATTATTATTTCCACTATCCATAAATTTAGTTATATCCAGGAAAAACTTCAAAATGATGATATTTTAAAACAAAGAAATGTAGCTTTTTTAATTGATGAGGCTCATCGTTCTCAGGATGGAAAACTGGCCGTCACGATGAAACAGTTTTTTACAACCGAAGATGATGACGAAGAGGATGAAGATCTTAAGAAATTGAATCTAAGCAATCAGATCTTTGTAGCCTTTACCGCAACTACCACTCCAAAGACCGTGTCTTATTTTGGAGAACCTTTTGATGTTTATTCGGAAGAAGAAGCTATTGCCGAGGGGTATATTTTGGATGTAGCTCAAAACATCATTTCTTACGAAACCCTTTATAATCTTCAGCTGAAAGAAGCAATCCCAGAAAAGGATTTTCCTCACGGTACCATCAGTAAACTTCTTAGGAATATAGCCTATGAAGATGAAGAGATTATTCAGTATAAGGCAGAGGTAATCGTAAAATATTTTGAAGAAAGGGTGAAAAACAGTGTTTCTGGCAAAGGAAAAGCAATGGTAGTGGCATCATCGAGGTTGGCGGGATTAATTTATTTTAGTACCATTAAAACCATTCTCGAAGAAAAAGAAACAAATTATAAAGCTTTATTTGCCTTTAGTGATTTTACTCACCCAAAAACAAACCAAAAGGTCAATGAAGATGAGCTCAACCAACTTACCGAAGAGCACGGAGGGAAAGATATAGAGGATGTTTTTAATCTCCCTGAATATCGTATAATGGTAGTGGCCAACAAATTCCAGACTGGTTTCGACCAGCCGTTATTATCGGCTATGTTTCTGGATAAGGCCATCAAAAATGTAAATGCTATCCAAACGGTTTCTCGCTTAAACAGAAAACATCCTGATAAAGAACAGGAAGAAATTCTGGTAGTTGATTTCACTAACAATGCTAAAGAAATCTTTTCGGCATTTAACAAGCACCGTTCCGGTTTCCCCTTTTAAAGAACAAGAACCTGATAAAGAAATTTTGGCTCAGCTATACAGGGAAATCATAGATTATAAGGTTTTTACTGAAGAGGATATTGAGTTATATATAAACGCATATCTTGATGCCGAAGAAGAAGCCCGTAAGCGCAATTCTACGGCCGATGCGATATTAAGTGATCTTGATCAGGAACATCGTACTAAATTCAAAAGGAAACTACCGACTCTAGAATCTCAGAAGATTTATATAGGAATGCTAAGACGCTACGAAAAGCTTTACTATTTTCTTGCTCAGTTCTTTAAACTGGAAGAGCATCTTCACGAATTTACAGTCTTTGCCGCCGCTATGGGTAACAAGCTTATCCGGAAAGGCAAAACCTCAGAAATGAAGCAATTCCTAAACAAGGTTGAATTGCATAAAGGAGCTGTACGGTTTAAAGGAAACACCATCAATGCAAGACCGGCTAAAGAACCTCATAAAACTGGTCTTAAATTAGGAGGCAACGGAGAAGGCCCCGCAAGAAGCACTATAGAAGCAGCAGTAGCTCTGATCACCGAGAAGTATCCGATTAGCGATAAGGATGCTTTGGTTATTCGAGAAATTTGTAGAGAAGTCTCCGGAAACTATGAAATTAAAGAAAAAGTATTGGCAAATAAAACCAATGAAAATTACCTTAGAACCAGTGCTCGCCCCAGAATAAATTCAGAAGTGAAGAAAGGTTATATAAAAAGGAATATGATTGATAAACTCGAAGAAGATGTCTATAAAGGGCAGGGGGGTATTATTAGTTTAATGGGTAGAACTATAATTAATACGATAATTGGAAGGGCTGGATAATTGTTTTAGGTTCATTTTTTTACTAGGTTTTATTTGAAAATGTTTTTTGGGTGGAATTATTATAATAGATGTGACTAGGATGTGACTGAACTAAGGTTAGTATAGCCTAACCCCTTGATAATAAGTAATAAAGTATATGATATAGATGTGACTGTAGTATGAATAATGAAGAATTAAAGCTGTTAATAGAAGAACTTAGAGCCTTACCTCAGGAAAGTGAGTGGGTCGAATTTAAAACTAATAATAGTGATCCGCAAATGATAGGGGAATACATTTCGGCACTATCTAACTCTGCTTGCCTTGAAAATAAGGAGTTCGGTTACTTGGTTTATGGGATTGAGGATGATAGTCATAAAGTTGTTGGAACAAATTTCAAACCGCGAAAAGAAAAAATTAAAAAGCAGGAATTACAGAATTGGATATCAACTTTATTAAATCCCAGAATTGACTATCAGATTTTTGAATTTATTCATCAAGACAAAAATCTAATTTTATTCCAAATTGAGGCTGCCAATAACCAACCGGTAAAATTTAAAGGTGAAGCATTTATCAGAATAGGTTCTTATAAGAAACCTTTGAAAGAACATCCTGAAAAGGAAAGTAAAATTTGGCAGAAAGCTAAGAATACAGTTTTTGAAAAGGAGTTCGCAAAACGTAATATCTCGGCTGATAAGGTTTTAGAACTAATAGATTATCCTTCTGTTTTTAAACTTTTAAAAATACCTTTTCCTCCAAATAAGGAACAAATACTTTTAAAATTAGAAGAAGAGAAACTGATTTTTAAAAGACTTAATAAATATCATATTACTAATCTGGGTGCTATACTTTTTGCTAATGATTTAAAGGAATTCGATCACTTAGCACGAAAGGTTCCGCGGGTTATAGTTTACGATGGTAATAACAAATTGAAAACAATTAGAGAGCAGGAAGGCAAATTGGGCTATGCTGTTGCTTTTGAAAAATTGGTGAATTACGTAAATGATAGGCTACCTTCAAATGAAGAGATTGGTCGTGTATTTAGAAAACAGGTTAACATTTATCCTGAACTTGCAATTAGAGAATTACTAGCGAATGCTTTAATCCACCAGGATTTCACGGTACGAGGTACAAGTATAATGATTGAAATTTTTGACAATAGAATTGAAATTAGCAATCCTGGAAAGCCTTTAATTGATGTAAACCGCTTTATAGACCATAGTCCTGAGAGTAGAAATGAATTGTTAGCCAGTTTAATGCGGAGAATGAATATTTGTGAAGAAAGAGGTAGTGGGGTAGATAAAGTTATTGCCCAGATCGAGGTTTACCAGTTACCAGCTCCAGAATTTATTGCAGGGGACAATTATACAAGAGTTGTGCTGTATTCCCCAAAATCACTAAGGCAAATGTCTAAACCCGATAAAGTACGAGCTTGTTACCAACACTGTTGCCTCAAGTATGTATCAGGGGAATATATGACTAATCAAAGTTTAAGAGAACGCTTTGATATAGATAAAAAGAATTACTCAATAATATCTCGGTTAATAAGAGAGGCTATTGGAGTTGGAGTTATTACAGAATATGATACTTCGAGGATGTATGTGCCCTACTGGGCTTCATAATTCATGTGATAAGGATGTGACTAACAATATTCTTTCTGAAAAGTCGCTTAATAATTCGGATTTCCTATGTTACAGGATGTGATAAAAGTTGTATTGAAAAAAGTGGCTGCCACAGGAGTAGGAGCTGTTTAAAGGGCTCAGTATGGGCTCATTATTTTGTGTTTAAAGAGGTGAAAGCTAACAATAACATAGTTAATTGAATTATCCCACCTCTATTCAAGGGCTCAAGCAGTTCAACTGCCTCTTCCAATATTTAGACTCATTTTACATTTTAATACAACATTTGCTTTTAATCATTCCCTGAAATAGCAAAAACTCAAATTTACGGTTAGGTTGCTAATAACAATTCAGTAGCTTCATCCAAAACAGAATTATCAAGTTCTTTGAGATAAGCTTGGGTAATAGCCAAATTCTGATGCCCCATAGACTCACTAATAACATCGGTAGCAACACCTTTTTGCTTTAAAGAGTTTGCAAAACTGTGCCTCGCAACATAACTGGTAAGGGGTTTATCGATATTGCAGATTTGCGCAATTTCTTTTAATTCTTTATTGTAACGTTGTAAAGTTTTATGCTTCCTATTTGCGATTTGGGCAGGAGTTAGATTATCGCTCAAAAGGAGTGGAAATACATACTTTGTATTCAAGGACCTTTCTTTATAATAGTCGAGGATTTCCCGAACAGGCGGGTGAATTTTAATGGTAAAATTTCCTTTGGTTTTTGAGCGGGTATAGTAGATACGATCTTCAGTTACATTTTTCCATTCTAGCCGGAGCATGTCGGTGAAATTCATACCCCTTGTATAAAAACTGAAAACAAAGTAATGCCTGCAGTTTGTCAAATGCGGATACTTATTTAAATCCAGATTAATAATTTTCACTACCTGAGGAAAGCTAAGCGCTTTCTTCATTCCTTTACCTTTTAATTTAGAAATTTTATAATCCTTGAATGGGTATTCTTCTTCCTTGGCTAAACTTCTTTGTATTGCAAAATTATAAATAGCCCTAATCGCTCTCATTTTAATTCCAATACCGCCATCAGTGCCACCGCGAGCCCGGCAGAAAACTTCAAATTTATTTAGAAAGCCGGGAGTGATATCCTTGAAGAGTAAATGGTTACTTCGATGAAAAAGTTTTACAATATGCATAACATCTTTATAAACTTGAGCATTACCTGTTCTGCCGGCGGTATTCATTTCATCTATAATTTCTTTCCAAAAAATAAAGACATTATTTTGAATCGGATTTTTCTCTATACGAAAGCATTTTTCAAAATCTTCTAGACTGAAATGTTTGTTTTCAATTTCCAGATGAGTATAAATCTTAAAAGCCTGGGATTTAAGTTTTAGTAATAAACGGTTACTTTGAATATAATTTTCAGCATTCTTTCTAAATTCCCCTGAATTTTCATTCCATTCATATGGCATCGCCCTGAATACTGTAGAGAAGTATTTGGTTTTTCTGTTTTTGGTTATACGTAAACAAACCGGGTAAGAACCATCGGATAATTTTTTCTTTCTTAAAACAGTTTTAATTGTCGCCATAAGCTCAAAATTGGGTACAACATAGGTACAACAAATCGCTGTTTAAAGATAAAACAAATCCTGCTTAAAGAAAATTAAATCAACATAAAATACTGATAATCAATACATAAGAAAACAAAAGAAGCTAAAAGAAAGTGCATTTTTCGCGTCTCATAATCAGGTGGTCCCTGGTTCGAGTCCAGGTGGGACCACTTTTAATGCTTGTAAAGCCCTATAAACAGTACGTTTGCAGGGCTTTTTTTATTGCGGGGGCGGAATAAAGTAGAATACTTAGTATGAGTTTTTTTATGACATCACATTGATATAGTTTATTTTAGTTAATATTTTTAACAATCCCTTAAAATGGCTCTTATGAAAGCTCTTTCCTATTTTCTCCTAATATTCTTTCTTATTGTTTCCTGTAATAATTTTGAATAGGATCACCTTGTAAAGGAAGAAATACGTGAACATTTAAATAGAACGTTACATAATCCTGACAGTTTCGAGGAACTAGAGTGGAACATCTTATCAGATTATCAATATACTGAAGTAGACTCGACTAATCCCGACAGTCCTTTAAAAATAGACCATATGGCTACTATTGAATACAATGAGGAGCATGGAGAAAGAAAGTTTATTGAATTGATTTACAGGGCTGAAAATGGCTTTGGGGCATTACGAAAGGGAAGTTTATACGCAGTGTACTTTGAAGAGAATAAATTAATCCAATTTGAGGAAGGAGCTTATTCCTTAGAATTGGAGACTTACTTACCTGAACCTGAATCTGCATTTAGAATAGATCCTAAAAAACTTTATTTGAGAGAACAATATTATTTGGTTAATGATGGTAGTGGTACCTATGAAGGATTTTTACAACAATACCCAGAATTTGATTAGGTCAACTGATGTCGAGCGGAAAAATATTCTAAAAGTATTGTCGTTTATACTATTATCTATCTAGCTGTATCTAATGGAAGAAGGAATAACTTTTAGTGAAAATGATATTTTCAAATATGGAACCTTAAAACATTTAAAAGACACGCTTATACATAACAAACTTGGGTTTAGTAAAGCGGGGAATTTAAACGATCCATTTGAAATTGCACATCATTTTTATGATACACAATCTTACGGACAACTTAATAGACGTGATTTTTTAGACAAAGTAAAAATCAGTTGTTTTAGCAGAAATCCCCAGGAGCCATTGATGTGGAGCCATTATGCAGACAAACATCAAGGGGTATGTTACATATTTGATGAAATGGAACTGACTGAATATGGTTTGTGTTCTGAATTTGGTGATATTATTTATTCAACTCATATACCACATATTCATTTCCGTTATCCAGAAAACTCGGAGAGCTTAGAAACAGAGCTTAAAATTCAGTTAAAACCGGTAATCTTCACTAAGTCCTTAGTGTGGGAGTATGAAAAAGAGTATCGGATAATTCTTAAAAAAGGAGTTGAGCCATTCTTTAAAGAGAAAGTTTAAAGGGGATAATTTTAGGTTATAGAACTAATCTTTATTATAAAAACCAAGTACTTCAGGTAGTGAAGACGGCTAATAAAAACCGAGATGAAGATATTAAAGTCTACTATGCAAATTTGAGCACGGAAAAATATGAAATGTTTATTACTAAGACACTATCCCGTAAACTGTGTAAGTTATAAAATACCGGGGTTTGACTTTATTATTTAAAGTTGAACCCTTTCTTCATAGATGGTTAAGAACTGATTGAGGATAATCCCCCAGTTTCTCACA
>Ga0098069_100258_pt1 | contig 27890 bp, 26 predicted proteins | sample 27_taG_FD_92584 | JGI IMG/M metagenome (GOLD analysis project Ga0098069, IMG submission 92584) | Marine viral communities from Cariaco Basin, Caribbean Sea - 27_WHOI_OMZ | ecosystem: Environmental > Aquatic > Marine > Oceanic | place: Caribbean Sea: Cariaco Basin | collected 2014-11-09
GACACTCGAACATCGGCGCTTGCAACACCGCAAGCTCGCCGCCTAAACATCAAACCGAGACGAGGCCCACACTCCGCTAATCTACGCCGCGAGTTGTGCCAAATGTTCTGACGACGGACAGTTTGCAGCTTATCGGTTCGCCGTGTTGGGTGACGATGAGGCCATCCCGGTAGCCAACCGCAAATCGACCAGGCGCAACTATGTCGCTTCGCGTATACACAATGCGAAACGACATTCGTCGAGAGGAGAGGCTCCGGCCCCTTTCAGAGCGATCATGAAGAAGTTCCAGAGCAACATGGACGGTTCGAAAGAAATCGACACAGTGGCCAAGCGCGAAGCTAGCCGGCTGAAGGACCGGTTGGTCGACATCCCCGCCGATGCTAACTCTGCGTTCCGATTCGTCGATAAGGTAATATCGCTTTATATTTGAGTAGCTTAGCGAGCCGAAATCGGGGGTAGGTCCCGAGGAGAGGTTTTGCGTTCGTCCATGTGCCACACATGGAAAACGAATCGAACGCCCAATCCCGCCTGCTGGACGCAGCGATTAGTCTCGCGAAAGTCGTCGACGACGAGATCAAAACCCTCGCGATAGAAACCGACGACCTCGACGAACTGATCTACAAGGCCACAGCCCGCGAACATCGGCGCGCGATGCGTAACGCACGCGACGCCGAATGCTATCGGATAGGCAGTAGCTTCGAACCCGTTAAGGGTTTGAAGCTCGATCCGACCGCACTCTGCGGATGGCTCGCGGCGGGGACCGCAGGGGTGCTCGCTCTCGTTCAGGTGGCGATCGAACACCCCGAAGATGGCATTCCCGAACTTCTCGCAACCCTGTTTCGATCGGCGATCGGCAGAGAACTCCATGGGCTGGGTGTCCACGCAAGGTGGAAGTATCGGGAAAACCTTTACCGTCAGGAAGTCGAGCGCTTCGAGGCTTCGGCCGCATTCGCGAAGCCAGGATGGCGGCGAGAAGAACCTACGGCAGAACAGTATTACCTCATCGAGGAGATTGTTCTCGCTCTAGAGATCGAAATGCCAGCGCTCCGCACGCGCGGCGAAGCATTCAATTACATCAAAAAGGCAGGCGGTAACCCGGTCTTCTGGACCGAACCGCTCATGCCCAATCTTGTCGCGACCGTCACCGGGATCAGGGCATGAGCGTGGCAGAGGCCTTCGCTGCGCGCACCGATCTGCTGCGCGGCATTATTGACCGTCTTGATCGTTTACAGGGTCGCCGCGCGAACCTGATCGAAGAGTTCGCAGCGATCCGGAACGCGATCGAAATTCGGCATCGCAAGGGCGAGCTCGCCGCCAGTGTAATCTCCGAACTCTCAACCTACTATAACAACATTCGAAAGGTCGACGAGGAAGCGACGAAGCTCCTCTTGGAAGCTTCACAGATCCTTTCCGAAGGATCTTCCGGTGGATAGGCGGATCGACCTCGAAAGCGCCAATGCGTTCTCATCCTTGGAAACGAGGGCGATACCTAATTGTTCTGTTCCCAATCACCCGGGCAATATTCCGAAAAGTGGATGTCTGGAAAAATCCTGCACCGATCATCAAGAACAACATACACTCGGCGAAGCAGTTATCGAAATCGGCTGGCACCGCCAACCGGATGACGCTCATCTCGCGGGCCTTCTTCTGCAATTAATTGGTGAAATCGAATTGAAAAGGATTCTGAATGAAAAACCTGGAAACTAGCCAATCAAAACGAGCATATGTTTACTGCCGCGTCCCGACTGATGCACAGGCGAAGCAGCTGACTTTGAGCGACCAGCAAGAGGCCGACGCTCGGAAGCTGTGTGAGGATCGGGGCATCGCCGTCGTCCGCGTCTTCACTGATCGGGGCTTCAATGGCAGCGATCGCAACCGGCCTGAAATCAACCGCATGCTCATGCTCGCGTGTGGGGAAGACCATCAGGTGGACGCGGTCGTGGCCTGCGCCATGTCGCGCATCACGCGCGACCTTGAGTTCAGCGTCGGCGTTCACGATCAGTTGCGCCGTGCGGAGGTGGAAATGACGCTTGTCTATCAGTCTTTCGAGAACAGCCATGCTGATCGGCTGCATCAGATACTGACCTCTTGGAAGGACTAGGATGTGATCGTGACAGCGCCCTAAACACCAGGCGCGGCCCTCACGGAACCGCAGAGGAAAACTTTTGCACCGGTGGAATTGAGAAGGATCCTGAATGAAAAACCTGGGCGCTAGTGAACCGAAACGCGCATATATCTACTGCCGCGTCTCGACCGATGAACAGGCGAAACACCTGACTTCGATCGACCAGCAAGAGGCCGACGCCAGGAAGCTGTGCGAGGATCGGGGCATCGAGGTTGTTGGCGTCTTCACTGATCGGGGCATCAGCGGCAGCGATCGCAACCGGCCTGAATTCAATCGCATGCTCATGCTGGCGTGCAGCGACGACCATCCGGTGGACGCGGTCGTGGCCTGCGATATGTCGCGCATCGCGCGCGACATGGAATTCAGTGTCCTCGTTCTCAATCAGTTGCGCCGTGCGAGTGTGGAAATGACGCTCGTTTATCAGCATTTCGAGAACAGCCATGCGGGGCGACTGCTCCAGTTGCTGACTTCGTGGCAGGACGAGGACGCCATCGTGAAGGCGTCCCAGAACACGCGCCGCGGACTGCGCGGCACCGCCGAGGAGAACTTCTGGACCGGCGGGACCGTCCCTCTCGGCTACGAAAGCCGCACTATCGAAGTCCGCGGCAAGAAGGAGAAGAAGCGCCTGTTCGAGAGCGCAGCCGAAGCGCCGACCGTTCGCCTCATCTTCGACCTCGCCGAACGCGGTCTCGACGGAACTCCTATGGGAGGCCGCGCCATCGCGGAGTATCTGAATTCACGCGGCTATACCCGGCGTGGAAAACCGTTCTACAACGCGACCGTCGCCGGCATCCTGAGCCGTCCCCATTATCTCGGGCGCTTCGTCGGCAACAAGTTCGACTTCGACGGCAACCTCCTGCCCGAAGAAGAATGGACCTGGGTCGATTGCCCCGCGCTTATCGCGCAGGAGCAGTTCGATCGGGTTGCGGCGCTGCGTGCCAAGCGGGCACCTCGCGTCACCGCCCCGCGCATTGTCAACGGTCCGACATTGTTAATCGGCATAGCGCGTTGCGGTGTGCCTGGTTGTGGTTGCGGCATGACCATCCGAACTGGGAAGGCCGGCCGCTACCGCTACTACTCGTGTCACTCCAGAGTGAACGCAGGCGCGGTCAGTTGTTCATGCCCGTATGTCCGAGCAGAGAAGCTGGACGAGCTGGTCATGTCCCAGCTCGCTGAACGCATCTTCTCCGATGACCAGCTTGAACCTCTGTTGCAGCAAGTTCTCGACACCTCGGACGAAGCACGCGAGCGAAAGCAGTCCGAGATCGAGCAATGCGAAACGAAGCTTGCTGAAGCGCGCAGGCGCCTCTTCAACCTTCACGAGGCGCTCGAAGACGGGACCGTATCGAAGCGCGATCGCGATTTCGCCAATCGGATCAAGAACCGTCGGGCTGAGATCGATGGCCTCGAGCAAACGAAGAAAACCCTAAAGCAGCAGCTCGATCGCGGGCCTTCTCGCATCACCCCCGACGCGGTGAAGAGGTTCGGACAGATCGTCCGTGAGCGCATCATATCCGGCAATGGCAATGCGCGCCAGCAGATCGCGCGCGCGTTCATCAAGCAGGTCCGCGTCGGACCGAATATCATCATCGAAGGCGAAACCGAAGCATTGGCTCACGGCGCTGCCGCAGTTGCACGATCAAAGGGCAAGGTGCCCACCTTTGACCGGAAATGGTGCCAGAAGAGGCATCACATTCGAACTTCTTTTCCGTTTAATTTCTGATGTTTAGATATTTCGGTCAAGCTGAAAAGCCCGCAAAAGGCCCGCAAAATCCCTCTAATGTATTGGTTCGATGCCTTTTTTAGGACTCGGAATTTCAATTTCAAACTTGACCGCGGAGTAGGTCGTTATCCGCTTTGCGCTCCAATCTCCGCTATTCTACGGGCTGCGCGCTCTGCCCGGAAGCAGTCATCCGTTCGGTTTACTTTAAATCATCGATATTCGTTCCAGCTTCTCTTCTTTTTGGCCGATAGTCTGGGAGGGGAGGATTTGATGTAATTCCCTCAACCTGAATATCTTCGATTTTTTCACTGAGAGGAGCAAGTTCGCGACTAAGCTCGCGAAGGTCCGTTTCACCTTCAACCAAAGAATCTTCGACCGCCGGAATGCCACTCCTTATCTGGGAAAGTTTGTTTTCAGCGTTCTGCACCCCCTCCCTGAATTGGCGAAGGCGTCGTTGCGCGATAGCAGAAGCGCTCCGCCCTGAGATCCGCCGATCTGCATCTCGAAGATTATTTCCCCATCCACCAACCCTTTGCCCTAAGTCTAACAATCTTCCTTTTGTTGAGGCCAATCGTTCGTCCCAACCTTCGGCGTCCGATGCGAGTGCGGCCGTCGTGACTCGAAGCCGGACAAGATCGGAGGTGATCACCCGTTGCTTTTCTGGCTCCAGTCCTTCGTTCAGAGCGCGAATGCTATTTGCCACGGTCTCTACAGTGGCGGTCGCATCCCTCCCCAATAGTCCGGTTTCGTCCGCGGCGGGAATGATCTTTTTTCCTGACTTGTCGGTGTAAATGCCCTGACGACCCCGTCGGCCCTCGAGCACGAGCGCAGCCTCTCCAGTTATCAGATCCGTGCTGATTGTCGCTTCAAGGCCGTGGACTTTCGCCGCAGAAGGATCGAGAGTCAGAACAACGACCACGTTTTCCGGTTCATTTTCCGCCAGACGGACCGATGTTACCTGTCCCACAGGGACTCCCGATAGTGTTACAGTCGATCCCGACTGAAGGCCTTCCACGGAGCGATCAAACTTGATCTGATATGTTTCCTGATTTGGTCTGGGATCGATTAGCCACATCGCGAAAGCGATGGTCGTAAGCATCAGAATGCCAACGATCCACGCCACTAGGGAGAAGTTTGCGTTAGTTTCCATCTAGCACGCCGCCAGCGGTTTGTTCGTCCGGCAGAGGGCCGGTGCAATGAAAGTTCGCGTCCCGCATGCTCCATTCGGTTGTCCGCTATAGAACATGACCGAGGTTCGTCCCCTGGCGCAATCGCCACGAGCGGGGCATCCGGGCGCGTCGAATGTGTTTTGGTTTGAGATCGGCCTAGTCCCAACACGGGCGTGATGCCGCCCCGCCCGTGGCGACCGAATATTGCTATGACTTGCGCAAGCCGCGTCCGGTCACTCAAGCGCGAAGGCGTCATGTCTTCCAGGCCGCTGCTGGAGGATGTGATTTCAAGTCTCCTGGCGATGTCCGTCTGGTTCAGGGCAGGAGCTCTGATCAACTGCGCCAACACACGCCACTGCGTACGATTGAGGCTCAGCGGCTGTGCTCGGTCATCGAATGCCTTGCGCGCGGCGCGGCTGATCTGGTCCATCATGAAGATCGCTCGATCATCGTGGGTGATGACATTGTCGAGTGCGAGAGTGCCCTCATCTTCTGGCATGAGACATTCCTATCGATCGGAGAAAAATAGTAAAGGACTTTCGCATTTTGTTTTGGCCGCTATATCGCTCGCGCAGCGGCTCAAACGATGGCGAGGAGCGAAATAATCATGGCGGACGAGACAGCAGGGGCTAGCGATGAAGGCGCACGTCCGACGGGGTTGTCCAGTCCGCGGGTCCGGCTGGGTCTGCTGATCGCCGGCATTCTGGTCCTGCTCGCCGGGAGCTACTGGTATTACAATCATCAGACGTACGGCAGATTCCAGCAGTCCACCGACAACGCTTATATTGCCGCCGACAGCGTCATCATCTCCCCCAAAATTGCGGGCTACGTCGAGCGCGTATTAGTGACGGAGAATCAAACGGTCGCGTCGGGCGATGCGCTTGTCCAGCTGGACGTGCGAGATTATCGTGCCCAAACGAACCAGGTCGAAGCCCAGATCGCCGCGTCGCTCGCCGGAGCAGATACGGTACGCGCCCAGCAACAAGAGCAGGACGCGGCAATTGCCCAGGCCCGTGCACAGCTCGCAGCGGCATCTGCACAGGCTGGTCTCGCTGCTGAGCAGGTTGTCCGGTACCGCCCCCTTGCCGCTTCGGGAGCGGAGCCGCGCGAGAGGCTCGATCAGCTGGAGGCCCAGGCCAGAGAAGCGCAGGCTCAAGTCGCGGCAGCGCGCGCCGCGCTCACGGCGGCACAGCGCCGACAGAACACGCTTAGCGAGCAGATAGACCAGGCCAATTCGCAAGCCAACGCCGCTCGTGCGCAACTCGAGGCCGCCCGTCTGAACCTGTCATCGACCACGCTCCAGGCCAGTATTTCCGGGCGGGTGGGTGACCTCACGGTCCGACCTGGACAATTTGTCCAGCCTGGCCAACGCCTTATGAGCCTCGTACCGACCGACCGCCTCTACGTGACAGCAAATTTCAAGGAAACGCAGCTCGGACTTGTCCGCCCGGGGCAACCCGTCACCTTGGAAATCGACGCGCTGCCGGACCTCGAGCTATCAGGAAGAGTGCAGAGCATCGCGCCGGGTACCGGGGCAGAATTCTCAATCCTTCCGCCACAGAACGCGACGGGTAATTTCACCAAGATCGTTCAGCGCGTCCCGGTGCGCATATCCATTCAGGCTTCGCCCGAGATCCTGCGTCTGCTGGTGCCGGGCATGTCTGTTGTCGCGAGTGTCGATACGCGCGCCGCTAGAGACCAACTCGATTCGATCCGCAACGCGGCCGGAGACTGACCGATGGCAGGCGCCGCTGCAGCGGTTTCGCCGCCGGTCGAAAAGGCCGATGCTACGGCCTGGATCGCCGTAGCCGCCGGTGCGCTGGGGGCGATGCTGGCAACGCTTGACATCTCGATCGTCAATTCGGCGCTGCCGACGATCCAGGGGGAAATCGGCGCGACCGGAACCGAAGGCACCTGGATCGCGACAGCCTTCCTTGTTGCCGAGATCATCATCATCCCTCTGAGCGCGTGGCTGGAAAGACTGCTCGGCCTTCGCACGCTGCTCATCGTCGCGGTTTCTGCCTTCACGGCCTTTTCGGTGTTGTGCGGCATTGCCACCGATCTGACGACGATGATCATCGGTCGCACCGGTCAAGGGTTCATGGGCGGCGCGCTTATTCCAACCGCCATGACCATCGTCGCAAAGCGACTGCCTCCATCGCAACAGCCGATTGGCATGGCGCTCTTCGGAATGACCGTGGTTCTTGGGCCGGTAATGGGCCCGTTGGTGGGGGGCTGGCTTACCGAGAACCTGAGCTGGCACTACGCCTTCTTCGTCAACGTGCCCGTCTGCGCGTTGCTCCTTGCTTTACTATTCATCGGGCTACCCCATGAAAAGCCCGACTGGGTTTACCTGCGCGAGGCTGATTGGGCGGGAATAGCTGGTATGATCCTTGGGTTGGGTGGGCTGACCATCGTTCTGGAAGAAGGCCACCGTGAGGAGTGGTTCGATTCCACGCTGATCGTCCAGCTCACACTGATGACGGTCGTGGGTTTTGCACTTCTGACCTACGGACAGCTTTACGCGCGCAAACCCGTGCTCAAATTGCGCCTGATGCTCAGCAGGCAGTTTGCCAGCGTCGTGGTGATGGCACTGGCGCTTGGCATGGTCATGTATGGCTCGACCTACGTGATCCCGCAATTTCTCGCGATAATTTCCGATTATAATGCCTTGCAGACCGGACTTGTGATCTTCTGGATGGGCGTTCCGGCTTTCCTGTTGATGCCCGTTCTCCCGTTCATGATCCGCAGGATTCACATCCGCATTGCGGTCGGCGCGGGCATGTTCATCATGGCGCTAAGCTGTTTCGTCAGCATAAATCTGACAGCGGAATCGGGAGGTGGAGTGTTCACCGAAAGCCAGTTCCTGCGTGGCATCGGCATGATCCTCACGATGATGTTCCTCAACCAGGCGACGGTAGCTTCGGTTGCCAAGGAGGATGCCGGCGATGCTTCCGGGATCTTCAACGCGGCGCGAAACCTCGGGGGCTCGTTCGCGCTCGCGGGGCTTGCCTCGTTCCAGGATCAGCGCCTGTGGCATCATAGTCGACGCATGGAAGAAACCCTCAACGCCAACAGCCCCCGGCTACAGGAATACCTGGACGGCATGACGGCGTCGCTGGGCAGCCCACAGGCCGCGCTGGAGATGCTTTCCGGCATCATTCAGCGCGATGCGTTCGTGATGACCTACAACGATGTCTTTTTCGCCATGGGCGCGATTACCCTGGTCACGGTGCCGCTGGTACTGTTCCTCAAGCCTCTCCCGAAGAACTTATCCCTTTCGATGCACTGAGAACTCTATGCGCAAGACCCTAACCCTCCTCGCTCCCATGGCGCTCCTCGCGGGTTGCATGTCCGGTCCCGACTATGCCGGTCCCCCGCAACTTGCGACCGCCGCAGGCAATGCGTTCGTACGCGCCGGCCCCGAAATCGATCCGTTTGCGCCGATTGCCGGCGACTGGTGGACGCTGCTCGGCGATCCGGTTCTCAATGAACTGGAGGCGCGCGCGCTGGTCGGCAATCCGGGCGTGGCCGCGGCGCGCGCTCGCATCGAACAGGCAAGGGCTTCTGTCCGCCAGGAGCGCGCCAACCGGCTACCCGCCGTGGCTGCGCAGGCGACTGCGGTCCAGGCGAATATCCCAGGGCTAGATATCGGCAGTGGCCCGCCCCCGGGATCGCCCGGCGCTCCTGCAGACACCGAAGAGCAGGACAGCCTCAGCGTCTACAACGTCGGGCTCAATGCAAACTGGGAGATCGATTTCGCTGGGGGGCAGGCACGGCGTGTCGAGGCCATTAACGCTCAGGCTGCGGCCTCGGTGGCGAACGCCGAGGATGCGAAAGTCCAGCTCGCCGCCGAAATCGCGCGGGCGTATGTGAGCCTGCGAGAAGCGCAAGGGCGGCTCGAGCTTGTCCAGCGAGAGCGCGACTTGCAGCAGCAAATTCTCGAACTGACCTATCAGCGCTATACACAGGGCGCTCTCGCGCTGTTCCCGGTCGGTAACGCGAACGCCGAGCTCGAACTGCTCAAGTCGCAGATCGCGGAAGCTCAAGCGGACATCGATGTATTCAAAGACACGCTCGCGGTGCTGACGGGCGAAGCGCCCGGCGCACTCGACGGGCTCCTGGCGGCTCAGGCCGAAATTCCGCTTCCCCCCGAACGGGTCGCGGTGGGCGATCCCGCAGCGCTAATAGCGCGGCGGCCGGATGTTCGAGCCGCCGAACGCATGCTGGCCGCGGCGAATGCGCGCATTGGCGTGGCAGAGGCTGCTCGCTTCCCCAAGATTTCCTTCATGGGGATTCTCGGTTTGGGCGGATCGGAGCCCGACGACATCCTGGACCCGGGCAACTTATCGGCAATCGCTTTGCCGCGGCTGCAGTGGAACCTGCTTGATTTCGGCCGCACGGCAGCATCGATCGATCAGGCCGAGAGTGCGCGCGACGAGGCCGAAGCGCGCTATCTTGAAGTGGTCCTGGGCGCACTACGCGACGCCGAACAATCGCTTGCTCGGTTCGGGCAACAAAGAGCCAACGTAGCCGCGCTGGCGCAGATCAGTCGGCAGGCCGACACGGCTGCGGAGCTTAACGAGCAACGCCGCGCCGCGGGGGTAATCTCGCAAGGCGAACTCAACACTTCGATCCGCAAGCGCGAACAGGCCAGAGCAAATCTCGATCGGGCGATCGCCGCCATGACAAATGGCTGGATCGCGATCCAGAAGTCGCTTGGGTTGGGATGGGTCGAATTGTCTCGCGACAATCGCACGTCGGTTGAGCCAGCTCCGGTCGATCGAAAATCAGTTATGAAACCTGAACAGAGTTAGGATAAGTTTTCTCAGAAGTCTGCCCCGCAGCCCCTTCCAACTTTTCCTAACGCGTCAGCACCTCGTGCACTGTGACCCAATCTTGGATCATAGGGGTCAGCATGTTTCCGCCTTTCGCAGAGTGCGTTTGCCAGTATCACCATCGGATATCCCGATTGCACTATTCGGTGACTCTTCATTGTCGTATCTATGTAAGGCCTTAAGCTTTCCGCGAGCATCTCGTAGCGACATCAACGAGCGATCGTACAGGCAGTTCGAGTGCAGCTCGCATTTGGCCGGTTCGATGACCGCCTTGTCGGTAGGCTTACGAGGCGGTCATCGAGCATTACGCCGCTCTGGAAAAGCTATAAAGTCATGGGTCGAAATACGAACTAGCTGGCACTGTCCGTTCGGATCGTTGGGAGGACCACCGATCTCCCCGCCAACACGATCTGGACCTGTTAGAAACTGAACCCCAAAGCAACACCATATCTACGAGGATCCAAAGTGTAGATATTGGTAAAATTCCCCGAGGATGCGTCGGTCAAGTACAATCCTGTCACCGAGCTGCTGTCGAAAATGTTCTGAACAAATCCGCGCACGAACCAACGCTCATCCGCACTGTTCAACTGCACGATCGCGTTGGCTTGCACGAATGGCTCGATCCGGTTGACCCTGCCGTTAAAGATATTGCCGTATTGCTCACCAGTCAGCGCTACGTCCACGCGAGGAACCAGAGTCATGCCATTGTCGAAAGTGGCGGTGTACTGCACACCCATCGAAACCTTCATTTCGGGGGCCTGCGGCAACTTGTTCCCTTTTAAGTTGACCTCTACGCCAGGGCTTAATACCGCAAGGCCGCTGCCCGCCGGAACGGCTCCGGCCAAGACATCGCAAATGCTGAATGCGCCGCTTGACGCAAGATTGCCGTCATTAGGAAATTCTTCGGGACCACGAAGACCCAGAGCTGCGTTCACTCCGGCCACGAATGCGTCGGCCGCGCCGGGGGCTGGCCCGGTTACGGCACAATTAGCACCGTTGCTGATATCCTTGATGATGACGGCATCAGGATCGCCGCCACCCGGGTCGCGCGGATTGGAGAAGAACTGGTCGCCGGCAACTTCCGCGTTGAGATAACTGAACGTCAAGTTGACAAGCCAATCGGGATCGGGCCGGATAACGGACTCTAGTTCCACACCCCAGATATCGGCATCGATAGTATCATTAACTGAGGTACGGGCGACGATGCGGCTAAGCTGCAACCCGCTATACTTATAGTAGAATGCAGTAGCGTTTAATTGCAGTGCGCCATTCGCAAAGGTATTTTTCGATCCGATTTCAAATGCGTCGATGGTTTCTGATCCGAAGCTTTCAGCCACATCGAAAACGGGCGAAAGGGGCGGGTTGATACCCCCGGATTTATAGCCCCTGGCATAAGATGCGTAAATCGAATTGTCAGGCGTAACTTCGTAGTCGAGCACCGCACGCCCGGTTATTTCATCGAAACCTACTTCTCTAAATTGCGTCAGCTGCTCACCTGGCGTACCAGGATCGGCATCAAAAAGACCAGAGGGACCGGTTAAGGGAGTGATCGGGCTGTCGAACGGCTCCCCGTCATTCGCGTAAGGATTGAGGAAGCTAATCAAGGTCGTGCGCGCAGTCACGTCTTTCTTGTCGTCGTTATACCGCAAACCTCCGGTGAAGGTCAGACGCTCGGTCAGGTCGACGTAGATCTCTCCGAACACACCGAAGCTCTCAAGATTAGCCTCGAGAGAATTGTTGCGGTACATGGATGTTGCGAAGTAGGATGGCGGTGCACCGCCTGCCAAAGTACCAAACGATCCCAGAATGGCACTGGCGTAGTCAAGCGCGAATGAGTTTACATAGTAACTGTTGTCGGTAGTCTTGGACTTTGCATAGATCCCTCCGAGCAGGAAATTGAATGCTCCGTCGAAATCACTGGAAAGGAGGATTTCGCCGCTCCAGGATTCGCGTTGCTCTGAAGACCTGTCGAAGGATAGCGGCGTTTCGCCGCACAATACATTACCTTCGAACGCGCCCCTGTTCCCATCATCGTTATCGGAGGTGCACAATACGCCCCCTGGGCCATTGGGGATGAGAGCCTCCACAATCGGGGTAAAATACGCCGACGAACCTGGCACGAACGCCGGTGCAGGTGCGGGGAGGCCGGTAGGCAAACCGTTGGCCGCGAAGCCGGACAACACGTTCAAGGCCGTAGCAAAGCCGGTACGATCCTGAATGCCCAAAAAGTAGTCCTGCCGGGAATCGACTTCGGTGTCCTGATAAAGACCGGTTGCAGTCAGTGTCATAGCTCCGATGCGCTGCTCGAGACGGGCCTGTAGCTGCACTTCATCGGCAAAATAGAATGGAGTATACGCCGTGTTTACCGTGCGCACATCGTCGGGCTTATCGAATCCTGCAAATGCATCGGGGCCGTACAGGCTTCCCAATCCCAGTACTGAGGGAATTCCCTGAATAGCGAAGAACTCTTGCGAACTGAGCGTTGCGCCGACTGTGGAATTGGCATTGGTGATGTCAAAGTCGCGGCGATTGTTCAGACAACCCAGCACGCCGAGCGGGTCACGCTGGCAGGCCTGCTTTTGATTACGTAAACGGGTGTCATCTTCCCTGAAATAATATGCCATGAAGTCGAGAGTGGTATCGGCACCGGGTTCAAAACGAAGAGAACCACGAACAGCGTACATGTCTCGGTCGTCGACATCCGAATTGTCGAAAAGGTTTGTGGTGTAACCGTCGCGATTCAGAAAGAATCCGGCTACCCGAACGCCGATAGAATCGCCGATCGGGACATTGACCATCCCCTCGGCCTTGATGCTGTTGTAATTCCCATACTCGAACTCTCCGGCCGCGCCGAAAGAACCGAGGTCAGGCTTGGCTGTCACAAGGTTGACAACACCCGAGGTAGCGTTGCGGCCGAAGAGGGTGCCCTGCGGCCCCCGTAGGACCTCAATTCGCTCAAGGTCAAAATATTCTGTTTCGAACAGCCGGGTACCAAAAAGAGGGGAACCATTGATATGGATAGCCGTCGCTGCGTCACACGTCACACCAACACAAAGATCGCCGATACCACGGATGGTGAAGGACGACCCGGTGAAGTTGCCCTTCGAAAATGAGACGTTCGGGAGCGTCAATTGAAGGTCAGCAGCGTTTTCGATCTGCTGGCTTTCGAGAGCCGTAGCATCGAAGGCACTGACCGCGATCGGCACCTCTTGCAGACTTTGAGATTGGCGTTGGGCCGTCACGATGATTACGGATCCTTGGGGTTCCGCCTCATCAGTTGTGGAATCCTGCGCTAAAGCCATCTGCGGCCAAGCCAAGATGGCCGAAGTGGCGAGCACCATCGCTCTCAGTGTCATATAGCATCCCTTCCCATCTCTTCAGTGCGACGATAATTGGCTCCGCCGCTTACTGCAAAATGGGGCGACCTCGAGGGTCGCCCCTTAGTCTGTGGAGAGGAGAGGGAGAGAATTAGCCCAATCCCCGTCCATGGGCATATACATCCGCGTGATATTAGTAAAGCGCCTTATCTTTTGACCCCATGGGCCACGATCCAGATCGCACGCGGAGTGAACGTTTGCTAAAGATCAGCAATGGTTGGCGCGCTAAGCGAGTTGCTCCCGATAAAGCTTTTGCCCCAGCTGGCATCGAGACCAACGAAGCGTTCGCCGTGCCGACGGCGACAATGGTTCGGATATAGTACAAGATGAATATGGACGCCCTTTACCCCCATCTCGCTGGCCTCTGACCAGGAACCAGCCTCTTAGTATGGGGGATCTCAGAGGCTCCAAAAGGCCAGTACCGCCCGAAGCGCAGCGACGAACGCGAGCGGCTGATCCAGCATGAGATGATGGCGTGCATCGGGCACTGCAACAATTGGTATCTTTCCCCCTCCCAGTTCCCGGATATAGCGGGCGGAATCGCGATCAAAGAGCTGACTTTTCTCGCCGTACACAATCGCTTTGCGCCCGGGCGCATCGACCAGCCTCTGGCCTACTGTCAGCCATTCGTCGGGCTTGTTGCTGCGCCGGAACACTTCGGGAGAAAACTTCCATGTCCACTCCTCGCCATCGCGGCGGAGAGAGTGATAGGCCATGTAATCCATCAGGAACGGCTCACCAACTGCCTGCGGCGGCGACAGGATATACCTCTCGCGCGCCGCTTCGTAGGTGGGGTAGCGTCGCACCGGTTTGTCAGGATTACCCGACCCGGGGCTCGATCTGCCCATGGTCCAGTATTTCTCCAGCTTTTCGGGCCGCATCACCATGAGATCGCAGACAATAACGCCGGCGAAGGCATCCGGCGATTGGGAAACGGCGGTCAGCGCTGCACCCGAGCCGAAGCTATGGGCGATGATCGTCGGTCTGCTTCCATCCGCAAACAAATCGAGCGCTTCGCTGATCTCGACGAATTCCTTTCCCCGCGCAGCTATATCGGCCACGCCGCGCATCTCGCTATCGCCCATACCGGCCAGATCGAACGCCACCACGTCGTAGTCTTCGGCAAGGTACGGTGCGATGAAGGCAAAGCAGCGGGCATGGGCGAGAAAACCGTGAGTCATGAGCAATTTGGGCCGGTCACGCTTGCCCCAGCGAAGATAATGCACCCGCGCGCCACCAACCTCTACGAAGCCTTCCTCACGGGGCACGCTCAGCGCCCAGGCGAACCATTCGGGTATATCCGCCCCGTCGCCGGCCCATACGGGATCGATATCTGCTGACCCGTCGTGGATTGGTTTCATTTCATTCATTTCGGCGCAGTCTCCATACCGGATAGTGTATTCCTGATAAAACCACGATAATCGTGCCGTGCGACATCGTGGCATAGATCGGCGTAACCAGATACGCTGGGGAAATTGATCAGTTGTCGGGGTTTGCCGGGAATATTGGCGCCCATGTACCACGATTCAGCCTTGGGGAAGAGCGTCATCGACCCTACTTGGGCGACCATATCGGTCCAGCTTCGCTCGGCCAGCGCATCGGCTTCGAAAAGGCCGATCCTGTTATCGCGCAGCCAGATCAGGAAATCGCAGATCCAGTCACCCTGGATTTCGGCGCTTGTCGGACCGTTGGAAAAGCCTGAAGGGCTGAGCGGGCCGTAGGCGAACAGCATGTTCGGAAATTGGGCGACGGCCATGCCTAGATAGGCTTTGATCTCGCTCTTCCATGCTTCTGCCAGCCCCAGCCCACCGCGGCCGGTGATGTTCATGTCGATGAGCCCGCCACGACCGGCATCGAAGCCGGTCGCGAAGACAATGAGATCGCACGGGATCATGCCAGTGGCTGTTTCTATCCCGGCCTCGGTGACGCGAGTGATCGCGGTGTCGTTCAGATCGACCAGCGTCACATTGTCTTGTGCGAAGATCTCGTAATAATTCTGTTCGAGCGATGGTCGCTTGGTCCCGAAGGGATGTGGCGGCTCATCGGGAGCGAGCTTCTCGGCAATGGTCGGGTCGCAGATCCGCTCGCGCACCTTGTCACGCCAGAACTCGTAGGCGTGGCGATTGGCGTCCTCGTTCGTCAGTATGTCAGCGAAATTATGATACCAGAAGCGCAACCCTCCTCGCTGCCACAAATCCTCGAAATGCGTAGTCCGCTCTTCCTCGGTCACAGCCAGGGCCGAGATGTCCAGCGATTGGCATTCGAAACCGCCACTTGTCGTAAGCCTTTTCTGGAAGACAGCGGGATATTCGGATTTTTCGCGAAGCTGACGATCAGCGTCCAGTTTTTCCTGCCGCATGGGAAGGGCGAGAATCGGGGTTCGCTGAAAAAGCGTCAGCTGCTCCGCGCAGCTTGCCGCCTCCTGCGCCACCTGTACGCCGCTGGCACCCGTGCCGATCAGGGCGATCCGGCGGCCAGAAAGGTCGATGCCTTCCTGCGGCCAGCGGGCGGTATGGCACCAGTCGCCTTCGAAATCGCTAAGACCCGGGATATCGGGAATGTAGGGTTTCGAGGCGAACCCCAGGGCCGGCAAAAGGAAACGCGCGCTTACTTTCCCGCCTTCGTCGAGCTTCAATCGCCAGTAGGCGGTGTCTTCATCGAACGGCGCGCTTTCGACCCGTGTTTTCATTCGCATTGCCGGCCAGAGGTCGAGCGTATCGCAGACGTGGAGGAAATAGGCGCGCAGTTCTTCCCAGCCTGGAAATCGTTCGCTCCACGTCCAGCTTTTCCATACTTCCGCAATGGAAAATTCGTAAAGTGGAACCTGGGAATCGACCCGTGCTCCCGGGTAGCGGTTCCAGTACCAGATTCCCCCCGGCTGCTCCGCTGCGTCTACCAGCAGAACGTCGAACCCCGCCTGACGCAGCTTGTAAAGCAGGTATATTCCGCTGAACCCGGCCCCGACGATTACGACATCATAGTCAGGAGGGGGCAAATGGCTCACGAGGCCCCGGCACCCGCTTTCGCGATCTCTTTGGCCGTAGTATAATCCGCCTTGCCGTTTGACGCGCGCAAGGCGGTTTGCGTTGGGCAAATCGCCTTGGGTGTTTTGTAGCCTGCCAATTGTTCCCGCACGTGATCCTTGATCGCTTGCGCGTCGAAGTCCGCATCCTGGGTCAAATGCACCACAGCGGTCACCGCTTCGCCCCATTTTTCGTCAGGCACCCCGACGACAAGCGCGTCGGCAATGGCGGGATGGGTTTTGAGCACTTCCTCCACCTCCTCGGGGTAAACCTTTTCACCTGCGGTGTTGATGCAGACGCTGCCGCGGCCCAGCAAGGTCAGGCTTCCATCGGATTCCACCCGGCACCAGTCGCCCGGGATGGAGTAACGCACGCCATCGATCGTCCTGAAAGTCTTGGCCGACTTTTCCGGGTCCTTGTAGTATCCTGTGGGGATTGCGCCCTTGCGGGCAATAAAGCCGGGCACGCCGCTCCCCGCCTCGACCTTCCGGTCGTTCTCGTCGAATACGTCGCAAAATTCCCCGATCCCGAATTTCGCGGTGTTGGTGCCGCCCTGTGCGGTCGTCACCGACAAGCCGTAGCCCAGCCCTTCCGAAGCGCCAAAACTGTCCATGAGGATGACCTGGGGGATATGTTTGCACAGGCCCGCCTTTACCTGTTTACTCCACATGACGCCGGACGAGATGATCGAAATCAGGCTGCTCGTGTCCCAGCGCTTCGGGTGGGCGTCCAGCGCCTGCAGCATGGGTTTGGCAAAAGCGTCACCGACAATGGCGATGCTCTGCACCTTGTGCTGGTCCACCGCATCCCACAATTCTTCGGCGTCGAAGGATGGATCGGACAGCGTGACGATGGCCCCGCCCGACATGAGCGTGCCAATAGCAGTAATGAACCCGGTTCCATGCATCAGCGGGCACGCCGGCAAAGTGATGCGCGCAAGCTCGCCCTGCTTCACCAGGGCCACCATTTCCTCCATGGTCTGGGGAACCGGACCCAGCAGCTTTTGCGCGTCGAGCTGAGCCTTGCGCATATCATCGTGTCGCCACATCACGCCCTTGGGCATGCCGGTGGTACCGCCTGTATATATGAACAGCAGGTCATCGGGAGAACGCTCGATATCGAGAGGCGCGCCGTTACCTTCTACAAGTTTTTCGTAAGGAAGCGCGAAGGAAGCGATCTGCGAAGCATCGCCGATTTCTACAAATGTATGAACCTTGGTCAACCGTTCCTTCAGTTCAAGAATGCAGTCGCGGAACTCGGAACTGTAAACAATTACCTCGCTATCGGAATCGTCGAAGATGTAGAAAACCTCCTCGGGACGGTAACGATAATTGATGTTCACGTGCGTGAGGCGGCCCTTGAAGCACGCGGCCATCAATTCCCCGTATTCGGAACGGTTGCGCATGTAGAAGGCTATCTTCGCCCCGTCGCCTGCACCTTGCGCGCGCAGATTGCGCGCCAAATTGTTCGAACGCTTCGACATTTCGGGCCAGCTAATGATCCGGTCGCCGTGAATCAGCGCCGGAGCATCTTCCGGGACCGCAGGTTCGATTGCATCAAGGATGTCGCCAAGGTTCCAGTCGATCACGTATTAATTCCTCTCTCCTTGGTGGCCACGATTTTGTCGGTAGCGTGCGCCTAATTCATCGTCTCATGCGACCTGCGTCCACCCCTGCAAGGCCGCTGCTTCGGCCCGGACCGCTTCGGGACTTCCCAGAACCTGGCGGTCGAAACCGATTCGCTTGAACCAGAAATGCAGACCTAGGAGATCGGTAAAACCCATCCCCCCATGCACCTCGGTTGAGGTTCGGGCGACAAAACGGTGGACTTCGCCCGTATGTGATTTGGCATGGCATGCCACCAGCGAAGCCTCGTCGGGCGTCGCATCGAACGCATGGGCGGCATACCAGACCAGCGAACGGCATGGTTCATGGCGGGCAGCCATTTCCGCGCACATATGCTTGACCGCCTGGAAGCTGCCGATCACTCGTCCGAACTGTTCGCGCTGCCCGGCATAGTCGACCGCTTTTTCGATCATAGCCTGGCCCGCACCGAGGCTATCGGCGGCCAGGAGCACCCGGCCGGCGTCCCGCAGGCGCCTGACTGTGGCCCCACCATCGTCCGCGAGAGCCTCGCCCGCTACGCCAGAAAACCGCAGCTCCCCTACGCTCCGGGTGCGGTCGATCGTTTTGAGAGCAACCTTCTCCAGACCCGCAGCATCGCCAGCTACGAAGTGCATACGACCGGCGGTATCGGCTACCAGAAACGCGTCGGCTTCCAGGAAGTCGAGCGCGAACAAAGCCGTTCCGTCGAGCTTTGCGCCGTCGAAGTCCACGCCTGCCCGGTCCCGGATCTCCACCGTTTCCGCGATCGCGACGGCGATTTGCGCCTCGCCCTTCGCTATCCTCGGCAGCCAGTGCGCCTTCAACTCCTCGCTACCGCCCTGTGCCAGCGCAAGGGGTGCCAGTACATGGGCACCGATAAAAGGCACCGGCGCGACGGCATAGCCGAGCTGCTCGGCCACAGCGGCGGCATCGAGCATTGTCATCCCGAGCCCGTCATGTTGCTCGGGAACCATCATTCCCCAAATGCCGATTTCGCCCAGCGCCGAACGCACGTTGTCGCTGAAGGGAACCGAGCCCTCCGCGCATTCGCGCACATGATCGAGCGGACAAGTATCAGCAAGAGTGCGGCTGATCGCGTCGCAGAGCATCTCTTGGTCTTGCGAAAGTCCGAAATCCATCAGGCGGCTCCCTTATTCTGCCCGCTTGCAACGGCCGTCGCCTGTTCGACGGCGGGAGGCGTTGCGAACTTGGGTTCGCGCGGCATTTCCAGCCCGCGTTCGGCGATGATGTTCTTCTGGATCTGGGCGGTGCCTCCACCGATGATCAGACCAAGCTGGAACATGTAGTTCCACTGCCAGGCACCGTCTTCGCGCTCGCGCTCGCTTCCGTGATAGAGTATGCCCATCTCGCCCATTGCGTCGATCGCGAGCGCGGAAATCTGATGGGCGAGCTCACAGCTCTGCAGCTTCACGACAAGTTTCGCCATGCCGCCGGCATCCCCCCTAAGGCTGTTCGACAGGATGCGCATGCCGTTGAATTTCATCGCCGCGACTTCGGCTTGCAATGCAACCAGCCGGTCACGCAGAACGGCGTTGTCCATTGCGCAACCCTGGCCGATGCGTTCTTTTTGCATCAGCCTGACCAGCGCCTGGAGCCGGTTTTCCAGTGCATCGGGGTCGCCCAGCATGCCACGTTCATGGCCCAGTGTGGCATTGGCCACGTACCACCCCTGCCCGCGCTGCCCGACGATCTGATCCAGGGGAACCCGCACGTCGGTAAAGAACGTTTCATTGAACTCGGCATGACCGGTCATGGTCTTGAGTGGTCGGACCTCGATCCCTGGTGTGTCCATCGAGAAGATCAAGTAGGAGATGCCGCCGTGCTTGGGCGCGTCCGGTTCGGTCCGAACAAGGCAAAAGATCATGTCCGCCTGCTTGGCCGTGCTGGTCCAGATCTTCTGTCCGTTGATGACAAAGTCGCCATTTTCGACGCGGGCGCTGGTCTTGAGCGCGGCGAGGTCCGATCCCGCTCCAGGTTCCGAATATCCCTGACACCAGACTATCTCGCCATTTAGGGTCGGCTCGATCCATTGCCGTTTCTGGGCTTCGGTTCCGAGTTCCAGCAGCGTGGGAACGAGCATGGAAATGCCCTGGTTCGCAAGGCCTGCGGGGATGCCAGCGCGCGAAAATTCCTCGGCAATGATCCGCGATTTCAGGATGTCCGGCTCGGCTCCGTATCCGCCGTATTCCTTGGGAATCGTACGCGCCGTGTAACCATGCAGGATCAACAGCTGTTGCCATTCGACGGCTTCGGGGGAAGGGCGCGCGGCACGGCCTTGGCCATCGGGTGCGCGGTGACCGTGGGTTTGCAGGAACTGGCGCACTTCCTCGCGAAACGCGTCATACTGGGGTCCGTAGTCGAGATCCATCTTGGTCTATCCTTCTGCGCGCGCGATCGCGACGGGTCGGAATACTGGCAGGCGAAAATCTTCGGAGATCGGCTCGAAATCCAGCGTGACCGGCAGATCGAGCTCAAGCTCGTCGAGCGCGCAATCGACCAGCCGGGTTGCCATGCGCACTCCCTCCTCCAGTTCCACCACCGCAGCGATGAAGGGAATCTCGCCGGCGAAGGCGGGATGCAGTGCCTGATGGGTCACCGTCCAGGAAAACAGCGTGCCATTGCCGGTGCTACGCTCCCACGACCATTCAGGAGAACCGCATCGGGCGCACATATAGCGCGGCAAATGCCGAAAACTGCCGCATCCTTCGCACTGCTGGAAGTAAAGGTTGCCGTCCTGACACCGGTTCCAGAATTCCTGCTCCACCGGATCCTGCGGGCGCGGCTTTGGCTTGGCTGGTGCGGCCTGCGCCGAGGGGCGCATCTTGGGCGGCAGATCTTTCTCGTCGCTCACGCAAACCTCCTCAAAATCGCTATACTGCCGTCACCCAGATCGCCCCAGCCGGTCACCAGGCCGGTCTGGGCGCCTTCGACCTGCCGCTCCCCACAATCGTGGCGCAACTGACGCACCGCCTCGACGACATGGTTCAGTCCCCAAACATGGGCCTCGCTCAGCAGGCCGCCATGGGTGTTGACGGGATAGCGCCCGCCCAGCTCGATCTGGCCATTCGCGACGAACTCTGCCTGTCCACCTGGTTCGCAATAGCCCAGGGCCTCCAGCTGAAGGAGAACCACGTAGGTGAAGCAGTCGTAGATCTGCAGAAAATCCATGTCTTCGCGATCGACCCCCGCCATTTCGAACGCGCGCGGCGCGGCGTAGCTCAGGCCGATCTTGAAGGGGTCGGGACGCGAAGGGATATCGTCGGCGGGGTAAGGATGCCCTTCAGCCGCACCGGCGATGCTCACGGGAACATGCGGCATGTCCCTGGCGCGGTCTATTCGCGAAACCACGACTGCGCATGCCCCGTCAGTCTCCAGACAGCAATCGTAGAGGCGAAAGGGTTCGGATATCCAGCGCGCGGAATGGTAGGTTTCGGCATCCAGTTCCCGGCCATGAGTGAAGGCCTGCGGATTCATCTGCGCATGGCGACGGCACGCCAGTGCAACGGCCGCCATCGCTTCCGGGCCGATATCGTAAATTCGGGAGTGCCGGGTGGCGAGCCAGGCATACATCTGCACCGGCAGGAACACGCCATACGGAATGTAATAGCCTTGGATCGTATTCGTCAGGGTGTTCATGTTCATCGGCCGCGTCGGCGGTGCGCCAGGCTTGGGCCGCAAGGCGGAATAACCGTTCCACCCGAGCGTCACCAGCACATGGTCGCATAAGCCGCTGGCAATTGCCATCGCGGCGTTCTGGAGTGCCGTGGTAGGGCTCGCCCCGCCCATGTGGACCGTAGAGGCATAGCGCAGAACTTCGATACCGAGGTTAGCCGCCATCTCTTCCGAGGTGGTGTAGATCGGCGGAGGAACCATGCCGTCGATATCCGACGGCTTCAGCCCTGCATCTGCTATGGCTTTGCGCGATGCTTCCAGCATCATGTCGACCGCGGTTTTCTCGGTGCCTTTCACGAAAGCGGTTTCGCCCACTCCGGTGATGGCCGATTTGTCGCTTAAGCTCATGCCTGCCTGACCGCCTGGTAATCGCGTTCGAGCTGTTCGGAAAGAGCGCGCACCCTCTGATAGGTCTCCGGCGGACGCAGTCGCAACTCGCGGCGGGCATCCTCCAACGGACGATCGAGATTTTCTTCCCAGTAGAAGGTGGTCAGATCGGCTGCAGCCCGGCCCCGGCGCCACGCTTCAAATGCAGCGCGCGCCACTGGCAACTTGGCAGCTTCCAGTTTCATCTTGGGAATGCCGACGCCCAAGATGAAAGCGATCCCGTGATTATAGAATTGCGCGTTTCCGAAGGACAGCACGCACAATTCGCCCAGTGCGTCCCTGCCGTATCCGGTGACGACGTGAAACAGGTCATGCGAATCGCGAAGGCGCCGACGATAGAGGGAAACATCGGGATCGCCGAAGTCCTCCAGACCTCCGGCCTCGCTGGCTTCCGCCAGACCTTCTGCTGTCAGACCCTCCCCGTAAACAAAATCGAGGTAGGCTCGGCCAAGCGTGCCAGACGCACAGGTCGCAAGGCGTTTGCGATCGCACAAGGTTTCAAGCAGGTCGGCCCGGTCGGAAGCGATGCGCCGCCCATCGCTCGACCTCATGAAGCGATTGAAATTCCGATAATAGGAATTGCCCGACAATGCCTTGACGATACGGAACACCTGCGCCGTATCCTCCTTGTCGGCAATCAACTGCCTCATTGCCCCAGCGCCTTCAGCGGCTCTACGGGGCGGCGCAATTCATGACCTTTGGCGTAAGCCATCTTCTTGCCTCCTGCGCTTCACTTGTAGGTACCGACGGACGCCAACGCCTTCTCGGCTCCATCGACCAGGTCGCGCATCACTTCGGCGGCAGGTCGGATCGAATCGATCAGGCCGATGCCTTGCCCCGCGAAGCCGGGGATGACATCCTTGCGCTCTGCCTTGATCCCGGAGGCCATGACCGGGCCGGAGATCATCGACTGATAGGGCATCGGCAGAGGTTCCTTTCCGGCCTGCACCCAGGCGTCGGCCCATTTGTTACGGATCATGCGCGCCGGTTTGCCGGTAAGCGATCGACTAACGACCGTATCGGCATCGCCGCTTTCGGTGATCGCCTCTTTCTGGAAGCGCTCGATGCCCGCTTCCTCGGTCGCGAGAAATGCCGTGCCGACCCACGCGCCCTCTGCCCCCAGCATCATCGCAGCGGCAACACCCCGGCCATCCGAGATACCGCCGGCCCCAAGGACAGGAACACGATCGCCAACGGCGTCGACCACCTGGGGAATCAAGGAAATAGTCCCGATCGGCGAGTTGTGACCTCCGCCATCGTGCCCTTGCGCGACGATCATGTCGATGCCCGACCCGACGACCTGTTCGGCGTGCTTGACCTTGCCGATCACCGCCATGACCTTGGTGCCATTGGCATGGAGCCGATCCATCCACGGTTCAGGATTGCCAAGGCCGGCAGCATAAACCGGCACCTTTTCCTCGATCACCACTTCCATCTGCGCCTCAAAGAATTCCTTCGAGAACAACTGCGGGCCGCCCTTGCCCATTTCAGGCGCGCCCGCCGCCCGCATGGCGGCGGCAGCATCGACCTCCGGAAGCTCTTCACGATCCATGAAGTCGCGCGCGAACTGCTGATATTCACCCATCAGATCCATGGGATTTTGGGGTGCAGCACCGCTTTGAGGGGCAGAGCCGCGCCTGACCGACGCGGGGAGCAGCGTATCGACACCGAAAGGTTTGTCGGTCAATTCCCGGGTCTGGCGAATCCAGTCACGCAACTGATCGGGCGAACACACCGCGGCACCCAGGACCCCGAGCCCGCCGGCATTCGAAACCGCAGCCGCCAGCGCCGGAACGCTCGCTCCGCCCATCCCGGCAAGCAGGATCGGGTACCGGATCCCCAGCATTTCGCATATTCGGCTCTTCAACGCCATTCTTCCTCTCCAGCCACTTGCCTAAACGCACACTCAAACTATTGAAAATTCTACAGCTGCCCCCACCGCACCCGCTGCGAGACCAGCTCGGGGCTGCGCTCCGAAAGATAGACGGCAGAGCCGGCCACCAACCGGCTCATTGCTTGACGGGCCGCGGCGCTGTCGCCAGTCCGCACTGCCTCGAGCACCCGCACCAGAAACTTCATCTGCACCGCCCGTTCCTGTGCCGAATATCCCAGCGAATGGGAAAACTCGCGGGTCAACAGATGCATCGCAGAGGTCAGCAAACCGAACAGCGGATTGCCGCTCGCCCAACCCAACAAGTCGTGAAATCTGCGATTAAGTTCCTCGAATTGATCAGAGGCTTCATGATGCCTCAATTCCGCCAGACACCCTGCCAACGCGCTGAGATCAGCGGTAGTTGCACGCTGGGCTGCATACCCTGCGACATCGGGAGCAATTGCTTCGCGCAATTCAAGCAAACCACGCAAATCGGCTTCCATGAAATGCAGAATCAATGACAAACTGCTTGCAAAATCGCCGGTCTGCGGACGGGCTACGACGGGACCTCCACCACGGCCGAGCTGGAGATGGATGACCCCTTGCAATTCCAGGAACCGCAAAGCCTCCCGCAAAGTTGCGCGCGCAACCTCGTAACGCGCGAGCATTTCATCCTCGCGCGGAAGCCTGTCACCCGGGTTATGGCGACCCGCCTCGATGTCCCGCACGATGCTTTGCGCAAGAGAAAGGGCACGCTTGGCCTTCTTCACCGCTGACATCCGCCACTCATCAGCACACCCGCACCTCTCGAATAAAAAGTATAAGGATATTAGCAAACCTTCGTTGGATCGGCACACTATCCGATGGGATTGGTGTCTGCAAGGGACTAAAAGAGTATACGATTTATTGACTGCACGAGATGTCTCCCTTAAGGATGACTGAAGGCCGATCAGGCCTGAGATGTAGAAGGAATAGTTCTTATGGACAGCCAGATCGCCGAGCCGGATGCCGCGGCGAGGATCGCGTCAATTCCGATCGAGGAAATCGACGTGGCCCGGCCAAGCCTGTTTCAGAACGATACCATCGGTCTATTTTTTGACAGGTTGCGCGCCGAAGAACCTGTCCACTACTGCCGCGAGAGCTATGTCGGCCCTTACTGGTCCATTACCAAGTTCGACGACATCATGGCGGTGGACACCAATCATAAGGTCTTCTCTTCGGAAGCGAAGCTAGGCGGAATTGCAATCCAGGACATGCATTCGGTGGAAGGCGCGCTCGAACTTGAAATGTTCATAGCGATGGACCCGCCCAAGCACGATCAGCAGCGCAAGGCGGTGACTCCGGCAGTGGCTCCGTCCAACCTGCAACTGCTCGAGCCGATCATCCGCAAGCGCGCGGGAGAGATTCTCGATGAACTCCCGATTGGCGAAGATTTCGACTGGGTGGATAAGGTTGCGATCGAGTTGACGACGATGACGCTGGCAACCTTGTTTGATTTCCCTTGGGAGGAGCGGCGCAAGCTGACGCGCTGGTCCGATGTAGCAACTGCGGCACCTGAAACCGGGATCGTCGAATCCTACGAGGCGCGGCGCGAAGAACTCATCGGTTGCGCGATGTATTTCAAGACTCTGTGGGACGAACGGATAAACGAGGAGCCGAAGAACGACCTCATCTCGATGATGGCTCATTCTCCCGCCACGCGCGACATGCCGTTCCTCGAGTTTCTCGGCAATCTTATGCTGCTGATCGTCGGTGGAAACGACACAACACGCAATTCCATCAGCGGCGGCGTGCTCGCCTTGAACCAAAGCCCGGACGAGTACGCGAAACTCGACGCGGATCCTTCGCTCATTAGCAAAATGGTTCCGGAAATCATCCGTTGGCAGACCCCCCTCACTCATATGCGCCGCACCGCGCTGGAAGATTGGGAGATCGGCGGCAAACAGATCAAGAAGGGCGACAAGGTGGTGATGTGGTACCTGTCAGGCAACCGCGACGAGAGTGCTATCGAGCGCGCGGACCAGTTCATCATCGACCGCAAAAATCCGCGCCATCACCTCTCATTCGGCTATGGCATTCACCGCTGCATGGGAAACCGGCTCGCGGAACTGCAGCTGCGGATCATCTGGGAAGAAATTCACAAGCGCTTTTCCCGGGTCGAGGTTACGGGTGAACCAGAGCGTCTTTTTTCAAACCTCGTCCGCGGAATCACCAGGCTGCCGGTGCGGCTCCGCGCCCGCTGACTCTCGAGATCGAAATGCGGAGTTCAAGATGATCAAAATTACGTTCGTGGCTAGCGATGGTGAGCGACGGGAGGTCGAAATAGAAGAAGGCGAGACAGCCAGGGAAGCGGCGCTATACAATGACGTGCCGGGTATCGATGGCGATTGCGGAGGGGTATGTGCTTGCGCGACCTGTCATGTGCATGTCGATCCCGAATGGATCGACAAGGTGGGTCGGCTTATGCATGATGGAATGGAGGCCGACCTCTTGCAGTTCGCCGAAGGCACCACTGAATACAGTCGCCTTGCCTGTCAGATTCCGATGAAGCCGATGCTGGATGGATTGGTTCTTCACCTACCCGAACAACAATACTGACGGAGGGATCCTCGTCCCCGTAGCCTACATTCTTATCTGTCTTTCCTTGATTCTTCGAGAAAACACCCATGGCCACACAAATCGAGCCCGCAACCCAGACCGACGAAGACGCCTTCCGCGCGGAAGTGCAGCAGTTTCTGGCGGACAATTTTCCCGCCGAACTCAAGGGCCAGTCGAACGCGCTGGCCGGCGTGGACGGCCCCACCAATGAAACGCCGGCGCAGACCAAGTGGCGCGAAGCCGTGGGCGCGCGCGGCTGGGGCACCCCCACCTGGCCGAAGGAATACGGCGGCGGCGGCCTCACCAAGGCGCAGGCCAAGATCATCGACCAGGAATTCGCCAAGGCGGGTGCCTACAACCCGATCGGCGGCATGGGCGTCATGATGTTCGGCCCGACGCTGCTCGAATACGGCAACGAGGCACAGAAGCAGGAGCATATTCCGCCGATCTGCCGCGGCGAAATCCGCTGGTGCCAGGGCTATTCGGAACCCAATGCCGGCTCTGACCTCGCGAACCTCCAGACCTTTGCCGAGGACAAGGGCGACCACTACCTTGTCAACGGCCAGAAGACCTGGACCAGCGGCGGCCAATGGGCGGACAAGTGCTTTGCAATTGTACGAACCGACAAGAGCGACAAGCACAAGGGCATCAGCTTCATGCTGATCGACATGGACACGCCCGGCGTCGAAGTCCGCCCGATCACCATGATCAGCGGGACCAGCCCGTTCTGCGAAACCTTTTTCACCGACGTGAAGGTCCCGAAGGAAAACCTCGTCGGCGAGGAAGGCCAGGGCTGGACCATCGGCAAGCGCCTTCTGCAGCACGAGCGCACCAACATCTCGGGCGGCGGCAGCCTCGCCCGTCTCATGGGCCAGAGCCTTGGCGATATCGCCAAGAAGTACCAGCCGACGGGCGCCGACGGCGAACTCGCCGATGCGGTGCTGCGCGACAAGATCGCTGATTTCGAAATCCGCTGGAACAGCTTCCTGCTCACTGCGCGCCGCGCGATGGAGGAAAGCAAGGCAGCTGGCGGCGTCTCCGAAATCAGCTCTGTGCTCAAGAAGCTCGGCACCAAGCTGAGCCAAGAACGCAGCGAATTGCTGATCGAAATCCGCGGGTTGCAGGGCCTCGGCTGGGAAGGCGACGGCTTTTCGGACGGCGAGCTCGAGGCCGTGCGCGCGTGGCTCTTCGGCAAGGCGACCACCATCTATGGCGGCTCGACCGAAATCCAGAACAACATCATCGCCAAGCGCGTGCTCGGCATGCTCGACCACCAGTAAGAGAGGGGAGCAAGGACAATGGCCGTTCTCAACGAAGAACAGGAAATGCTGCGAGATATGGCGCGCGAATGGACCGTCAACGAAAGCCCGGTCACCGAATTCCGCAAGGTCCGCGCCAGCGGCGAGCCCGAAGCCTTCAACCGCGACGCCTATGCGACGATGGCGCAGATGGGCTGGGCCGGGGTCATCATCCCCGAAGA
>Ga0098069_100259_pt1 | contig 27881 bp, 24 predicted proteins | sample 27_taG_FD_92584 | JGI IMG/M metagenome (GOLD analysis project Ga0098069, IMG submission 92584) | Marine viral communities from Cariaco Basin, Caribbean Sea - 27_WHOI_OMZ | ecosystem: Environmental > Aquatic > Marine > Oceanic | place: Caribbean Sea: Cariaco Basin | collected 2014-11-09
CGATCTGAAGCACCTCGGCGAAGAGCTGCGCTTTGTTCTGATCACCTCAGAGGCTACCGTGAAGCCGGTTGCAGAAGCCGGCGATGCGGAAATGACCTCCCACGAGGGCCTTCGGGTCAAGGTGACTCCGGCTGCCCACACCAAGTGCGAGCGCTGCTGGCACCACCGGGAAGATGTCGGCCGTAATGCCAAGTACGACGACCTCTGTGGTCGCTGTGTGACCAACGTGGAAGGGCCCGGCGAAGCCCGCGCCTACGCCTGATGGACGCGACCATGACGGAGCAGGTCACCGGAAGCAAACTGAAGTGGCTTTGGCTGGCGGTACTGGTGATCGTTCTGGATCTCGGCACCAAGGCCATGGCCACCGCTATGCTGACCTATGGCGACCCTGTGCCGGTCATGCCCATGTTCAACCTGACGCTGCTCCATAACACCGGCGCAGCGTTCAGCTTCCTGGCTGAAGCTGCCGGCTGGCAACGCTGGTTCTTTGTAACCCTGGCGCTGGTGGTCAGCGTGGTACTGATCTACTGGCTGAAAAACCTTCATCGCCATGAGACCTGGACCGCCATTGCCATCGTACTGATACTCGGTGGCGCCTTGGGCAACGTCTACGATCGGGTGGTGCACGGCTACGTGGTCGATTTCCTGCACTTTTACTGGCAGGACTGGCACTTTCCCGCCTTCAACCTGGCCGACACCGCGATCACCATCGGTGCCGCCATGATGATACTTGATATGTTCCGCAAACCCGCCGATTCGGACGGGGATGCGCAAAGGAGTGAGTAACTCTTATGAATGAGCTGCCTGTCGACAAGGGTACCCGGGTAAAACTGCACTTCGCCCTGAAGTTCCCGGATGGCGAAGTGATTGATTCGACCTTTGAGAAAGAGCCGGCCTCCCTGGAAATCGGCGATGACAACCTGCCGGAGAATTTCGAGGCCTACCTGATGGGTATGAAAGCTGGCGACAAAGACAGCTTCCAGGTGCCGCCCGAGAAAGCCTTTGGCCAGCACAATCCGAATAACGTACAGACGTTCAAGCGCCATGAGTTCAGCCCCGATATGGTGCTGGAACCCGGCGTAATGATTTCCTTTGCCGACGCGCGCCAGAGCGAGTTGCCCGGTGTTGTCAGCCGTGTAGAAGGTGACGAAGTGGAGGTGGATTTCAATCACCCCCTGGCAGGGCGTACACTGACGTTTGAAGTAGAAATCATCGACGTGGAACCGGCAGGGCCGGCCCACTAACCAGAATAGCAGGTTGATATGCAGATCCGACTCGCCAATCCCCGAGGTTTTTGTGCCGGCGTGGACCGCGCCATTGAAATTGTAAACCGGGCGCTGGACGTGTTCGGAGCGCCCATTTATGTGAGGCACGAGGTGGTCCACAATAAATTCGTGGTGGATAACCTGCGCAACCGCGGCGCCGTTTTCGTGGACGAGCTGGACGAAGTGCCGGACGACAAGCTTGTTATCTTCAGCGCCCATGGCGTTTCCCAGGCGGTGCAAAATGAAGCCGCCCGCCGCGGCCTGAAAGTCTTCGACGCCACCTGCCCGCTGGTCACTAAAGTGCACCTGGAAGTCATGCGCTACAGTCGCGATGGCAGGGAATGCGTGCTGATCGGCCACCACGGCCATCCGGAAGTCGAAGGCACCATGGGGCAGTACGACCACAGCAATGGTGGTGAAATCTACCTTGTAGAGAATGAGGAGGACGTGGCGAATCTGGAGGTTAAAGACCCCGGTAAGCTCTCCTACGTTACACAGACCACCCTGTCCATGGACGATACGGCCCGCGTGATCGACGCGCTACGTGCAAAATTCCCGGAGATCCAGGGGCCTCGCAAGGACGACATCTGCTACGCCACCCAGAACCGTCAGGATGCCGTGAAGCAGCTGGCTGGGGACTGCGATCTGATGCTGGTGGTTGGCTCGCCGAACAGCTCCAACTCAAACCGCCTGCGCGAGCTCGCGGAGAGAATGGGCACGCCGGCCTATCTGATTGATGAGGCCTCCCAGATCGATGCTGCCTGGCTGGAAGGTAAGACTTCGATTGGGGTTACTGCGGGAGCTTCTGCCCCCGAGGTTCTGGTGAACGAAGTTATTACCCGTCTGCGAGAGCTTGGCGGCAGCGTTCCGGAGGAAATTGCCGGGCGTGAGGAGAATATTGTGTTTTCTATGCCGCGGGAGTTGCGGATTGATGCCATTGAGCTCGAATGAGCTCAATGGCGCTTGAGCTTTTTACCAACAACCCGCTTGGCCTGCACCACGGTTTCCTTGTTCATCCACTGTAAGCGTTCCGCAGGGGTCGTTCGTTTGGCCCCCGGTAGGCACAGCTTGCAGTGTGAACGTATCCCTCGTTACGTTTCCCGAAAAGCTAATGTTATAGAAGACTGTGCCATTCTGTGGTGATTGCGTGAACGGCAAAGTCGGATCGGCTCCTCCAACCCTATAGTCAAAGCCATTGGAATACCTTCGCTCCATCCATTGCGCCAATTCAAGCAGGTCAGACTGCGCCGTTGTTCTGCGAGTCCGCTCTACGTGATTCTGATAAGTTGGTAGAGCGACTGCGGCAATGATTGCAATGATAGCAACTGCAATCATCAGTTCTATGAGTGTAAAGCCTGCAACGCCTGCTTTTTTTACTGTTTTATTGGTTCCGGTTCGTGTCACAACTAGGTCACTCACGTTTTAGGAATTTTGTGTGCCAAGAAAGTTATTTGTCTGCAACATCAAGCGATCGTATCAGCCGCGCGCCTCGGCTTGGGTCAACAACTTTTCCAACCTCTATTTTCACCGAGTTTCCTGGCTCCAAACGCCTCAGGACTTGCTCCCGTGACCATGTTGCATTGTTGAAATGAACTACTCGGTCCAGTAAGAACGATCGATCATCAATAATAACAATACCCAGTTCCGGGTTAACCGAATTTACTGTTCCAGAGAGTTCGCTTCCTTCTCTGAGCATTTGAAACTCAGAGTCTGGCATTTCTTCGGCGGTTGAATTGCCTGTAAACATTATTGCTGTCAACAAAAGCGCTACCATGTTGGCCAGAAATCTGGGGGTGAAAGCTTTGAAATTCATGATTTAACCTCTTAATAGGTGCTGTCAAAACCTGTCGCAACATGCCACCAGTGCCGTTGAGGAACAGCTCCGTTTTAACGGAGCTGTTCCCAGGTTTGCCGACCAGTATTCGAATCCAGAGATCTGGCGCACAAAGCGTCTTCACAAGGCGCATCCGGGTCGAGTTGGTTCGGATCAAGCCCGGGTATTATGACCTCTGAATCTCCGTCTCCGGTGGCGATGGTTCGATTCTCACCACCGTAACCATACTGTATGCCACTTGGTGCATAGCCACCGGTGATATCGCCGGAATTGAATATACCATCACTGTTGAGGTCGAAAACCGGGTCGTCAGACGGCTGTCCGCTCGTCAACTTGAGGTCCATTATGAAGCCCGTTCTACCGCTGGAGCAGGGGTCGTCATCAGGAACGACTGTAGTAAATCTCACGCGGTCTGGATTCACCCCGAACGGGAAGGTTGCTCTGCTAATAACCCGCTCTCCGGTCTGGGTGGATCCATAGATCAGGTCCAGATACCAGCCATTTTCAGAGGTAAGCTGGTTCTCGGAGGTTTCGCGCACAGTAAAGGTATTGGTGCCGACTCCGGACGCTTTAGTTACCGTCACAGTCTCTTGCGTTGTGATCGTCTGTTCCAGCAGGTCTGAACGGGTAAGATTGGTTTGCGAAAGGTCATCTTTGATGCTGTAAAGGCTTTGAACGTTGAAGTTACTTTCGTCGCCGTTTCTCAAGAAGCTTCCTGTTCCAAAAGCGAGTACCAGTTCGTCAGAATCGGTTGGGTTTAGGGCTACCCGCGGAGCAACTGTAATGGGTTGGGCTGTGCCGCCGTTGTCCTGGGCTGAGAATACCTTTTCGGTACTCCAGCTATTCGTGTTGGAGCTTGCTATCGCGAAACGCCACATATTGCCCTGGAGGTCGCCTGCATAAACATGGCGGGTGATGGCATCCCTTTCAGGAAAACTCGTAATGACAGGCGCTGCTAGCCCATTTGGAGCCGCGCTGCTACCAGCACCGGTTTCCAGTTCTTTGATCAACGAGCCATCGGCAAGATCAACAACGAAGAGGCTGGATTGGTTGTTGGCGCTGTTGTAGCCGTTACCGAAGATGGCGGCCCATGTGCCATCTGCTAATCGTGCGATTTGGGGGTCGGTTACTCCATAGCCAAGATCCGGATGTGTGAACTCCCAGAGTACGTCTGTCGCGGGTGAGAAAGAACCTGGGTCAGTTACGTCGAGCGCGAAAACAGTTTTACCGCCGAGGCCCATCGTACCGAGAAGAACAGTTCGCCACTCTGCGGACCCGTTTCCGTCCTTGTCAATGTACGCGTCTTGTACTCGGGGCGTACCGTCCATTAAATATTTATGCGAGTAATTTGGAAGCATTAACTCAGAAATGCGAGCGTGACTGTTCGTGCCCTGAGGTAGAAGCAGCTCTCCAGGTACATAACCGAAAAGCTCTGCACCAGTTTCACTGTTGAAAGCATGAAGAATGCCGTCATTCGCGGGCACATAGAGCGCATCGATTCGGTTTTGATAATCCGTCGTTGAACGAAAAGCTCCGTAGCTGCTTCCCTCAGTCGAAGGCAGTCTGCTAAATCCAAAATTGGATTTACCTACAAATTGGGGATTCGCATTGATAATGTCGCCGAGCAGGCGAGTTACGGAAGCACCGGATTGATCAATTGTTTCACGGGACCTGAATGAGCTGTCCGCGTTTGTGTCTCCATGTAGCCATGCCAAACGCTTATAACCAAGGTTGTCCACGGTTGATGCCAGTGTAGGATCGGCGTTCAATGCCTGTTGCTGATTTGTCGAGAGGTTCGAAAGGGAACTTGTGCTGCTGAATGCCAATTCGACGCCTGAGGTGCCATTGTGAGTAATCAGCGTTCGGTTTGCAGGTGTTGTATTAGCCAGTACTGTTTCCGCATTCCAGATCTCGGAACCTTGATCAAAGTTGAAGCCGGTCAACGTGCCCGACCAGTCTTCGCTCCTGAATCCCGCAAAGAAGCCCAACGATTCCGTTCTGAGGACAGCGGAGCTGACCGCAGCAGAGGAAGCGGAGGTTTGGGCGCGAGCAGTCAGATCACCCAGGAATTCCTGGATAGCCAAGGTAAAAGCCCCAGGATCCTGCGCGCTTGCGTAACCGCCCCTGCCGTTGATGGCAGCATGCAACAAGTCATCGATGTTTTCGGGGCTTCGATTATCATCTGGCTCTGGCCAAGTTATCTGATCTCCAGACGCAATCGCAGCGGTTGCATCTGCCTCAGAGATGTCGCCAACGACACCAAGGCCGATGGTAAACGTAACCATGTGTTGCCAGAATGCCGGATCGACAGTTCCTGTCGGGACTTTGTTCGCGAGGTCCGTTCGAAGGTCGTTTTTCCAGTACTCCATTGCCACATCGGCGAGTGTATTGGAATGGCTGTCTGCGAACGGCGAAACTGCCGTATAGGAGAAATCGTCGCCATCAGGGTCGGGGTTCGTATAAGAGGGGCCCGCAGTATTGTCGACGTTGCCAACGCTTGGACTACCACCGTTCCAGATACCATCTGTCATTAGAATGGAGAAACTCTGACGGCACTCTACCTGCGCAGTGGTGTCATTGGTGCCAGGCGTTGCGCCCCAGGGACCCTGGTTGTCGCTTCTGGAGTAATACTCACCAATATCCTTGAGGGCAGTTCTGAGTGGAGTTCCCCCGCTTACACTCTTGCCATGCAACCAGGTAAGAAACTGTTGTCTTCTTGCGCTTGTGTAGGGACGGACGCCACTGACGATAGTGTCAGTGTCGGCCACTCCATCAATGGTATTGTTGTTGACGTTGATGGCACCATAGCCGACCCGAATGTTTTCCGGCAGATTAAAAAAGGCCTCAGTTATCCCCGACTTTGCTGCCTTGTCCCTCGTGCTGTAGTAGGAAAACCAGTTGGCATAATTCTGCTTCACATCGGCTGTCGCGTTATTAAGCAGGACCGTGTTAAAACAGCTGTTGACCTTCGGGTTCGCTATGCACTGGGGCGACTGGATAAGATCCATATAGAAACCTTCTTCAATGGATCCAATCTGATCGAAACGAATGTACGTGCTTAGATTATCCGTCCCCGAGTTCGGGTCAAACCCATTTACCGGGGCGCTGGTATAAGAGGAGTTTGGATAGCGGCCGCTGCCATCAGGCTTATATGGGGGAAGATAGGTAACGTCCGGATCGTAATAAATTTTGTTGACATCGCTCGAATAATACCAGTTTTCGTTTGCGTCTCCCCCTAGATTGTCAGGCATGTAACGCCAGCCCATTGAGCCTGAGTCATCGAAGACAAACATCAGGTTGGGGTCAACGGACTCTTTCAAGAACAGCGGCACCGAAGCCAGGTTTACTTGGGCAAAAGCCGCTTGTGTTGTTGCAAGCGAGAAAAGTAGGCTTGCCGCAAACGTTGATAGCCTGGATAGGTGGATATTTTTCTTGAGTATTCTCGTTTTCTGTTTCATGGCTTAATCTCCAGTTGGAGCAAACGGCAACGATTCGGCTGCGATGTGTGCATGGCGCTCATGATTACTCCGGGGGTAAGAGCACGGTTGACTGTACGACGCTAATAGCGTTCGGGCTGCCGCCCTGGCCGCGAGAGGTTACCTCGAAGCGCTCAAAACAGGGTTGTCCTGGCTCGATTGGACATACATCGGCTAAGCGCGCTTGATGATAAGCAGGTTGAGCGCTGACACCGGCGCCAGCATTCCCGGTTCCAGCAGCCGCAGGGTTATTGCCATCCCAATTCCAGGGCGTGGTCAGCCTGTTGGTTGCGAATGCTGTTTGGCGGCTGGCGAGGCTGCCTATCAGGTCTGCTTCTCCCTGGCGAAGCCCAGCTTCAGAGGCCTGGAAGGACATAGCTCCGTCGTGTGCATTGCTGGCCATCCGCTCCTGCATGATGGAACCCTGCATGCCGCCAACCGCGAGAAGAGAGATAAGCAGAAGCATGAACAGAGCCACTACCAGGGTTGCCCCCCTCTGCGTTGCAGAAAAAGGCGCCGAGTTAATGACTGGTGTGTTTGCACGCTTGATCATTCCATCCGCCCTCTCAATGATGTTGTAGTTACGGAGACGATGCGGACACGGCTGTCTCCGTTATTCGCCTGGCTCACCTCGCTGCCCAGCATGTCGAAACTGCGACCGTTTGGCTGGTCAAGCACATCGTCCTGGCTCCGAGTCAGAACCGAAAAGCGTACACTTGCGACCTCCTCCCAGTCAGTTACCTCGTCAGCGGGAACATAGTCGTCGGCAGCATTGCTTCCGCCAGTATCAACTCCATAAAGAATCTGGAGCGTTTCGACACCGGAGACAAGCTCCTGAGGCGCCTGCAGCGGCGTCATTAGACGTCTGAACAGGGCCGGTTCGCCATTGGTGCCTTGACCAATGTAATAGGCCATCGAGGTGAATTCATAGACTTTGGTTTGTGGCTCATAGGCGAGATTGAAATTGTTGCCATTATTTCCCGGGCTGACATTGCCTCCTGCCATTGTGATTGCGCTAGAATTGGCATTATTGCTCTTTTGGAACAGTTCGCCCTCTGAGCAATCTCCCAAAGTTGCAAGAACAATTCGATTAACTGGAACACCAGAATTGTCGGTCAGGTTGATACTGTTTCCATTCTGGGGATTGCCGGCATCCACCGGCACGCTCAGCGGTGTAAGGCCATTCACGATAATGACATCGGAATTGGTGACGACAGATCCGGCAAGCGATGCCGGCAGGGAGGTGCCCGCTGTGCCAGAAGCCCAGTTCCCTGCGGTCGGCGTTGCCAGGGCCCCCGCCAGAGTGACGCTGTCTCCGGGGCCCGTCCCTGTATAATCCCATCCCTGAACGGGTTGGCTCAGAGGGACAACCAGCCCGCCATTCAGGCGATTGTCAACAACCTGATCCAGGGGCAGCCCCATTTCGGCCAGGCAGCCAAAACTGCCCGCAGATCGCAGATCCGGGGATAAGACCGCCGACACAAAGCGTGTGCTTTCCTGGGCGTGCGCAAGCCCCTGGGTCTGACGATAGGTGTCATTGCCGCTGAGGTAAATTTGCGTGACACCCAGGGTAATAATGAGACCAAGAGCCAGCGAAATGATTAGCTCGACCAGTGACAGGCCGGACTGTGGGGCTAGCGGGGCAGGCCTTGGTAACCGGGCGTAAGATTTCGACTTGTGTATCATCAAATCTGTGTCCTCACTACAACAGGGTTCATAGCGGCATCATCCTGATCCCAGTCGATGGTCACCGTCACGGTATCGCCGTTTACTGCAACCGTTCTCTCGGCTGCCGGTAGTAAACAGGCAAGGTTGTTTTCCCATGCTGCGATGTCATTGGCGCTGACTGAGGCATTTCCGGGAACGAACGACGTATCGCATGCGCCATTGTTTGCCCCTTGCGCATCGCCTTGTGCGAGCGCGTAAGCCCCAGGGTTGTCGGAGTTTGCGCGGATCCTGTCGAGAAGATCCTCAGCCAACAAAACCGCCTGACTGCGATTCTGGGATTGGGTGTTCATTTGTAGCGATATGATTTGGGTTGATGCTATCCCCAGGATCCCGATGCCGAGCACCAACACCGCCACCATTATTTCGATAAGGCCAACGCCCGACTGTTTGTTAACCGGAAAAGCAAAAGATCGTGCTCCGGGTTTCCGTGTTAGAGAATGTTTCATGGGCATGCTCCGCCATCAATCTCGGTTCTGCCTACCGGGCTGATACGGATAGTCCGGAAGGTATTGGCGCCCGAGGCACACCCGTTGGGCGCAATGGTGAAGGACTGCGCAGTCTGCGGGATCAGGAATCCCCTTCGATCAAAAACCAGATCGCCGGCGGTCTCCGTGAATGTCAGGCTCTGAGGGGCTTCGAATGCCCTTATCTGATCATTGGCGCAGTCGCCAGTTGCGTCGCCAGTATGGACGCACCAGCCCCCGCCCAGACCTCCATCGGTACTCAGCGTGACAGCCGTGCCGCGTTTGATGGCTTCGGTTCTCGCTAGTTTGATCGATGACACCAACAGGTTGGTGCCCGATACCAGTCTGTTTCCTTCGATCGCCCGATTAAAGCCAGGGACCGCAACTGCAGCCACAATCGCGAGGAGAACGACGGTAATCATCAACTCTATAAGAGTGAAACCCGAGGTTTTTTTTATCATATCCAATCCTGTTCTTGGCTATCGTCCTATTGAAACAGAGTGTTTTTCACTCTGCATCGTTTCGGCGACGAATGGCAGGATTAAGGGGGCGAGCGGTTCATGCCTGATTTTATGCGTCAACCGGGGCACTTGATTATGGTTCCCCAGGGGAGTGTTATCTTGCCGTCGCGGTTCTTGTCTCTCAGTGATCTCAGGCGACCACCTATATTGATGGCCATATAAGTCATTTCGAATTCGGCTGTATTCAAGCGTGAGCATGCGACGAGGCTTCCCATCGTGCCGTGGCTCATGCCGTCCGATGAAAACTGGAAGTAACCTCTCCCCGCTGTCCTTGAAAAGAGATGGGAGCCGGTTTTAGTGAGTTCAAGGACTTTGTGAACCTTGTTCGAATCCGGACGTTTGTCGTTGTTCATGTCCGGGAAGACTGAGACAGGTTGGTTCCAGTCGTCAACGCACTGCAGTTGCGCAGAGAGTGGGCAGACTGTGGTGAGGGTTCCCTGATGAACGGCAAAGCTGCGAGCGGTTGCGAACAGTCTATGTGTGCCATTAACCAGATCATTATGACGACTGGCGGAAACAACGCCGCTCCACGAAATGCTGGCCACGCTTGCCGTGATGGCAATCAGTGCCACAGTGACAACTGCTTCAACCAGGGTGAAGCCTTGCTTTTTTAGCGAGGAATCCATTGTTACATCCTTGTAGGTAGATCAAGTAATTAACCTATCACGTCCTGTGATGAGGCATTGAATTATTATATGTCTGAATGCGACCTATAGTTGAAAAAAAGACAACCATCTGTGGAGATAGCTATTCCATACCTAGCTTCTTTAATCGATATCGCAGTGCCCGAAAACTGATTCCCAGTCTTTTTGCAGCTGCAGTTTTGTTCCACCGGGTCGCTTCGAGCGCCTTCTCAATGGCCTGTCGTTCAATCTTCTCCAGATACCCTTCCAGATCGATTTCCCCATCGGGCACGGCGATTCCTTCTCCCTCGCCAACCTGGCCCTCGGCAATGATCTGCGAGGCCGAAGCTGCATGCTGAACACCATTCCCCAGATGCAGATCATCAGCATCAATCTGGTCAGCGTCGCACAGGGTAAAAGCCCGCTCCAAGACGTTTTCCAGTTCCCGGACATTGCCCGGAAAGTCATAGCCTTGCAGTCTGTCTACGGCTGCTGGCGTTAACGAGGCAGGGTCACACTCATACTCTTTCGCAATCCGTTCAAGAATGTGATTCGAAAGCAGAGAAATATCATCCGGCCGGTCTCGCAGAGGCGGGACGGCCAATTCGATCACGTTGATGCGGTAGAAGAGATCCTGGCGGAAACTGCCTTCCTGGACCAGCTCCGGCAGATTCTTGTGGGTGGCACTCAGTACCCGAATGTCGACGGGCACTTCCTTGGTATCGCCAACCGGTCGCACGGCTTTTTCCTGTATGGCGCGGAGCAGTTTCACCTGCATGGCCAGGGGCAGGTCTGCCACTTCATCAAGGAATAGGGTGCCGCCGTTGGCAGAGCGGAACAGGCCGTCTTTGTTCTCCACGGCCCCGGTAAAGCTGCCTTTCTTGTGGCCGAAGAATTCGCTTTCCATCAGTTCCGAGGGAATCGCACCGCAGTTAACCGCGATGAACGGTCCTTCGCGGCGGGGCCCCTGGAGGTGGATCATTCGGGCCACCAGCTCTTTACCACTGCCAGACTCGCCACTGATAAACACGGGGGCCTGGCTTCGGGCCAGTTTTCGGGTCTGGTTCCGGAGTTTTCGAATCTCTGGTGATTTGCCGAGTAGCAGGCCTGGCTCGTCGGCTGTATCTTCCGCGTCTGCCTTGGGCTCAGCGAGTTTGAGGGCGCTATTGACCAGTTCCCTTAGTCGGGGCAGCTCCACCGGTTTGGACACGAAATCAAAAGCCCCGGCTTTGAGCGATTCAATCGCGGTATCCATATTGCCGTAGGCTGTGATCACGGCAACAGGCGTGGCGGGAGAGTGTTTCTGAATCCACTGTACCAGTTCAATGCCATTACCGTCTGGCAGGTTCATGTCGGTCAGGCAGAGGTGGGTGGTGTTCTGTTCCAGCAATTTCCGGGCGCTGGTGAGGTCGGGTGCCGTGAGGGTTGTTATGCCCATCCGGGTGAGGGTGATCTCAAGTAACTCCCGGATGTCCGGTTCATCATCAACGATCAGCGCTGTGTATTTGGTCATCTTGTGTCGTCGGTTCCATGTCGTTGTTCAAGCGCCCGATATCCGCCGGCGCCGGTTCAGATCATTCGCCCCGGATGAGCAAATGTAATGCGAAAACAGCAGCCGGGTTTGTTATCTTCTACCAGCGAAAGATGGGCCTGATTAGCCTCGCATAGTTCCCGGGCCAGATAAAGCCCGAGCCCGGTTCCGGTCTTGTCTGTGGTAAAAAACGGTTCAAACACGGAGTTTCTGTTCTCCGGCGCTATGCCGGGACCCAGATCCCGCACATCGATATAGGCCCGCTCACCGTCCTCGGTTGCCCCGGCATGGATGCCGATCTTTCGCTGCCCCGAGTGTTGTTCACTGTAGCGTAAACCGTTATCGCAAAGATTCACCATCACCTGTTCAATCTGGCTTTTGTCGAATCGGGCCGGCGGCAGTTGCGGATCTATTTTCAGAACGATGTTGGCTGTGGTGCAGTCATCGTCCTGCGTTTGCAGGAAGTCTTCCCGAAATTCCTGGAGCCAGGGTGCCACTTCGATCAGGTCCGCATTGGCGGCCCGGCGCCTGGAAAGATCAAGAACGTTCTCGATAATCCCGTTCACCCGGCGGGAGTGTCGCTGGATGATCGCCAGCATCTGGCGGTCGCTGGCTTCCAGGTTCGGAGCCTCTTCCATAAGCTGGGCCGCGTGGCTGATTGCACCCAATGGGTTGCGGATTTCATGGGCGATGCCGGCAGTCAGCCGACCCAGCGATGCCAGTTTCATTTGCTGGGCCTGCTGGGTGACTTTGCTCATGTCCTCGATGAACACAAGGATCTGGTCGCCCCGCTCCTGGTCCAGCTGGGTGAAATTGGCCTGCAGCAGCGGCGAGGTCGGTGAGGGCTGGAACGGCTCAATGCGCTGGGTCGGGTCCTTCAGCCATGCGTCCAGGCCCTGCTTTAGCGGTTTGGGCAACACGGTTGCGCGCTCCTGAATCGGAACCGAGGTCTTTGGCGCACCATATAAAAGCTCCTCGGCGGCAGCGTTGGCAAGACGGATCTGGCCGAAACGGTCCAGCACCAGAATGCCGGTACGCATGCGCTGGATAATCTGCTGGTTGATCTTCTCCAGCTCGGCAATACTGCGTGCGCGGCTGCTTGCCAGAGCCTCGCTGCGCATCATCCGGCGGGAAATGCTCTGTAGGACGAAAGCCGCAGCAAAGTAAAGGATGCCCAGTGAGCCGGCCCGGACAATATCGTCGGCGGACTCGCCCAGAGCCAGAACTGCCCAGCCAGAGATCCCCAGGGAGCAGATTGCGGCCAAAGCGGCATAGAAGGTGCCCATGCGGCTTGGGGTCAGGATATTGCCCGCCGCAACAGACACAATCACCAGGTTGGCCAGGCCGTTGGTAATGCCTGTACTGGCAAGCAGCAGGCCGTGCATGATCAGGATATCCACCAGGATGGAAAGCGTAATGTGGCGCTGGCTGGGGTGAAAGCCCGCCACCAGGAGCAGGGCAATGAAGGCATTCAGCCCCAGGTAAGCGGAGACGCCTGCCTGGTAGTAATCCAGCAGCCGGAAACGCATGTCAAAGTTGACTGGGTCCACGAATAACAGCGCCACCAGCATTAGGCTCACCACCAGGCGGTAGTGGTTGTAGATCCTGAATAGCTTTGCCTGCTGCACACCGGACGGTGTTGAAGGGGGGTGGCCGAGCGTTTCGGTCGATTGTGCTGGTGTATCTGCTGCCATGGTTTACAGGAATCCGCTGTTGGTCGGAAGAAATCCACGCCTATGCGGGGTTATAATAGCCTTTTCATGGCAATGAGTTACAGGAGCCGATTTATGTCCGTGTCCGGAAACCAGGCAGCGACCGGGGTGTCTGCGAGAAAACTGCGGGTGGTGATGGCCCAGCTGGATTTTCTGGTGGGAGACATACCCGGCAATACCGAGCTCGTCCTGGAGGCTACCCGCCGGGCATCGTCGGAGCACCAGGCAGACATCGTGGTTTTTCCGGAGCTTTGCCTGACCGGCTATCCGCCGGAGGATCTGCTGTTGCGCCCGAGCCTGGAAGTGCGGGTCAACGAAGCGCTGGAAAGGTTGCAGGCGGAACGGCTGGACCCGGTGATCGTTATCGGTGCTCCCCTTCGTCATGGCCCGCTGTTGTATAACGCGGCGGTGGTGATTGACGGTGGCGAAATTACCGGCCGGTATTTCAAGCGCTTCCCGCCCAACTACCAGGTGTTTGACGAGAAGCGTTACTTTGCCGAAGGCCAGGATGTTCTGACTCTGGATATCCGCGGCGTTCCCGTAGGTATCACCGTGTGTGAAGATCTTTGGAAGGAGGGCCCGGTAGAAGGCTGTGCGGCCGCAGGCGCCCGTCTGATTCTGAATCTCAATGCGTCACCGTACGATATCGACAAGCAGGCACGTCGTAAGGCCCTGCTGGAGCGAAAGTCCCGGGAGAATCTGGTCAGTATCGTGTACGTGAATCTTGTGGGTGGCCAGGACGAACTGGTTTTCGATGGTGGCTCCATGGTGTTCGACCATTCGGGTGTGCTTATGGCGGAGGCTCCCCAATTTGGCGAGGGCCTGTACCCGGTCGACTTCCTCTGTGAGCACCATTGCCAGCCGGTGTCCCGGCCGCTGCCGGAAGAGCCGTCGTTGGAGGCCAATGTCTATAGCGCCCTGGTGACCGGTGTTCGGGATTACGTCAACAAGAATGGATTCAAGTCGGTGGTTCTGGGGCTCTCAGGCGGAATCGACTCGGCCGTAACACTGGCGGTCGCGGTCGATGCCCTGGGCAAGGATCGGGTTCGGGCGGTGATGATGCCGTTCCGTTACACCTCCAGCATGAGCCTTGAGGATGCCGAGGCCGAGGCCGTTGCCCTGGGCGTGCAGTATGATGTGTTTTCCATTGAGCCCATGTACGACGCCTTCATGGAAACCCTTGCAGCGCCTTTCGAGGGCACCAAGCCGGACACAACCGAGGAAAACCTGCAGGCGCGTCTCCGTGGTGTTCTGCTGATGTCCCTGTCCAACAAGTTCGGTTCCCTGGTGCTCACCACCGGAAACAAGAGTGAGATGGCGGTGGGCTATTCAACGCTTTATGGCGACATGGCGGGCGGCTTTGATGTGCTCAAGGATGTGCCCAAGACCCTGGTATTCCGTCTGGCTAAATACCGCAACACGCTTTCGGAGGGAGAAGTAATCCCCGAGCGGGTGATCACCCGGCCGCCCTCGGCAGAGCTGGCGCCGGACCAGAAAGACGAAGACAGCCTGCCCGGCTACGATGTCCTTGATCAGATCCTGAATCTCTATGTAGAGCGGGATTTCAGTGCCGATGCGCTCGTTGCGGAAGGTTTCGAGCGAGTCGACGTTGAGCGGGTTATTCGCCTTGTAGATATCAACGAATACAAACGTCGGCAGGCGCCGATTGGTGTTCGGATTACCGAGCGAGGGTTTGGCAAGGACCGGCGTTATCCGATTACCAACGGCTGGAAGAGTGGTAAATAGTTGAAGTATTCGGGGTCAGATGAACTTTTCCTCTGACCCCAATTTCAGCTGTTTGAGCCCTTACTCGTCGCCCATCAAACCGAAGGTAACAACGTTCGTCAGTGAACGGTTTTCACCCTCCAGCAGATCCACCTCAAAATCACCGTCAGCATTGAATGCCTCACTTTCCGGGAAATTGGTACGGAGCATGGCGATTGCGTCCTGTGAACCTTTTTTCAGGTCCAGGAAGCGAAAGGTTTCTGCCAGGATAATCAGGGCCTCTTCGGTAACCGTTGCGGTTGGATAATTCTCTATGATGTACCGTGCCCGGTTGTTGGCCGCCACATAGGCCTGGCGTTTGACGTAATAGCGGGCTGCGTGAAGCTCCAACTCAGCCATGCGATTGCGCACTGCAATCATTCGCTGGCGGGCATCCGCCACGTACTGGCTGTCCGGGTAGCGGTTCAGCAGTTCGGTAAAGTCCCGGAACGATTGCAGCTGTTCACCGGGATCGCGGGCGGCTACGTCAATCGGGAAGTAGCGCGCGGCAAGCCCGATGTCCAGGTTATAGGAGGCCAGGCCGCGCATGAAGAGGGCATAGTCCGCGTGGTCGCTTTGCGGGTTAAGACGCAAAAACCGGTCGGCGGCGGCACGGGAGCCTTCAAGATCCAGGTTCTGGTAACGGGCATAAATCAGGTCAAGCTGGGCCTGTTCCGCATAGCGCCCAAAGGGGTAGTAGGTTTCCAGGGCATCCAGGTTCTCTTCTGCCTCGTTGAAATTCCCAGAGGTCATGGCCTGGCGGGCATTCTCATAGTAGGTCTTCTCCGGAAGTACTTCCTCCTGCTTGTTGGAGGCGCAGGCACTGACCAGAACAACCAGTGTGGAAAGTAACAGCAAACGAAGACCTGATCTCATTCCGGAATCCCGTATAATGTCGATTAATTCAAGGGCAGTCATTGTAGCGGGGAAGTGGCTCCATGTGCAGAGCAATGCCTCGCTGTTTCCAATAATCTGACCGAAACGTAACACACACAGGCCCTGGGGGCTTAATGTCATCTGAAAAACGAATCATCGCCAACTTTGTTGTGCCGCCGGAACTGAGTGATCGGCGCCTTGACCAGGCCGCGGCAGAACTGATGCCCGAACACTCCCGTTCCCGCCTGCAGTCCTGGATCAAAAGCGGCGCGTTGACGGTGAATGGAGAGACGCGAAAGCCTCGGGACAAGGTGATGCTGGATGATCGCCTGGCGCTGGATGCCGAGCCGGAAGCCCAGGTGAGCTGGCAGGCCGAGGAAATCTCCCTCGATATTGTCTATCAGGACGAGCACTTGCTGGTCATCAACAAGCCCGCGGGCCTGGTGGTGCACCCGGCTGCCGGCCATGCGGATGGAACCCTGGTCAATGCCCTGTTGAACTACGCACCGGAAGTCGAGAATTTACCGAGGGCGGGCATCGTACATCGCCTCGACAAAGACACCTCCGGCATCATGGTCGTTGCTCGCAGCCTGATTGCGCATACCTCCCTGGTCGATCAGCTACAAACCCGCACCATGGGCCGCGAGTATGAGGCCGTCGTGGTAGGCACCCTCACCGGCGGCGCAACGGTGGACGCGCCCATTGGCCGGCATCCGCAGGAACGCAAGAAAATGGCGGTGGTAGCCTCCGGCAAACCTGCGGTCACCCATTATCGTCTGGTGGAGCGTTTTGCCGCCCACACCCACGTTCGCTGCAAACTGGAAAGCGGCCGAACCCATCAGATCCGGGTCCATATGGCCCATGTAAAGCACCCGCTCGTTGGAGACCCCCTCTACGGCGGCCGGCTCAGGCTGCCCAAGGGAACCACCGAAGAGCTTCGGGAGGCCCTCTCGGCGTTCAACCGCCAGGCCCTCCACGCCCGGCAGCTGACCCTGGAGCACCCGGAAACCGGCGAAATCCTGACCTGGGAAGTGCCCCTGCCTGAGGATATGGTTGCGCTGATCGAAGCTCTGCGCAAACACGCCCGGGAGCTGGAAACCCGTGACTATTGAAAGTGACGCCCTGAAACCAGACTGGCCTGCGCCCGACAGAGTGCGGGCGATCAGCACAACCCGCGCCGGTGGAGTCAGCGGTCGACCCTGGAACAGTCTTAACCTCGGTGTTCACGTCGAAGACGCTCCAGATCACGTGCAAGAGAATCGGCGAAGACTCGCCGAGTCCTTGAAGCTGGATAGCGCCCGTATTGGTTGGCTCAACCAGGTACACGGTACCGCGGTCGTTGAGCTAACCCCGAACAACGTCGGACAAACGGCCGAGGCTGACGCCAGCTACACCCGTCATCCGGGCATCGCCTGCGCCATCCTCACCGCCGACTGCCTGCCCGTTATCCTTGCCGATCGCGAAGGAACGGTTGTTGGCGCCGCCCACTGTGGCTGGCGAAGCCTGTGTGGCGGTGTTATCGAGAATCTGGTGAGCGAGATGGCGGTTGCGCCCGAAACCCTGCAAGCCTGGCTCGGCCCGGCCATCGGTCCGACCAGCTTCGAGGTCGGCCCGGAAGTGCGTGACGCCTTCCTTGAGCATGATCCGAAAGCGGTCCAAGCCTTCAGAGCCGAAGGCGCTCGGCCGGGTCATTTCATGGCAGATATCTATGCCCTTGCCACTTTGCGGCTAAATCATCTCGGTGTTTCCAACGTGACTGGCGGTGGGCTTTGTACCGTTAAGGATTCAGATCGGTTTTTTTCTTACCGCAGGGATGGTCGAACCGGGCGTATGGCCACGCTGGTCTGGCTAACAAGTTAAATGTCCAGCTTGAATTGGCGGCGGCGAGGCGGTTACTGAAAAGTCCGGTGGCTGGTGCGAGGCTGCTTTCCAGAACTGTCTGCAGCATGGATGCTGCAGCCAAGCCTACATGGATGTATTCACGGCGTGTTCTGGAAAGCAGCCTCGCGCCAGCCTTGCACCCAGCACCAAACTCAAACCTGACGGCCGTCAATTTTCTGACGAATACATCGCAGCCCCGCTTGAAGTCGCTCTACTTGCCCCTACATTAACTGTCAAAGCAATCGAATATCCGCCACCCAAGGCACCATGGTATTCGCAGAAATTTGGGGAAAGTACACATGAGAATCGACAAGCTGACCAGCAAGCTGCAGACCGCCCTCGCGGACGCACAGTCCATCGCGGTCGGAAAAGATCACAACTTTATTGAGCCGGTGCACCTGATGCAGGCACTGCTTGATCAGGAAGGCAGCGCGATCAAGCCGCTGCTCAAGCAGGCCGGCGCAGAGCCCGGACGCATTCGCCAGGCGATCGCCCGGGAAATCGAGAACCTGCCCGAAGTGCAGGGATCCGCCGGCGACGTCTCCATGTCCAATGACATGGGCCGCCTGTTCAATATTGCCGATAAGCTCGCCCAGAAGCGCAAAGACCAGTACATCTCCAGTGAGCTGATGCTGCTGGCCGCCCTGGAAGACCGTGGCAGCCTAGGCCGGGTACTTCGGGAGCAGGGTGTTGATAAAGCTGCCCTGGAAAAAGCGATTGACGACGTTCGCGGCGGTGAAGCCGTCAACGACGCCAGCGCCGAAGAAAACCGTCAGGCTCTGTCCAAATACACCATCGACCTTACCGAGCGAGCCGAGGCCGGCAAGCTGGACCCGGTAATCGGCCGCGATGATGAAATTCGCCGTACCATTCAGGTATTGCAGCGCCGCCGGAAGAACAACCCGGTCCTCATCGGTGAGCCCGGCGTTGGTAAAACCGCCATCGTCGAAGGGCTGGCCCAGCGTATCGTCAACGGCGAGGTGCCCGATGGCCTCAAGGACAAGAAGGTTCTGTCACTCGATATGGGTGCCCTTATTGCCGGCGCCAAGTTCCGGGGTGAGTTTGAAGAACGCCTGAAAGCTGTTCTGAACGAACTGTCCAAACAGGAAGGTCAGATCATCCTGTTCATCGACGAGATTCACACCATGGTTGGTGCCGGCAAGGCCGAAGGCTCCATGGACGCCGGTAATATGCTCAAGCCGGCGCTCGCTCGTGGCGAGCTGCACTGCGTGGGCGCGACTACCCTGGACGAATACCGTGAAAACATCGAAAAAGACGCCGCTCTTGAGCGTCGCTTCCAGAAAGTACTGGTCAGCGAACCCAGTGAGGAAGATACCATCGCCATCCTACGGGGCCTGAAAGAGCGTTATGAGGTTCACCACGGGGTTGAGGTGACAGATGGCGCCATCATTGCCGCCGCCAAACTGTCGCATCGTTACATTGCCGATCGTCAGTTGCCGGACAAGGCCATTGATCTGGTAGATGAGGCGGCTTCCCAGATTCGTATGGAAATGGATTCGAAGCCGGAGGCGCTGGATCGCCTTGAGCGTCGCCTGATTCAGCTGAAAATCGAGCGTGAGGCTCTGAAGAAAGAGACCGATGCTGCCTCGAAAAAGCGCCTGTCGGAGCTGTCTGACGTGATCACCGGTGTCGAGCGCGAATACGCCGATCTGGAAGAAGTCTGGAATACCGAAAAGGCCGCTCTGCATGGTTCCCAGAAGATCAAGAGCCGTCTGGAGCAGGCTCGCATCGATCTGGAGAATGCTCGTCGTGCCGGTGATCTCGGCAAGATGTCCGAGCTCCAGTACGGGCAGATTCCTGAGCTTGAGCGCCAGCTGGATATGGCCAGCCAAGCAGAAATGATGGAAATGAAGCTGCTTCGCAACCGGGTAACCGACGAGGAAATCGCCGAGATTGTCTCCAAGTGGACCGGCATCCCTGTGTCCAAGATGCTCGAAGGCGAGCGCGATAAGCTGATGCGCATGGAAGAAGCGCTCCATGGTCGGGTTATCGGCCAGGATGAGGCGGTTGAAGCTGTGTCCAACGCCGTGCGCCGTTCGCGGGCGGGGTTGTCCGATCCCAATCGCCCCAACGGTTCGTTTTTGTTCCTCGGCCCGACCGGTGTGGGTAAAACCGAGCTGTGCAAGGCCCTGGCGTCCTTCCTGTTTGATACCGAGGAAGCCATGGTGCGCATCGATATGTCCGAGTTCATGGAGAAGCATTCCGTGGCCCGCCTGATTGGTGCGCCTCCGGGCTATGTCGGCTACGAGGAAGGTGGCTACCTGACCGAAGCGGTTCGCCGCCGGCCGTATTCCGTCTTGTTGCTGGATGAGGTGGAAAAAGCCCATCCGGATGTGTTCAACATACTTTTGCAGGTACTTGAGGATGGTCGCCTGACGGACGGGCAGGGCAGGACCGTCGACTTCCGGAACACGGTCATTGTCATGACCTCAAACCTCGGCTCGGACATCATCCAGCAGAAAGCCGGCGAGGAGAACTACGAGGTCATGAAGAGGGCCGTCATGGAAGTCGTCGGCACTCATTTCCGCCCCGAGTTCATCAACCGCGTAGATGAAGTGGTGGTGTTCCACCCGCTGGCGGAGAGTCAAATCCAGGGCATTGCCCGGATTCAGATCGAGTCTCTGAGCAAGCGCCTGAAAGAACAGGATATGAAGCTGGAGCTGGATGACGCTGCGATGGAGTTGCTGGCCGAAGTCGGGTACGACCCGGTATATGGTGCGCGGCCTTTGAAGCGGGCTATTCAGCGAATGATCGAGAATCCGCTGGCTCAGCGTTTGCTACAGGGAGAGTTTGTGCCGGGGGATGTCATCAAGGGTACGGTGGAGGACCACCACCTGGCATTCGCCAAGGCTTGAACTTGAAACCGGGGTCAGATGAAAGCTTTCATCTGACCCCTTTTTTTCGTCTTACTGTTCTTCCGGTCCGCAGTTCTCTTCCGCAATCCGCTCAAATTCTGCCCGCTTTTCGGCAATTTCCTCTGGGCTGAGGTAGTGTTGTTCCCCGTTTTCCTCGATCCGAATACGAGCGTTGGTGTCGATCACGTTCAAATTTGAGCGAGCTGTTTCGCAGTTCGCTTCCCGCTGTTTTCTGCGGGCCTCCTCAGCCGCCATTTCCCGGCGCTGCTCCGTTTCATCCGCTCGCTGTTCTTGTACATTTCGCAGTCGCTCTTGCGGGCTCTGTCGATTGCCGGATGCGTCGGTAGACGTACCAGAGCGAACGTTGACTCGTTCGGCCTTTGAGCCCGTGGGCTGCCGGTCGCCAAAATGGGTAACTCCGTTTTCATCGGTCCATTTATAGACAGAGGCGCTCATGGCGACACCAGGTACAACCGCCAGTAATAAGGTCAGCGTCAGGATTTTTCTGTTCATGGCTCAACTCGCGTATGTTCACTGCTCCCGGGCAGGCAGACAACCTGGATAGACCGGGCCCGTTTTTTTAATTTCAATGTTGCCTATCATGCCATCGCTATTGCGGATTTTCTTCTGTCTGGTTCAAATCTTTGTATCGGATTTGTTCCAAGTATGGCAGACCTTCGGCCAGTATAGGCACAGAAACCTGCAGCGGCTATTGACAGGGAGTTTCGCGCTGTCAGAATTACCGATTGCCTGAAGACTGGGGTCAATACGGCAGGCAATCCCGAGCGAGTATCCCCCATCAATTACCACACTGAACGCGCCGCGCATCCGTCGCGGGATGGTTGTTGCTTACGTGCAACCCGTTGATTGGCCGTTCTCCGCAACCCTCAGGAGGGCGGCTGGCCAGGAGACAACCTCTTAACAAGGTGTGGAGGAGCAGCCGGTTCCGCTTTCAAAAGAAGCATGGACACCGTGAATCCAGGCAACCGGGAGCCTTCCCGGCTCATTCACTCGTAGAAGAGGGTAGAAAATCGTGGAGTTATTGTCTGGCGCCGATATGCTGATCCGGTCCCTTCAAGATGAAGGTATCGAATACATATACGGCTATCCGGGTGGTGCAGCCCTTCATATTTATGATGCGCTGTTCAGGCAGGACAAAGTCAAGCACATTCTGGTAAGGCACGAGCAGGCGGCGGTCCACATGGCCGACGGTTATGCCCGCGCGACCGGAAAACCAGGTACCGTACTGGTGACCTCGGGTCCTGGAGCCACCAACACCATCACTGGCATTGCCACCGCATTCATGGATTCCATCCCCATGGTGGTTCTGTGCGGCCAGGTTGCGTCCACCCTCATCGGCGAGGACGCGTTCCAGGAAACCGATATGATGGGTGTCTCCCGTCCGGTGGTTAAGCACAATCTCAGTGTCCGTCATCCCGAGGAAATCCCGGAGATTATCCGTAAGGCGTATTACATTGCCGCGACCGGCCGCCCCGGTCCTGTGGTCGTGGATATTCCCAAGGATATGACCACGCCGAACGAGCGTTACGAGTACGCCTATCCCAAGAAGGTCAAACTGCGCTCCTACAACCCCGCTATTCGCGGCCATGCCGGTCAGATCAAGAAAGCGGTCGACATGATGCTGGCGGCGAAGCGCCCAATTATCTACGCAGGTGGTGGGGTTGTTCTGGGCAAGGCATCGGATCAGCTGACCGAGCTGGTAAGGCTGCTGGGCTATCCGATCACCAATACCCTGATGGGCATTGGCTGTTACCCGGCCAGCGATAAACAGCACCTCGGCTGGCTTGGCATGCACGGCACCTACGAAGCCAACATGGCCATGCACCACTCGGATCTCATTCTCTGCGTGGGAGCCCGGTTTGACGATCGGGTGACCAACGCTACCGAGAAGTTCTGTCCGGGCGCGCGCATCATCCATATCGACATTGATCCAGCCTCGATTTCCAAGACCGTCGATGCCGATGTGCCCATCGTTGGCCCGGTTGACGCTGTGCTCAAGGAAATGCTGTCGCTGGTGAAGGAAGCCAAGGAAAAGCCGGACGCGGACGCAATCGCTTCCTGGTGGAAGCAGATCGACGAGTGGCGGGCATTCCATGGCATGCGCTATGAGACCAGCCCGGATGTGATCAAGCCCCAGGAAGTCATTGAAATGCTGTGTCGCTTGACCAACGGCGAGGCCTTCGTGACTTCCGATGTGGGTCAGCACCAGATGTTCGCGGCCCAGTACTACAAGTTCGATAAGCCCAACCGCTGGATCAATTCCGGTGGTCTCGGCACCATGGGCTTCGGCCTGCCGGCGGCCATGGGGGTAAAGCTGACCCATCCGGACGACGAAGTGCTGTGCATTACCGGTGAGGGCAGTATCCAGATGAACATCCAGGAGCTGTCGACCTGCAAGCAGTACAACCTGCCGGTTAAGATCATTAACCTGAATAACCAGGCTCTGGGTATGGTCAAGCAATGGCAGGACATGAACTACGAGTCCCGCCATGCCGAGTCCTACATGGAATCCCTGCCCGACTTCATCAAGCTGGCGGAAGCCTACGGCCACAAGGGTGTCCGGATTGAGAAGAAGGAGGATCTGGAGACCAAGCTGAAAGAAGTGCTGGCCATGAAAGACGAGCTGGTATTCGTGGATATCTACGTGGACCGTTTTGAGCACGTGTATCCGATGCAGGTTGCCCGAGGTTCCATGAAAGATATGTGGCTCAGCAAGACGGAGAGGGTCTGATCATGCGTCGAATCATTTCTGTTTTGCTTGAAAACGAACCTGGCGCCCTGTCGCGGGTGGTAGGTCTGTTTTCCCAGCGCAACTACAACATCGAAACACTCACCGTGGCGCCAACCGAGGACGAGACGTTGTCCCGTCTTACGGTGACCACCACGGGTTCTGACAAGGTGATCGAACAGATCACCAAACAACTGAACAAGCTGATTGAAGTCGTCAAGCTGGTGGATCTCACCGAAGGCGCCCATATCGAACGCGAACTGATGCTGGTCAAGCTGAAAGCCACGGGTTCCCAGCGTGCCGAGATCAAGCGTACGGTGGACATTTTCCGCGGCCAGATCGTGGATGTGACCAGCTCCGTTTACACGGTTCAGTTGGCAGGTGACAGCGAGAAGCTGGACGGCTTTATTCAGGCCGTTGGCACGTCGGGCGTACTGGAAGTGGTGCGCAGCGGTGTATCCGGTATCGCCCGGGGCGAGAAGGTGCTCAGCCTTTAACGATTTCAAACAGGGTTTGAACAATATGGCTCTTCGGGGCCATCACAAATAACAGAGGTTTCTCATGCAGGTTTACTACGATAAGGATTGCGATCTTTCCATCATCCAGGGCAAGAAAGTTGCCATCATTGGTTTCGGCTCCCAGGGCCACGCTCACGCGTGTAACCTGAAAGAGTCCGGTGTTGACGTGACCGTGGGCCTGCGCCCGGGTTCTTCTTCCATCGCCAAGGCGGAAGCCTATGGTCTGAAGACCAGCGACGTGCCGTCTGCCGTTGCCGCCGCCGACGTTGTCATGGTTCTGACTCCGGACGAATACCAGGCCCAGCTGTACAAGGCGGAAATCGAGCCGAATCTGCAGCAAGGCGCCACCCTGGCGTTCGCCCACGGCTTTGCCATCCACTACAACCAGATCGTTCCGCGTAAGGATCTGGACGTCATCATGATTGCTCCGAAGGCACCGGGCCACACCGTGCGCACCGAGTTCGCCAACGGTGGTGGTATTCCCGACCTGATCGCTATCTTCCAGGATTCCTCCGGCAACGCCAAGAATCTGGCTCTGTCCTACGCCAGCGGTATCGGTGGCGGCCGTACCGGCATCATCGAAACCACGTTCAAGGATGAGACCGAAACCGATCTGTTCGGTGAGCAGGCCGTTCTCTGCGGTGGTACCGTGGAGCTAGTTAAAGCGGCGTTCGAAACGCTCGTGGAAGGCGGTTATGAGCCGGAAATGGCGTACTTCGAGTGTCTGCACGAGCTAAAGTTGATCGTCGATCTGATGTACGAGGGCGGTATCGCCAACATGAACTACTCCATCTCCAACAACGCGGAGTATGGCGAGTATGTGACCGGTCCCGAAATCATCAACGAGCAGTCCCGTGAAGCGATGCGCAACGCGCTGAAGCGTATTCAGAGCGGCGAGTACGCCAAGATGTTTATCTCTGAAGGCGCTCTGAACTATCCGTCCATGACGGCGCGTCGTCGCCAGAACGCTGCCCACGAAATCGAAGTGGTTGGTGAAAAACTGCGCGGCATGATGCCCTGGATCTCCGCGAACAAGATCGTGGATAAGGACAAAAACTAAGCGGAATTCCGCCTGGTTTTGAAAAACGCGGCCCGGGTGGCCGCGTTTTTCGTATATACTCCGCCCAAACGCTTTCCGGAGTAATGGGAATGACTGAAGAAAGAAAATCCGCCGACGGCAAGCAGAACCCGGACTATGAAGTCGAGGCCGGGGAAGTGGTTGAAGAAGAGCTGGTAGGAGGTGCGCCCGTGCGCCGCAAGGGGATATATCTGCTTCCCAATGCGCTCACAACCGCTTCGCTGTTCTCAGGTTTCTACGCCATTGTTTCTGCCGCCAACGGCGTCTTTGACAATGCCGCCATCGCTATTTTTGTGTCGATGATTCTGGACGGTCTCGACGGCCGGGTTGCCCGGATGACCAATACCCAGAGTAAATTCGGTGAGGAGTACGACAGTCTGGCCGACATGGTGGCCTTCGGCGTCGCTCCCGGGCTGGTAGCCTTTTTCTGGTCACTGAACGCCTTCGACAAGGTTGGTTGGGCCATCACCTTTATCTACGTGGCTGGCGCCGCTTTGCGCCTGGCACGGTTCAATACCCAGATTGGCTCGGTCGATAAGAAGTTCTTTGTCGGCTTGCCGAGTCCGGCTGCGGCTGCCTGTGTCGCGGGCCTGGTCTGGTGTTTCCATCTTTTCGAACCGTCTACCTGGCTCACCTTGTTGACCATGTTTGTGGTCGGCGGTGCCGGTGTTTTGATGGTGAGCAATATTCTGTACCGCAGTTTCAAGGATCTGGACCTGCGTGGCCGTGTACCGTTTGCCGCCATTCTGCTTGTGGTGCTGGTTTTTGTAGTGATCGCGCTGGATCCTGCAACCGTATTGTTTACTGGATTTCTGATATACGCGTTGTCCGGCCCTGTTCGTGCGCTTTTCCGTGGCAAGCCACGGAAAGCTCCAGGCGCCGCTGACTGAGCACCCCTTCCGGGCCTCCTCAGTGAGGTCCGGGAATTTTCAATACAGTCTCCGGTCAACGCCTTTGCTGGCTGATGCCCCGACGGAGACTTTCCATGCTCATCAAGAAACGCCCTTCCTGGGCTTTGCCTCATTCTGAAGTTACGCCCGAGTCTGTTTACCTGAACCGACGTCAATTTATGTCCGGCACCCTGGCTGTGGCCGCTGGCCTTTCAGTGCCCGGTCTGTTGTCGGCAGCGAAGCTTCCTGTCCCGGGAGAAGCGCTGGATTTTGTTCCGATGCCCGGCTTTTCCACCGACGAGGAGAAAACCCCTTTTGAGGACGTAACCCGTTACAACAACTTTTACGAGTTCGGCACTGGAAAAGGGGATCCGGCGAAGTACGCCGATGAGATGACCGTTGATCCCTGGTCCGTGGTTGTTGAAGGCGCATGTGATCGGCCCGGTGCGTATGCGTTGGAAGATCTGCTGAAACCTCACGAGTATCAGGAACGGGTGTATCGGCTTCGTTGTGTCGAGGCCTGGTCGATGGTGATTCCCTGGATCGGGATCCCCTTGGCCGACATTCTCAAGCGGCTCGAACCGACTTCCAGGGCGAAGTACGTCTATTTCGAGACCCTCTATGATCCGGACCAGATGCGAGGTCAGCGCTCGCTGTTCAGCACCATCGACTGGCCTTATCAGGAAGGTCTTCGCATGGACGAGGCAATGAACGAGTTAAGCTTCCTGGCTGTTGGGCTCTACGGCAAGACCATGCCAAACCAGAATGGCGCGCCTATCCGGCTGGTCGTGCCCTGGAAGTACGGTTTCAAGAGCATCAAGTCGATCGTCAAGATTCGCTTTCAGGAGGAGCGCCCCAAGACTACCTGGGAAATGCTTGCGCCCCAGGAGTATGGCTTCTATGCCAACGTGAACCCTGAAGTTGACCATCCGAGGTGGAGCCAGAAGCGGGAGCGCAGGCTGCCCTCTGGCTTGCTCTCTCCCAACTACATGGAAACCGTCAAGTTCAATGGTTATGGAGAACAGGTTGCCGATCTGTACAAGGGCATGGATTTGAGCAAGTTCTATTGATGAATGAGAAGCGTGTGCTGAACCAACCGGGGTTTGTGCTGGCGTTTCGCCTGCTGGTAGCGCTGCTCGCCAGCGTTCCCCTGTTGGTGCTGATTGCCAGCATTGCCAGCCAGTCCCTCGGCCCGGATCCCGGGCAAGAAGTAACAGAGTCGCTGGGCATCGCGGCATTTCAGTTATTGATTGCTACCTTATGCATGACACCGCTCAAGCGTTGGACAGGGTGGGGAGCGTGGATCCGGGTTCGCCGGATGCTTGGTCTGTTTGCGTTCTTTTATGCGGTGTTGCATGTATTGGCGTTTCTGCAGTTTATTCTTGGCTGGAGCGATCTATGGGCCACGTTCACCAAGCGGCCATATATCCTGGCGGGGGCGGTGTCTTTCCTTATGCTTGTGCCACTGGCGTTAACCTCAACAAAGGGGATGATGAGGCGGATGGGCCGGCAATGGAAAGCCTTGCATAAGCTGGTGTACCCGATTGCGATAGCGGCATGGGTTCATTTCATCTGGCAGTCCCGCAGTGACGTTGGAGAAATGGTGGTGTACGGCCTGATAATCGCAGTTCTGCTGGCGCTTCGTTGGAAATGGAGCGGGAGTCGCGCGCTGATTCCGTTTGTCAGAGGCTGATTTTGAGTAAAAAGAATACGATCTGATCACTGACTGATCAGGCGGATACGTGGAAACCGATACCGCTATAAATTAATTCAAAAACCTCGTTGACAGTTTTCCTGACGCCTGTAGAATGCGCACCACTTCTGAGGGACAAGCCACTCACAGCGGTTTTCCGAGCAGAAGTAACCGTCTGAAAGTACTGAAGAAAATGAGTTTTAAAATTCTTCGAATTAACGGTTGACAAGGCGGCGTTACGATGTAGAATACGCGGCCTTGATTGAGCAACAGCTCAAGCGCTCTTTAAAAAGTTGACCAAGTAATTCGTGTGGGCGCTGGCCGAGGTATTTCGGATACGAAATATCAGGACAGTGACTCGTCGAAATTGAGTTTTGTCTTGAGCAAGAATAGAGAATCTTC
>Ga0098069_100261_pt1 | contig 27700 bp, 26 predicted proteins | sample 27_taG_FD_92584 | JGI IMG/M metagenome (GOLD analysis project Ga0098069, IMG submission 92584) | Marine viral communities from Cariaco Basin, Caribbean Sea - 27_WHOI_OMZ | ecosystem: Environmental > Aquatic > Marine > Oceanic | place: Caribbean Sea: Cariaco Basin | collected 2014-11-09
ACGCTTCTTGGTCTGGTACTCGGCTTCGGAGAAGGTGATCTGATCCATGGTGGCAACGAATCCTGTGCAGTTGACGATGACCGTATTATCGCTGATTTTGAGACTTATTCAGAGCCTCCCTAGAAACCACCAGGGGAAACAGCAAATAGGTGAACATATTTTCATTTATTGCAATAACCGGATATTCAGGACAAAAGAACGCGTTGATAGTAGGCCAACAACGAGAAAAACACTGACCCGTGCAAGGAAACGCCATGCGAGTCAACGAACCGGTCACTCAGAAAGAACAGGTTTACCCGGACCACTACCACCTGATCACCACCACCGACCTTCGGGGCAAGATCACCGCCGCAAACGAAGAGTTTGCCGGAGTCGCTGGCTATACAATTGACGAACTGGTCGGCCAACCCCACAACCTGATACGGCATCCGGACATGCCGCCGGGGGCATTCGAAAATCTCTGGCAAACCATTAAATCCGGCGAATCCTGGCGGGGTATGGTGAAGAACCGCTGCAAGAACGGCGATCATTACTGGGTGGACGCTTTTGTTACGCCAATTCGCAAAGACGGCGAGATTGTTGAGTTCCAGTCTGTTCGCACACGCCCCCGACCAGATCAGGTTGCCAGGGCGGAGAAACTCTATTCGGTCTGGAAACAAGGCAAAGTCCCCCGCAGATACCTTGCAGTCAGTCCGCCCCTGGCATTGAAACTGGGCTGCCTGTATGGACTGCTGGCGGTTGCCCTGCTCTGGTTCGGCCTTTCAGAGCTCGCCCTGTCCCATCTAGTGACATTGCAAGGGCTGCTGCTGGCAGTATTCGCGGTACTGGTCTGGCTTACCCTTCCTGTGATGCGCAGCGCCAGATCGGCCTGTACCGAGACCCACCCGGCCATGCCCTGGATCTATACCGGGCGCAGGGATGAAGGTGCCTGGATCGAATTTGATCGCCAGAAACGGGATGCCGTTCTTCGGGCCGTTTCCGCCCGCATGCACGCCAATGTGGGCAAGCTCCACGGCCGGAAACAGCGGACCGTCGAGTGGGTCGCAAACTCTGTGGCCAGCATCCGCAGCCAGCAGGGCGATATCCAGGACATAACCCGTGCTTTTGAGGAGCTGGCGGAAAGCGTGCGGCGGGTCAGCGAACTGACCGCACGGACCCACGACGCAACGGACGACGCGCGCCAGTCAGCCAACCAGTGTCGCGGGCAGATGACATCCATGAATCAGTCGCTGTCCGAGCTTGGCGGGCAGCTCTCTGTGGCCAATGACCGCATGCAGGCGCTGTCCGAAAAAAGCGATGCCATTGGCATGGTTCTGGATGTGATCTCCGACATCGCCGAGCAGACCAATTTGCTGGCTCTCAATGCCGCCATCGAAGCGGCGCGAGCCGGCGAATCAGGTCGCGGCTTCGCCGTGGTTGCCGATGAGGTTCGGGGACTGGCCCAGCGAACCCACGAATCCACCCGCAAGATCGATGAGATGATTGCTGCCCTGCAAAGCGAAACCCGTGAGGTGGTCGAGGTGATCAACAACGGCACCCACTGCTGTCAGCAAACGGCAGGCATCGCCAATGAGGCCAGCGAGACGCTGGAAGCGACCCTCAGAGATGTGGATCTCATTACTTCCTGCACCCATGAGGTAGCCGGCGCTACCGAACAACAGGCGGCCTTGAGCGTTCAGGTGGAACGTCAGGCAGCACGACTCCTGGAACTCGGTAACCGCTCTGTCGAGAGCAGCGAAAACGCCCGGGAAGAGTCGGAACACCTCGGCAATAACGTGGATCAGGCCCAGTTGCTGACCAGCCATTTCCTGCAGATGCTGTGTGACCGACTGTTGCCGGCGCCGGAATCCGGGAAGCGTCAGCGATTCCCCGAGCCGACGCAATAGGGTAGGCTGGCGATCATCCCTTTGAGCAACCGTGGAAGATCGCTGAGACCGTGACTCTTGGAACCCTGTTCTGGCTATTCGTGGCCGGATTCGCTGTCTGGTACTGGTGGCGCGCCAAAGCCATCAAGGATTTCGTGCTCCAGGCAGCGCGTCGCTATTGCAAAAGCATGGACGTGATGCTGCTGGATGATGCGGTATTCCTCCGTGGTCTATGGTTCAAACGCGACGATCAGGGGCGGATCCGAGTCTGGCGCCGCTTCCTGTTCGATTTCACATCCACCGGTGAGGAGCGCTACACCGGCCGTATCATCATGCTGGGCCAGCGCATCCAGCATATGGAGCTGGAACCCCACCGGTTTTCCTGAATACGCAGCCTTCCTGTCCTCACCCATTTGGGCGATTCCTGATCGCTCCTGACATACCAATAATCGACAACGCATCGACGACCGTCGGCTGCCTGATGCAGCCGTCAACAAAAACAACAGGAGTCACACATGCGTATTCGATTTACCACAGCAGTTGTGCTGGGGCTGGCCTTGCTGTCCGCCTCATTTTCAAGCCACGCCGGCTACACCCAGACCCGCCACCCGATTGTCCTGGTTCACGGCGTCACCGGGTTCAACACCATCGGCGGCCTGGTGAACTACTTCCATACCATTCCCTGGAATCTTGAGCGCAGTGGCGCACAGGTCTATTCCGCCAGCGTGTCCTTCGTCAACAGCAGTGAGCAGCGGGGCCAGCAACTGGCGAACTACGTCAACAGCCTCGGCCATTCCAAAGTCAACCTGATGGCCCACAGCCAGGGCGCGCCTACCTCCCGGGTGACTGCAGCCCTGATTCCTCACCGTATTGCCTCAATCACCTCCATCGACGGCGTTAACAAGGGCTCCAAAGTGGCCGATGTGGTCCGGGGAATCCTTCCGCCGGGTAGCTATGTCGAAGGCGGCGCCAACGCCATCGCCAACGCCCTGGGCGATCTGATCAATGCCTTGTCCGGAGCAGACAACCCTCAGAACGGGCTGGCGGCGCTGGAGACCCTCACCACACCTGGTACAACCAGCCTGAACGATGCCCTTGGCTGGAAAGGCGTGAACCGGAATAGCTGCGCCGGAACCAGCGAGGATGTCTGGATAGACGGCAATCGCATCAAGTTCTTTTCCTGGACCGGCCGGGGCGTGTGGACCAATGCGTTCGACATTACCGACCCGTTCCTGGGTATCACTTCACTGGCCTTTGGCAGCGAGCCCAATGACGGGCTGGTAGGCGTCTGCTCAACCATGATGGGCCGGGTGATCGGCACCCACTACGACATGAACCACGTGGACGCCATCAACCACCTTCTCGGAGCCCGTTCTCTGTGGACCAACCCTGTCACCCTTTACCGCACCCAGGCCAACCGGCTTAAAAACCGCGGTCTGTGAGGTGACCATGAAACGGACATCCATCGAAGCGCGTCGGTGGCTGTTCCCGGGTGCACTGGCGGCCGTCCTGGTCGCCGGTGCTCTCTGGTATGGCCTTGCCGGAACAGCCCAGACAAACGCCGAAATTTCGGCTTCAATGCCACCATCATCCGCGGCCCCGGCGAAGTCGCCAACGCCAGCATCCGAGCACAGCGCCAAAGCGGTCCCGGAAGAGCCTTCTTCTGGACAGGAGCAATCCCGAACTCCTGATTCCCTCGGGCCGACCCCGTTTGCGGCGTCGCTATCAGGGACACAAATTGACGGCGCCCTGACAGCCGATGACAACGGCGAGCTGGTTATCAATCTCCGGGTGCGTGACTTTTTCGATTACTTCCTCAGCACGGTCGGCGAGGTGACTCCGGAAACAGCCATTCAACAGATCGAAACCATGGCCAGGAACCACTTGCCTGAGCCCGCTTCCACCCAGGCGCTGGCGCTCCTCGATGAGTATCTCGCCTATAAGCAGGCGTCACTGCAAGTCCTGCAAACCCGACTCGACCCAGCCCGAACGGAGGATCCGGGCTATCAGCTGACGGCGCTGGGCGATGCCCTGGCACAGCTGAAACAACTGCGCGCCAGAACCTTCAGCCCTGATGCCCACCGGGCTTTCTTCGGGCTTGAGGAGGCTTACAGCGAATACACACTGGCGACACTCGCCATTCAGCAGCGCACAGACCTGAGCGAGCAGGGCAAACAGGCACTCGTACAATGGCACCGCAATCAGTTGCCCGAGCAATTGAGGACAACTGAGCAACACCTTCATACGAGCAGCCGACAACAACAGGCCCGGACAGCCGCCATTGCTTCTGCCTCGTCTCCGGAAGCCGCCGGCAGGCAACTGGAAGAGCTTGGCGTGGATCCGGACGGCGTCGAGAGCGTCGTAAAGTATCTCAAGCAGCGTAAGCGCTTCGACCAGCGCTTCGATGCGTTCCGGGAAGCGATGGAACGGGAGGAGTCCTCGGGTCTGGCCGAGGCCGACATCCAGGAACAGCAGGAAGCTCTGCTGGAACAGCATTTCCCTGATGAGCAGGACAGAACCTGGGCACGGCTGAAGATGCTCGGTAACGGCTGACCGGAATGTGCTCGGGTTCGCGAAGCCAGTCGGCCGGGGCGGATACAATCCAGAAACCTGCCCGACACTGGAAACGGCCATGACAACCGAGCAGATCAGACAACAACAGGCCGCCGGATTTCGGAACCTGCGCTTTGCGCCCGATCTGGAGGAGGCTTACCGGCGAACCCGGTCCGGACTGATCCGACAGCGAGCCCGGCCCGTTTCAGTAGCCGGACTGTTCCTTTTTTTGATCTACGCGGTTATGGATGCACTGACCCTGCCGCCTGACCTGGCTCAGGTCACGGTCTCCATCCGGCTCGCCGTCACCTGCCCGGTGATTGCCTCAGTTGTCTGGCTCGCCTACCGAGCGTCTCCCTCGGACAGGCTCTTCGAGCGCATCTATACCCTGGCCTACCTCTTAGGTGGCCTGAGCGTGGTCGCAATCATTGCCGCCGCGCGACAGGTTGCCTTTCCGCTGCCCTACGAGGGCATGATCCTGATGCTCATGTTCGGATACTTTGCCATGGGGCTGCCGTTCTTCAGCGCGTCCATGGTCTCGCTTGTTCTGATCGTCGGCTACCTTCTGACCGAACTCTGGAGCGGTATGTCCGGCTCCGACATAGCGACCAACCTGTTTTTCCTGACCACGGCCAACCTTATCGGCATGGTTGGCGCGTGGACCAGTGAATACCGCCACCGAGCACACTTTCTGGACCGTAAGCTGCTGGATCACATGCATCAGGCGGCCCGCGACGAGAGCCAGCGAAAAACGGAACTGATCACCGCAGCCAGCCATGACCTGCGCCAGCCTCTGAACGTGATCGACATAACGCTGGAAAGCCTGTCACCAAGCAAAGACGGCCCCGCAGCGCACCCGGCCACCCAACAGTTGCGGGACATGATTCGTCATCTCCGGCGCCTGCTGGGCACCGTATTCGACAGCGCAAGGCTCAACGAGGGCATGGTGCAAGCCGTTATCCGACCAACCACACTGGCACCGGTATTCCGGGATCTCAACGATTTGCTGGCGGACTCGCTCGGCAATAACAAGATAGAGGTTCGGATTGACCACCCGGGTAGTGATCTCAAGGTTTTGGCGGATCCATCACTGTTGTCGCGGATCCTCCAGAATCTGATATTCAATGCGGTGCAACACAGCGGCGGTACTGCCGTTACCCTGTCAGCAAAACCCATGGGCTCACATGTGTTGCTGGAAGTCGCGGATAACGGCATCGGCCTGCCATCCGGGCTGGTGGATAACCTGTTCTCACCCTACGTGAGGGGCGCAGGCCCCAGTGAGTATCCGGGCCTGGGACTTGGCCTGACTATTGTTCAGGAATTTGTTGCGCTGATGCGGGGAGAGTGCGGCGCCGAGTCGAATTCTGGCGGGGGGGCTGTGTTCTGGGTCCGGCTTCCCGCGGCCGTCACAACCACCCACGAGCCCGGGCCAGATTCACGCATTCTGTCCGGTTGTGAACACCAAGCTGGGTAAAAATCGCCTTGAGATGGGTTTTCACCGTGTGCTCCGTCAAATTCAGGCTCTGGCAAATCCGTTTATTGGGAAAGCCCTGGGCCAACAACAGGAGCACGTCCATTTGCCTTGGGGTCAATGACAGTCCCGGTGCCACAGGATCGACACCGCCGGGGAAATACCTCTCACCGCGGCTTACAGAGCGGACCATGCTCACCAGCGCCGACCGCCCGGCAGATTTCGCCAGAAAGCCACTGGCACCGGCTGCCTGCGCAGCTCTTACCGTGGCTTCGTCTTCACTGCTGGAAATGATCACCACCGGAGGTGGCTCCCTGTGGCTTGCCAGCCTGGGTAACAACGCCAACCCTGTTTCGCCCTGCAAAGCGATATCGAGCAGGATCAGCTGAAAATCGTCCTGACGGACCAACAAATCCGAGGCGCCCTCAACGGTGCTGGCGATCACAACGGATTCGGCCAAGCCTTCCTGACGGATCAGGCCCGCCAACCCCTGGGAAAAAAGGGCATGGTCATCGACCAGCAACACCTTCTTCATGGGAACTGGTCGTGCGCCCGCAGCAGGGGCCTGCCCGGCTTTCGATGTTATGGCATCCATGGATGTGCCTCTGCCCGCTGTGTTTATTTTTGTTACGGCGGATGCGTCACTATAGGCCAGCCGAACGCTGCGCTCCGCGCACTGCTTAACATTTTTTTACAGGGACCTGCGGCCTTGCGTCCCAATGTGTAGGCAGTGAAACACAAATGTCATATTTCTGAAGCATCCTTCCAGCTTCTCAACCAACTGTCTGGTAAGGGTTTTTCGAAAGATGCCGCGATTCACACGGATGACTGCAACACTCCCGGGACTGCTACTGCCCGCTCTTATGGCCTTTCAGGCCCAGGCCTATGACCTGGAAATTCACGGTTCCAATACCGTCGGCGCTACCCTGGCGCCAATGCTGGTTACCGGCTATCTGGAAGAGCATGGCGGCGGACAGGTTGCAGCCAGGGGTACCGGCGTGGAAAACGAAAAAATCCTGCGAGCGCCTGTGAACAATCGGGCGGCCGAGGTGCTGGTTGCAGCGCACGGATCAAGCACCGGCTTCAAGGCGATGGCCGCAGGCAAGGCCGACATCTGGGCCTCTTCCCGCCCGGTAAAACCGCAGGAAGCAGAGCAATTTCGCGCCCGGGCGGACCTCACTGCGCCCGAGAGCGAGCACGTTATTGCCATTGATGGCCTGGCCATTCTGGTGCACCCGTCCAACCCCGTAAGCAAAATGAGCATCGAAACCCTGGGCCGCGTATTCTCCGGGCAGATCCGGAACTGGTCTGAGCTGGGCGGCCCGGACCGCCCGATTCATCTCTACGCCCGGGATGACCGTTCCGGAACCTGGGACACCTTCAAATCCCTGGTTCTTGGAAAACAGTTCGAACTGGACAGCAACGCCAGGCGCTACGAATCCAACGACCAGCTGTCGGATGACGTAAGCAGGGATCCTTCGGGTATTGGTTTCTCCGGCCTCGCCTCAGTGCGTAACAGCAAACTCCTGGCGATCTCGGAAGGCAATGCCCCGGCGCTTCACCCCAACCAGCTCACCGTTGCCAGCGAGGATTATCCGCTATCACGACGCCTGTTCATGTACACGCCCGGGAGTGACGTCCCGCCACTTTCCGCAGGTCTGATTGGCTTTGCCCTCGGCCAGCAAGGCCAGGCACTGGTTGCAGAATCCGGATTCATCTCCCAGAACCCCATCGCGGTCAAGCCGGAATTCGACGAATCGACGCCCGAGAGTTTTCGCCGCCTGACCGGCAACTACCATCGCCTGACGGTCAATTTCCGTTTCTCCGAAGGCCGGACCAAGCTCGACAACAAGGCCCGCCGGGACCTGCAGCGAGTTCAGCAGTATCTGAACCAGAACGGCCGATCCGCTGACGACCTGTTACTAATCGGGTTCGCCGACACCCAGAGCCATGAATTACGTGCCCAGATGATTTCCGAGCTCCGGGCCCTGTCGGTCCGCAAGGCCCTGCAGGAAGTGAACGTGCCGGATGTTGCCTACACGGGTTATGGCCAGTACATGCCGGTGGGCGGCAGCGGCAGCCCGCGCAATGGTCGGGTGGAAGTCTGGATCAAATCCCGATAGCCGAGACCAAAGTCTGAGGAAAAACTGCGGCAATCACCTATCCGCCACGACATCACAGATATGTTTGGGTTTCCTATACTGACGGGGTCATTTCCAACCAACAGACAGGGACAATGGACATCCAAAACGACCACCGTTACGCGATCAACCTGAACGTCCGGGGTATTCAGCCCTCGGCCACCCTTCGAATCAATGAGCTGAGCAATCACCTCAAATCCGAGGGCAAGGACATTATCAAACTCGGGCTGGGGCAGTCCCCTTTCCCGGTTCCCGATCGCGTGGTGGAGGCGCTCAAGGAGCACGCCCACGAAAAGGACTATTTGCCGGTAAAAGGGCTCAAAGGCTTACGCGAGGCAATCGCCGGCTATATTCGCCGGAGTGAGCGCATGCACTGCACCTGGGAAGACGTGCTGATTGGCCCGGGCTCCAAGGAACTGCTGTTCATGCTGCAGCTGGCCTACTATGGTGATCTGCTGATCCCGCGTCCGAGCTGGGTCTCCTATGCCCCGCAAGCCCGGATCATCGGCCGCTCGGTTCACTGGCTGCCAACCCATGCCGAGAACAACTGGCAGCTTACCGCCGAAGAGCTGGATATCATCTGTCGGGATGATCCCTCGCGGCCCCGGATTTTGATCCTGAACTACCCGTCCAACCCCACCGGCTGCACCTACACCGACGACCAGCTACTGGCCATTGCCAATGTGGCCCGAAAATACCGGCTGATCCTGCTCTCCGATGAGATCTATGGTGAGGTGCATTTCGAGGGCAGGCACAAATCCATTGCCCGGTATTACCCGGAAGGCACCATCATCAGTACCGGCCTCAGTAAATGGGCCGGTGCCGGCGGCTGGCGCCTTGGCACATTCATTTTCCCCCGGGAACTGAGGCCCCTGCAGGACGCCATGGCCATCATCGCCAGTGAAACCTACACCGCGACGAGCGCGCCGATCCAACACGCGGCCATTGCAGCGTTCAATGGCGGTGACGACATCGACGAATACCTTAAACAGTCCCGTCGGGTGCTGAAGGTTGTTGGCGAGTACATGCACCGTCGACTGAGCGACATGGGCGCGGTAGTCCAGAAACCGGAAGGCGCGTTCTACCTGTTCCCGGACTTCTCCGGCTTCCGCGAACAACTGGCCAGTAAAGACATCAAGACCAGCCAGGCCCTCTGCCAGGCCCTGCTGGAAAACACCGGCGTGGCCATCCTGCCGGCCAGCGATTTTGGCTTCGTGCCGGATCATCTGGCGGCGCGCCTGGCCTTCGTCGACTTCGACGGCGCCGAATCGTTAGAGCTCGCCGGCGGCGACTATGCCGAACAGGAATTGGGCGACGACTTCGTGAAACAGGCTTGCCCGCGGCTGGTCACCGCCATGGACAAGATGGAGCAGTGGCTGAACAGCCTCTGATCCCGCCGTGTTAGACTGGCGCCCTCATTCTCTAACGGGATATCAACGGGGGCGCCATGTCTGATTCAGTTTCTCTGCTCGAGATTACCGACTTTGCCGAAAACCTGGCCCGCGAGGCCGGCGAACTGATTCGCCGCGAGCGGGACAACAACGCCCTGCGCACCGATTACAAACATCAGACCGAGCTGGTAACCCACGCCGACGTGATGGCGGACGAATTCATCACAGGCGCCATCCGCAAACGCTTCCCCGGCCACCGGATTCTCTCGGAAGAGACCATGCCCGACCTTAGCCAGGCCGAAGAGCTGGATACACCCCTCTGGATCGTCGACCCCATCGATGGCACCGTGAACTATGCCTATGGCCATCCCCAGGTAGCCGTCTCCATTGCCTATGCCGAAAAAGGTCGGGTTCAGGCCGGTGTGGTGCATGCGCCCTTCCCCGGCGAAACCTTCCGGGCGACCCGCTCAGAGGGCGCCACGCTGAACAACCATCCGATCCGCCACAGCGGCGCCACCGTGCCCCGGGATGCCCTGTTTGCAACCGGCTTCCCCTACACCAAGGACGCCCTGGAACCGCTGGTCAAACGCCTGGATGCAATGATTCACCAATGCCGCGACCTGCGGCGCATCGGTTCCGCGGCACTGGATATCTGCTGGGTGGCCTGTGGCCGACTGGATATCTACTATGAAAACGTCAGCCCATGGGACTTCGCCGCCGCCCGCCTGATCGCCCTGGAAGCAGGCGCCACCGCTGGCCATTTCAGTGAAGTGCCCGACGGTTATCCTGCCGACCTCTGGGGCCGCGATATCCTGATTTCGGCCCCGGCTCTTTGGGAGCCTGTTCGGTCTATCCTGCGGTCTGCCTCTGGGTACGACTGATTGTGCTTGTGATTGCCTTCGGGGGTTGTCACTAGCCTGTTAACTTCGGGGCGGGCACAGGATGGGAACCTGCTCCCCGAAACCGCTACGAGCACATTCATGTGCTCGTAGCGGTTTCGGGAAAGCCCTTCCTGCCTTCGCCTCACCACCGGATCTATCAGGCTACCAGGAGGAGGCCAACTCCAAGCTCAGCCCCAAACACCTTCTGCAACCAACCCCCAACTCTCGTCGAAGTCAGTAGAAGGCAACCGCGAGAACGAGGAGCGGATAAACCGCTGAATCCGGCCCTCAACAAACACCAGGACAAAGTCCGCGCCGCGAGCAGAGGTCGTCCGGGGCCGCAGGCCCTGGCGGATTTCGCCTTCTTTGAGGGTTTGCCGTACCTGGGTTTCCAGGCGCTCGAAGAACTGGGAGGCACGCTTGCGCAGGGTGTCGTTCTCGCCCATCAGGGCATCGCCGGTCAGCACACAGCACAGGCCAGGGTTGCGCTCGGCGAACACCAGCACCAAATGCACCAGCTGTTGAAGGCGAACCCGCACGTCCTCCTGCTCCTGCAGGATCACCTGGCAGCGAGAGAACACGGCCTCTTCAGCAAACTCGATAAGCGCCTCGAACATTTTCCGCTTGCTGGGAAAGTGCCGATACAAAGCCGCCTCGGTAACGCCCACGGATTTGGCGAGACCGGCGGTGGTGATACGGGCGCCCGGATCAGTCTCCAGGAGTTCCACAAGAGCATGGAGAATCGCCTCGCGGCGACTGGGTTTCTGGTCAGTCATGGCAGGACAGCAGCGCTCTGATTTATCGTTGTCGGGGCCGGTCGTTCAGCGCCGGCCCTCGGTTATCGTTAGTCAGGATTGTGCCCGAGATCAGAAGAAGGTGCCATCAATGGGCGAGGATGCGCTGGCATAGAGCTTCTTGGGCATCCGGCCCGCCAGATAGGCTTCACGACCAGACTCAATGGCCAGGCGCATGGCATTGGCCATTCGGATCGGGTCTTTGGCCTGGGCAATGGCGGTATTCATCAGTACGCCGTCGCAGCCCAGCTCCATGGCGATGGTGGCATCCGACGCGGTGCCAACACCGGCATCCACCAGCACCGGAACATTCGCATTCTCTACGATCAGACGGATGTTATACCGGTTCTGGATACCCAGGCCGGAACCGATCGGGGCACCAAGGGGCATGATGGCCACACAGCCCATCTCTTCCAGACGCTTGGCCAGCAGCGGGTCGTCCGAACAGTAGACCATGACCTTGAAGCCGTCCTTGATGAGCTCTTCGGCGGCAACCAGGGTCTCGGTCATGTTCGGGTAAAGGGTTTTCTCCTCACCAAGAACTTCCAGCTTCACCAGGTCGTGGCCATCCAGAAGCTCGCGGGCCAGCTTGCAGGTGCGGACGGCGTCTTTCGCGGTATAGCAGCCCGCCGTGTTGGGCAAAATGGTATAGCTGCTTGGGGAAATCACATCCAGCAAGTTCGGCTCATCCGGGTTCTGGCCAAGGTTGGTCCGGCGCACCGCAACGGTAACAATTTCGGCACCGCTGGATTCGATGGCATGGCCGGTTTCCATCATGTCACGGTATTTGCCGGTCCCGACGAGCAAACGGGACTGGTAGACCCGTCCGGCAATTTCGAGCGGTCTGTCTTCTGGAAGCTGGAGTTCGGATGTCTCTGTCATAGTGTTCCTGAATCGTTTGTTACGGGAGGATGGGAACCGCCGTCATGGGTGGGCTGGGCAGACTGTTCAGCCGCCGCCAATGGCGTGAACGACTTCTACACGGTCGCCATCGCTCAAGGTAAATTCCGGGTGCCGGCTTCGTGGCACTATGTCCTCGTTGACCTCTACCGCAAGCCGCTTGCCGGCCAGCGCCATCTTTTCAATCAGCGTGGCAATGGTAGCGCCACTCGGCAGCTCCATTTGATCGCCATTTACCTGAACCTGCATCGTGACTCTTGAACCTCTGTATTCTTCACTTGTTCCGGCGGAGACCGGAGGTTATTAACAGCGCCCAGCCCACCATGAAACACAACCCACCAAGGGGCGTGATCGGACCGATCCAGCGGATGTCTGTCAGCACCAGAAGGTAAAGACTGCCACTGAATAACAGAATGCCGGCCAGGAAAAACCCGGCCGACCAGGCCAGTAGCTTTCTGGACAGGCCCTGTGCAGCCAGCAATGCCAGCAGAACCAGCGCAATGGAATGATACATTTGATATGTGACGGCGGTCTGGAAAACTTCAAGGCCCCGCTCACTGACCAGATTGCGCAGCCCGTGTGCACCGAAAGCGCCGGCCATCACTGCCACCAGGGCCAGAAAAGCACCTGCCAACAGCGGTAACCGAAGAATCCCTCTCCTGGCCGGTCGTACGGATTCAGCAGTCACAGTGGATCTTTTCTCCCGAATCCAGGTTCATCATGGTCAGTGCGCCACCCCAGACACACCCGGTGTCCAGGCCGACAAAACGGTCACTGCCGGTTTTTCCTTCCAGGGCTGCCCAGTGGCCAAACACCACCCGTACATCGTCATTGCGGGGAAAATGAAACCACGGCTGGTAACCTTCCGGCGCGCTGTCGACGCTTTCCTTGGCCGCCAGTTCCAGAGAGCCATCCTCGGCAATAAAGCGCATGCGGGTGAAATAGTTGGTAATGACCCGCCAGCGATCCATTCCCTGCAGGGACTCGTCCCAGCGCTCGGGCTGATTGCCGTACATATGGGCAAAGTATTCCTCGGCGGTTTCGCCCCGGATCACGGCTTCAACTTCCCTGGCACACTCCATTGCCTGGCTGACCGTCCAGATATGGGGCAAACCGGCGTGGGTCATCACCAGATTCCGGGCCGGGTCGTGAACACAAAGATTCTGCTGCCGGAGCCAGTTAACCAGCGGCTCGTAATCCGGAGCGTCAAGGATATCCGACAGGGTGTCTTTGCGACGCGTCTGATGACCGCCCAGGGACACCGCCAGCAGATGCAGGTCGTGATTGCCAAGCACGACGACCGCCGAATCCCCAAGGCTCTCGATGTATCTCAGGGTTTCCAGCGAGGACGGGCCACGGTTGATCAGATCGCCGGCCACCCATAGACGGTCACGGGAGGGAGAGAAATCTACTTTCTCCAGGACATCCCTGAGACGCTCGTAACAACCCTGAATATCGCCGATCGCGTAGTCAGTCATCACTTACCTCGTTTGCCGGATTAGCTGAACCCTTCTCGGGAAAAAGCAGGTCGGCAATCGCCACGAAATCGGCCAGCGCGAGGTTCTCCGGTCGCAGACCGTCATTGATGCCAAGGCTCCGGAGCTGTTCGGCCGACACCATACCGCCCAGTGCCTTGCGGAGAGTTTTCCGCCGGGCGTTAAAGGCTGTGCGGACCACAGCCTGAAGTGTCGTCAAATCCTTCGCCGGGTGTGGCAGGGTCTTGTGAGGCACCAATCGGACAATCGCCGAATCCACCTTGGGCGCCGGTCGAAAAGCGCCGGGCCCAACTTCAAACAGCGGCTGAACCCGGCAGAAATACTGGGTCATAATCCCAAGACGCCCGTAATTGTTGTCACCCGGCACCGCTGCCATTCGTTGAACCACCTCTTTCTGCAGCATGAAGTGCATATCCTGCACAACACCGGCCTGGGACAGCAGGTGGAAAATCAGCGGTGTGGAAATGTTGTACGGCAAATTACCGATGATCCGCAGGGGGCGATCCACCATGAGCTGGCTGAAATCAAACTTGAGTGCGTCCGCCTCGTGAATCCGGAATTCGGGATAGTTGAAGAACTTGGTGCGCAGCACCGGAATCAGATCCCGATCCAGTTCCACAACCTGGAGCTTCGGGTTCACCGCCAGTATTTCCTCGGTCAGTGCGCCCAGTCCAGGGCCAATTTCCACGATGGCGTCATCGGGTTTCGGGTTAATGGCGCGGATGATCTGCTCTATGACTCCCGGATCATGGAGGAAATTCTGGCCAAACCGTTTTCTGGCCTGGTGGCCGGCTTTGTTGCTCACGAACGGGTCTCTTCAATTGCAGATTTTCGACAACGAGCCATTTGCTCGCCTATCTTCAGGGCCGTATGCAGACTGCCGGCATCGGCTCGACCGGTTCCCGCCAGATCCAGAGCCGTGCCATGATCCACGGACGTGCGCACAATCGGCAGCCCCAGGGTAATGTTCACCGCACGCCCAAAGCCCTGAAACTTCAGCACCGGCAGCCCCTGATCATGATACATGGCCAGAACCGCATCGGCCTGGTCGAGCCAGTGCGGGGTAAACAGGGTATCCGCAGGTAAAGGTCCGGTCAGAGAAATGCCTTCGGCACGCAGAGCCTCCAGGGTTGGCTCGATGGTGTCGATTTCCTCCCGACCAAGGTGGCCACCTTCGCCGGCATGAGGATTCAGGCCGGCCACCAGTATCCTGGGCCTGGCAACACCGAAGAACTTTTTCAGATCAGCATCGAGAATTCGCGTTACCTGAGTCAGGCGCTCCGGGGTAATGGCGGCGGATACGTCCTTGAGCGGTAAGTGGGTGGTAACAAGCGCAACCCGCAACTCTTCGGTCGCCAGCATCATGACCACACGATCCACACCGCAGAGCTCCTGCAGGAACTCGGTATGGCCGCTGAACGCGATGCCGGCATCGTTGATAACGCCCTTATGGACAGGCGCCGTCACCATGCCGTCAAAATCGCCGCTGAGGCAGCCGTTAGCGGCGACTTCCAGCGCTCTGAGCACATAAGCACCGCTGCCGGTATCCAGTGTGCCCGGTTCATGATTGGCACAACCGTCCACATGCAGAACCGACAGCAGGCCTGCCTCCATTTCCGGCGACTCTCCGGGCTGCCAGGCACGCAGTTCAACCGCCAGGTTCATTTGCTTCGCCCGGGCCTCCAGCAATGGCCGGCTGGCAACCACCACCACACCTGCACTCCGGGCCTCAAGAGCCAGTTGCAGGCACAACTCCGGACCAATGCCGGCAGGTTCGCCGGCCGTCAGTGCCAGCACCACGGGATTACTCATCAGGAGACTGGCTCTTCTTCCGCCGGTTCGTCCTTGGCGTACTCGCCCTTGAACTCGACAAAGGCCTCATCGCGGATCTCCTGAAGCCAGTTCTGAAGTTCGGTCTCAAACTTGCGGCGATAGATCGCCTGGCGGGCCTCGGCGTCGCGCACATCACCGCTGATGTCTTTCTGGCGGCGCTCCTGAACCTGCAGAATGTGCCAGCCAAACTGGGAACGGAACGGCCCGCGCAACTCGCCAATATCAGCATCGAGCATGGCCTGCTCAAACGCCGGCACCATCTGGCCCGGGCTTACCCAGCCCAGATTACCGCCATCGGAGCCAGACACCGGATCATCGGAGTATTCTCTGGCCAGCGCACTGAAGCTGGCTCCATTCTGAAGCTGCTGGTACAGATCCCGGATCACGGTTTCAGCCTGGCTGTCCGTCGTGGCTTCGGAAGGCCGAACCAGAATGTGACGAACACGGTGCTGCTGGATCATCTGCTGCTGCTCGCCGCCGCGCTTGTCCATCACCATTACCAGGTGGAAGCCGCTGTTGTTTTCCAGGACGTCTGAGGGCTCACCCACCGGCAGCTCCGGCACGACCGGAGCAACCAGAGACGGCAGCTGACCCTCGGCACGCCAGCCCATATCGCCACCTTCCAGGGCATTACTGGCATCAGACTCGGCAACAGCCACTTCGCGGAAATCACGGCCATTGGCGATCTCACTGCGCAGCCGCTCGGCTTTCTCCCTTGCGGCATCCACCTCCGCCTCATCAGAGGGGTCGTCTACGCTCACAAAGATGTACGCCAGCCGGTACTGAGCGTTATTCCCTCCACGGGCCTCCAGACTTTCCAGATAGTTTTCAACTTCCCGATCAGTCACCCGAACCCGGTTGCCGACCTGGCGCTGCTGAACCCGGCTGGTCAGCATTTCCTTGCGGATCTGTTCGCGGGCCTGGTTGTAAGTCACGCCTTCGGCTTCGAGCTGGATTTCAAACTGCGGCAGGCTCATGCCATTGCGTTCGGCAATGTTGGCCATGGTTTCGTTCAACTCGTTATCGCTGATGCGCATACCGGCCCGATCTGCCATCTGCATCTGGATCGATTCGGTGATCAGCTGGTCAAGCACACGCTCTTCGAGGACCTGCCTTGGCGGCAGCGCCGTGCCCTGTGCACTAAGGCGACTGGTGATGGTGTTGATTCGGGCCTCCAACTCGGTCTGAAGGATGACATCCTCATCGACGATGGCCACTACCTGGTCCAGCAACTTACGCTCGGCCTGAACAGACAACGGGGCCAGGACGGCTAGAAGAACCAGTAACGCTTGTACACCATGGCGAAGGGTCGCCTTCATAATCACCTCTACAAATAGAATTTGAGCTTTTCTGGCGTTTTGGGGGCCTTAGTCCGGGATCCAGTCAGGGAGTTCCAAAACGACGACTCTCCCTTTCATCAAAACCGTAAATGGCCTCGGAAATACTCGATGAGGCACCACCACTGCCACCCAGTCCTTTCAGCTGAATCTGAAACAGTATGCGCCCCTGAAGCTCCCGGTCGTAAGTCAGGTAATTCTGGTGAACCACCTGAATGCTCCAGCAGCAGTTGTTGTATTCAAGGCCGGCCAGGGACCCCACCGTACGGTCAAGGCTTGAGTCGTAGACCCAGCGGCCGATCAGACTAACACGGTCCGTCACCGGGAAAACCGTCGCAATGTCTGACTGTTCCAGTTCATCCCGGCTATAGGTGTGCCCCAGACTGGCCAGGTAGCGGTAATCACTGGAATGGAAAGTCAGCTGACTTCGACCTTCCTCGGTATCACCGGTGTCGGGATCCCACAGGCCAGACGACCGGATCTCCAGAGTATCAAGCGGGTTGAGCACCACCTCACCCGCCAGCGGAGAGCGGCTCCGGGTTCCGCCACCCTCACCAAACAGAGTTACCTCACGGTCGTCAAAGTACTGCACCTGGCCGATACTGAACCTGGCCCGCTCGGCACCGGTGAGCAGGTCATTGAAACGGCTGGTCAGGGCCACGGTCAACTGGTTGGCGTCACCTACCCGATCACCGCCGGTAAAGCGATCCGGCTGAAACAGCTGGTCAAACCGGAACGTCTGGAGGTCGGTGTCAAAGTCAGGAATGTCATTCTGATCCGCGTCCGCATTGGCCCATACATAGTACAGCCGGGGCTCAAGGGTCTGGTTGTAGGGCACATCAAACAGACTGCCCTGACGGTCGAAATAAAGCCCGTTATCCCACTCGGCAACCGGCACCGTGCGATCAAACGCGCCATCACCGAGATCGTAATCATCGAGATCGTAGCGGGTGTAATCCACACTCACCGAGGGGCGACTGAAGCCCCACAACGCCCGCAGTGGCAGAGCCAGTTCCGGCCGGGCCCGGAACCGCTGACCGTTGGCCTGGTCCAGACCAGTCAGTCCTTCGTTATCACGGTAAAAAACGGTGTACTGACTCTCCAGATTCGCTTCCAGAATACCCGCGCCTGCCTGTCCCGCGTAGATTATTTCAGGCAGCTGGGCATAGGGCTTATCCTCATTGGCAATACTTTCACTGATGGTCTGGTAATCGTTAAGGTAGGCATCAAAATACTGCTGGTCGCTCCGGTAAGTGACCCCACCCTTTCTTTGCAGGTGGGTTGCCTGGTTAATCTCCAGGTTACGGTTCAGGTCGCTGAAATAGTCCTCGTCACTCACTACGGAAAAATCACCGTAGCCGGACCAGCCACCGCCGAACACCGCCCTCGTGGTGGCATCCAGAGCCCAGCGCTCGCCCGATTCGCCGGGATTCTCGGCCGCGAACTCCGAATCGCTGCCGATGTAGCCCAACTGCAGCGTCGTCTCGCCCAGCGAACTGAGATAGCGGCCCTCGGCCTCGTTGAACAGGCCCCGGCCATTCATGTACTGAGGCGTGAGCGTGGCGTCATAATGGGGGGCAAGATTCAGATAATAAGGTAGCGCGAGAAAGCCTCCGCTACCGGCAGTGGAAGAACCGAACTGGGGATACAGGAAACCGGACTTGCGTCGGTCATCAATGGGAAAGCTGGCCCAGGGCCAGTAGAACACCGGCACATCCAGAATCTCCAGCCGAACATGCTTTGCGGTACCAAAACCCTCGGCCCGGTCCAGCTGGATATCCGAGGCAACAATGGCCCAGTCGTTCTGCTTCGGGCCACAGGTGGTCAGAAAGCCATCTTCAATGACCACCTGCTCTTCACTGATCCGCGCCAGACGGCCTGCACGACCGCGCATTTCGGGCCCGTGCAGCAGAAACGTCGCCGTGTTGATGTCCAGCCGCCCGGTATCCACATCGTAGTTCGCGTTCTCACCGGTCAGAAGGAAGCCATCACCTCGACTGACCAGTGGCCCCTGAACCGATACCGCGCCCTGTTGCTGGCTGTAGCGGGCTTCTGAACCGGTTACCTGGAAGCCCCCCTGGCGGATCCGGACATCGCCCTGGAGAAACAGCTCGCGGTCAATTTCATACCGGGCATTCAGGCCGCTGGCCTCCAATGGCTGTTCGGCATCGCTACCACCGGCAAAGGCACTGCCAACGCCGTCGTGACTGCCGGAAGGCAAATAGCCACCATCACAGAACAGGGGCAAAGATGACCGCACCTCGGAAGGCAGTTCTGCCCTGGGGCGCCAGTCAATTTCCGCCGCTGACGGCGGTGTCTGGGCATAACCGGTGGCACCCCCCAATCCTAGAAACGCGGCCAGCAACAAACGGCCATACCGGCTCTGCCACCGGATTTCCGGCGATTGCAGTGGGCGTTCTGGACATGGCACAGTGGCTGAATCCTGTTCCGGGTGAATATGAGGACGGGCAAGGTTAACAGCGGCCTAGTTTACACGTGCACTCCGGGGTTGTTAACGGAAACTCCGCTGCAAAACCGTTTTACCCTCTTTATACTGGTCTGCTAACTTTCGCAGTCAGCGACAACTTAATTTAAAAGGATTGCAACCCGAGCCATGGATACCCGCCTGCAGTTGCTGACCAACTGGGTCAGACAATTTCCCGGCTTCGAACAGTGCGAAGCCGAACCGGTTTCCGGCGATGCCAGTTTTCGCCGTTATTTCCGGGTCTGGCAGCACGCAAATCCGACGACCGCTACCGGGGACGGTGCACCGTTTATCGTGATGGATGCGCCCCCGGAACATGAAGACTGCGAGCCCTTCGTGGCCATCGCCCGGCACTGGCACCGCCAAGGTATTGCGGTGCCGGACATTGTGCAGGCTGATCTGAAGCAGGGCTTCCTGCTACTGGAGGATTTTGGCGACCAGCTGATGCTTGGCCGACTGAACACCGAGTCCGCAGACCAGCTCTACAGGAACGCCCTGCAAGAGCTGACCCTGATCGCGAGCCAGACTTCCCCCAGTGATTACCCGCTACCGCCTTACGATGCCACCCTGCTTGAGCGGGAAATGGCGCTGTTCCCGGACTGGCTTCTGGAGAGGCATCTGGGCATGAACCTGGAAAACAGCGAGCGGGCCCTGCTGGACACGACCTTTTCCATGCTGCGGGAAAGCGCCCTGGCTCAACCCGAAGTGACGGTCCATCGGGACTACCATTCCCGAAACCTGCTGGTTCGCCAAGACCAACCTCGCCCGGGTGTCATCGATTTCCAGGATGCGGTTACTGGGCCCGTCACTTACGATGTGGTCTCGCTGCTGAAAGACTGCTACATCCAATGGCCAGAGAAGCGCATCTGCGAGTGGCTGGAAGACTACCGCCAGAGCAGCCTCGAGGCTGGCCTGCATCGTGCGGACCCGGAGACCTTCCGCCAGTGGTTTGAACTGATGGGCATGCAGCGGCACCTGAAAGCTGCCGGCATTTTTGCCCGGCTATCGATCCGCGATGGCAAGCACGGCTATCTCAAGGACATTCCCCGAACCGTTCAGTACCTGATCGTTGCCAGCGGTCGACAGCCAGCCCTGCGACACTTCCACGAATGGCTGAGCGATACGGTTATGCCCCGGATCGAGACGAGCATCGGCTCGGCCCCGGGTCAGGAGCGCTTGCCCCAGTGAAGGCTATGATTCTCGCAGCCGGCAAAGGTGAACGCATGCGGCCACTGACGCTGGCCACACCAAAGCCCCTGTTAAGGGCCGCTGGCAAACCTCTGATCACCTATCATCTGGAGCACCTGCGGCGGGCGGGAATCCGTGAGGTGGTGATCAATCATGCCTGGCTGGGCGACCAGATTGAGGAAACCCTGGGAAACGGCGAAGGGTTCGGGCTATCCATTCAATATTCCCGTGAAGGCGAGCCGCTGGAAACCGCCGGTGGCATCGTGCGCGCTCTGCCTCTGCTTGCCGGTGACAAATCTGACTGGTTTCTGGCGATCAACGGCGATATCTGGAGCGATTTCGACCTGTCTCGACTGACACCGCCGCCTGACGCAGACGCCCTGCTGGTGGTCACCAGCAATCCGCCACACCATCCGGAAGGTGACTTTCACCTCACTGACCAGGGAGTACTCCATAGCGATGGCCCGGACAAGCTGACCTTCACCGGCATTAGCCTGTTACACCAGCGACTGTTCGAAGGCCTGACCGACCGGTCCGGAAAGCTCGGGCCTGTGCTGCGCAACGCCATGGGCGAAGGCCGCGTGAAAGGCCTTTATCACCGGGGACAATGGGTGGACGTCGGCACCCCGGAACGCCTCCAGGCGCTGGACAGGCAACTGGGCAACAGGGAATCTGAAAGCCATGGCAGGGAGTAAACGACAACCGGTGCTGCCGGCACGGATGGACGCCGAGTTTTCCAGCCTGATGCGGGAACTCTCAGCCTGCGGCCATCAGGCACCCGCGCTTATCGAGCGCGCCCATCTGCCCCGCTGGTGCAGGCGCCCCCTGTTCTTCTTCCTCGGTTATATCGCCAAAGCAGAGGGGCGAGTGACCGAAGCCGACATTGGCTATGCAGAATCCCTGATCAAGGCCATGAGGCTGTCGAAGCGTCAGCGACGGCGCGCCATTGGCTGGTTCCAGGACGGCAAGTCAGCCGGGCAACTGCCTTTCATCCGCGGGTTGGCCATGCGCCTGTCCCGCCGGCTATGGCCTTCCCCGGCCCTGAAAACCGCCATCTGTCTGTGCCACGCCAGTCAACTGAACGGCCGGCCCGCCAAACCCAGGCGCTATCGCTGCGAGGATGCCATTGACCAGATTGGCCTACCGGTTAGCATCAGCGAGGACATCTTCGACAGCTATGCCAGCAAGGTATGGACCCGGCATAGCGAGAATCTCTCAAGACCCACCAGTTATCAGCAGGCCTGCGAGCTGTTGGGGGTCACCCGGCGGGATTCACTGGAGGTGATCAAGCGGGCCTACCGCAAGAAGGTATCCGAGTGCCATCCGGACAAGCTGGCCCAACAGCAGGTCAGCCCCCGCGAGCATGCACTGGCCAAGGATCGTCTGCTTCACTATCAGCAGGCCTGGGAACTGATCAAGCGCCACAACACCGTCCGCTAGTCCTGGCGGGACTCCAGCCATGCAGCAACGCGGCTGGCAATCCCATCGCCCAGGGTTCCGGGCGCTGGCGTGAGCCAGGGAATCGGTTGTCGCTCAAAGCCACTCATCCCGGCCCGGCGCAACCTCATTCCCATACTCCATTTCGTTTGATCATCAGCGGCTCCGGACGGATAAAGCTCCAGCAATTTCGTGCTCAGCGACTCCAGACGTTCGGGCAGATCTGGACGGTCAACGGGGTAAAACTGGGAAGCCACCCAGATAAGCGCAGCGGCATCAGCCCCCTCCAGTACCTGGTTGGTCACGTGTATGCTGGCTCGCCCGACTCCCAGAACAGCCGGTGTTTCATAGCCCCGCTCAGCCAACTGGGCCAGCCCTGCCTGGAGCGTCTGGCTGATCCGGCTTCGGTAGCGCGCCTCAAGATCATCGGCACTCTCTGAAGCCATGATATCGATCATGACCGATTCCGGTGCTTCCTGCTCACCCGCCTCCGTTTCCGCCGATGGTTCTTCTACCACCGGCCGCATCAGGATTTCACTCAGAACCGGTGAGGGCGACTCCAGGCCAAGGGTGAGCACGGCCCAGCCCCTGGAAGCCAGCCCCGCTGCCAGTGAGCCGGTTACCCCGGAAGCGGCAGTTTCACCTTCTTCCGACAGAACCAGCACCGCACCGCGAGCCGGCAACCTGGCTTCCGGGTAGAACAGGCCCAGCGCCCTATCACCCTCCTCAAGCTCCAGCCATACCGCTGATTCGGGAAAACGCTGGATCAGGGAGCGTTCGCCGGTGCCTGTCCAGATCAGGGCCCGACTCGCAGACTCTGACGCCTCGACGCCTTCGGCCTCACCGGCCGTCCCGCTCTCTTCCTGCCCGAGGGTGATGGACGGTGCGACACACATCAGCGCCAGGACAAAAAACCAGAACACGCCGGGCCGGTAAATCTCGAATCTCTGCACAGATACTGATCCTTTGACTGCGAAAAAACGCCACTGAGCTGTTAGACTAGCAGCCATCCTGAATGTGCGGCAGGGACCGCTGACCAAGCCATTATCCATTGTTGTGAGAGAGCCGTCATGAACCCTTACCTGATTGCCCCATCCATCCTGTCCGCCGATTTTGCCCGTCTTGGCGAGGAAGTCGATAACGTGCTGGCCGCCGGCGCCGACGTGGTGCACTTCGATGTGATGGACAATCACTACGTACCCAACCTCACCATTGGCCCCATGGTCTGCGAGGCGCTGCGCAAGCACGGCGTGACCGCCCCCATCGATGTGCACCTGATGGTGTCGCCGGTGGACGACCTCATCCGTATGTTTATCGACGCCGGGGCCAGTTACATTACCTTCCACCCGGAAGCGACCAACCACATTGATCGCTCACTGCAGCTGATCCGCGACGGTGGCTGCCAGGCGGGCCTGGTGTTCAACCCGGCCACGCCGCTGCATTATATGGATCATGTGATGGACAAACTGGACATGGTGCTGATGATGTCGGTAAACCCCGGCTTCGGTGGCCAGAAGTTCATTCCCGGCACGCTCGACAAACTCCGGGAGGCCCGCAAGCGCATCGATGCCAGTAACTACAATATCCGCCTGGAAATCGACGGTGGCGTGAAGACCGAGAACATCCGGGAAATCGCCGAGGCCGGTGCCGACACCTTCGTGGCGGGATCTGCCATCTTTAACACCGACGACTATAAAACCACCATTGATGCCATGCGCGAAGAACTGGAGCAGGCCCGCAGGGTGATCAGCCAATGAGCCTGGCAGGGCTGTTCAATCCACGCTGGCCGGGGGTTGCCCTGTTTGATCTCGACGGCACCCTGGTGGACAGTGCACCGGATCTGGCGGCCGCCGTGGACCAGATGCTGGCGCATCTTGGGCGCTCACCAGCAGGCATTGACCGGGTACGGAACTGGGTAGGCAATGGCGCCAGCGTTCTGGTGCGCCGGGCCCTGGCCGGCCAGGTGGACTGGGAACCGACGCGACCAAAAGACGAGGCCCTGTTCAAGGATGCCCTGGCGATTTTCTATCACGCCTACGGCACGCTCAACGGACAGCATTCGGTAGTCTACGCCGGAGTCGAGGCCTGTCTCACGCACCTGAAGAACCAGGGCTGCCGGCTGGGCATCGTCACCAACAAGCCGGAACAGTTTGTGGCACCGCTGCTTGAGCAAATGGGACTGGATCACTGGTTCGACCTGACCGTGGGTGGTGACACCCTGCCGGTCAAGAAACCGGACCCCGCTCCCCTGCTTCATGCCATGGAAACCCTGGGGGGCACCCGCGGAACCACAGTCATGGTAGGCGACTCCGCAGCGGATATTAACGCGGCGCTGGCCGCGGGCATTCCCTGTGTGGCGGTGCGGTACGGGTATAACTACGGGCCTGCGGTGGATACTCTGGGCGCCGACGCGGTTGTTGATTCGCTGGCCGAGCTTTTGTAATCTCACAAGGAACTTACATTGAGCACTTCTTTACGGGAGATTCCTGCCGTGCAGGGACTGAATCTGACTGCAGCGCGAGGCATCCTGACAACCCGCGCAACACGATGGTGGCGATGGCGCACCGGCTGAGCAAGCCCGGAGGCTGACTGGCGTCTGCTGGTCGAGCCCGCAGCACCTGATGGAAGCACAGGCTTTCATCCACAATGCAGATCAGATTTCAGGAAACCGTACCATGACACCCGAGCAATTCACCGAGCTCGCCGACGCCGGCTTTAACCGTATCCCTGTGTATCGTGAGGTACTGGCCGACCTCGACACGCCCCTGAGCACCTACCTCAAACTCGCCAGCGGACCCTATTCCTACCTGTTCGAATCCGTTCAGGGCGGAGAGAAATGGGGCCGGTATTCGATCATCGGCCTGCCCAGTCACGAAGTACTGAAGGTCTTCGACCACCGGGTGGAGATCAGCCGCGGCGGCGAGGTTGTTGAGACCGAGGAAGTGGACGATCCGCTCACCTTTGTCGAAGCCTATCAGAAACGCTTCCATGCACCGGATCTGGATGAGCTGCCCCGCTTTAATGGCGGCCTGGTGGGCTACTTCGGCTACGACACCGTGCGCTACATCGAAAAACGGCTGCGCAAGAGCTGTCCGCCGGACAAAATCGGCACGCCGGACATCCTGCTGATGGTGTCCAACGAGATCGTGGTATTCGACAACCTGCGGGGCAAGCTGCATCTGATTGTCCATGCCGATCCGGCCATTGAGGGCGCCTTCGAAAAGGCGCAGAGCCGCATTGATCAGCTGGAAAACCATCTGCACAGGCAGACCGCTGACGCGCCCCGCACCCCAGAACACCTGCGCGGAAAAGCCGTGGACGAGAGCGACTTTATTTCCGGCTTTACCCAGGACAAATTCGAAGCCGCGGTAGACAAGATCAAGGGCTACGTGCTCGACGGCGATGTCATGCAGACGGTGATATCACAGCGCATGTCGATTCCCTTCGAGGCGCCACCGCTGAACCTGTATCGCTCGCTCAGGGTACTGAATCCTTCCCCTTACATGTATTTCCTGGATTTGGGTGACTTCCACATCGTGGGCTCCTCCCCGGAAATCCTGGCCCGGGTGGAAGACGAGGAAGTGACGGTTCGGCCGATCGCCGGCACCCGCAAGCGCGGCGCCACCGATGCCGAGGACAAGGCGCTGGAAGCAGAACTGCTGGCTGATCCGAAAGAAATTGCCGAGCATCTGATGCTGATCGACCTGGGCCGTAACGATGCCGGCCGGGTGTCGGAAACCGGCACGGTCCGGCTGACCGACAAGATGATCGTGGAGCGCTACTCCCACGTGATGCATATCGTCTCCAACGTGACCGGCCGGCTGAAAGACAACACCAGCTGCCTGGACGTGCTGCGCGCCACCCTGCCCGCCGGCACCCTTAGCGGTGCGCCCAAGATCCGGGCCATGGAGATTATCGACGAACTGGAGCCGGTCAAGCGTGGGGTCTACGGAGGCGCCGTTGGCTATCTGTCGTTCAACGGCAACATGGACACAGCCATTGCCATCCGTACCGCCGTGATCAAGGACAACACCCTGCATATCCAGGCAGGCGCCGGCGTGGTGGCCGATTCGGTGCCCCGCCTCGAGTGGAAGGAAACCATGAACAAGGGCCGCGCCATTTTCCGCGCGGTGGCCATGACCTACAACGATTTCGACCACTGAGGCGGAGGAACAGATTATGTTGCTGATGATCGATAACTACGATTCCTTCACCTACAACGTGGTGCAGTATCTGGCCGAACTGGGTGCCGACGTGCAGGTGCACCGCAACGATGAAATTACCATCGAACAGATTGAAGCCCTGAACCCGGAGCGGCTGGTGATTTCCCCCGGCCCCTGCACCCCGAACGAGGCTGGCATCTCCATGGCGGCCATCCGGCATTTCGCCGGCAAGGTTCCGATCCTGGGCATTTGCCTGGGCCATCAAGCAATTGGCCAGGTCTACGGTGGTGACGTCATCCGCGCCGGCCGGGTCATGCATGGCAAGGTGTCCCCGGTATTCCACAAGGACACTGGCGTGTTCCGGGGCCTGAGCAACCCGCTGCAGGCGACCCGCTACCACAGCCTGGTGATCGACAAGGCCACCCTGCCCGACTGCCTGGAAGTGACCGCCTGGACCCGCAACGACGACGGTTTCATCGAGGAAATCATGGGGGTTCGCCACAAGACCCTGCCCATCGAAGGCGTGCAGTTCCATCCGGAGTCTATTATGACGGAACAGGGCCACGAGCTGCTGCGCAACTTTCTGAAAACACAATAAGAGGCCGACACATGGACATGAAAGAAGCTCTCAACCGCATTGCCTCCAACCTGGACCTTTCCCGGGAGGAAATGAAGGACGTGATGCGTATCGTCATGAACGGCGAGGCCACAGACGCCCAGATCGGCGCTTTTCTCATGGGGTTGCGTCTGAAGAGCGAAACCATTGACGAAATCACCGGCGCCACCGAGGTTATGCGCGAACTGGCCACCAAGGTTACGGTCAAGGCCGAACCCCTGGTGGACATCGTCGGCACCGGCGGCGATGGCGCCAACCTGTTCAACGTGTCTTCCGCCGCCTCCTTCGTGGTGGCAGCAGCCGGCGGCTTTGTGGCCAAGCACGGCAACCGGGCAGTTTCCTCAAAGAGCGGCAGTGCCGACCTGTTGGAAAAGCTGGGCATCAATCTGAGCATGAAACCGGAAGAGGTGGCCCGCTGCGTCGAGGAAATTGGTGTCGGCTTCATGTTCGCTCCGGCCCACCACGGTGCCATGAAACATGCCATCGGCCCCCGCAAGGAGCTGGGCTGCCGGACCATTTTCAACATCCTGGGCCCGATGACCAACCCGGCGGGCGTTAAACGCCAATTGGTGGGCGTGTTCAACCGGGAGCTGTGTCGCCCGATGGCGGAGGTGCTGCATCGCCTTGGGGCCGAGCACATCATGGTCGTTTGCTCCAAAGACGGCCTCGATGAGATCAGTCTGGCAAGCGCCACCCACGTGGCGGAACTGAAAGACGGCAAGGTCACCGAATACGACATCACCCCGGAGGATCTTGGCATCAAGAGCCAGGCTCTGGTGGGCCTGACCGTGGACACCGCCGACGATTCCTTAAAGCTGATCAAGGCAGCCTTCGGTCGTGGCCACGATGAAATGGCCGAGAAAGCCCGGGACCTGATTGCCCTCAATGCTGGCGCAGCGATCTATGTCGCTGGTTTGGCCAAGACGCCGAAAGAAGGTGTGGATATGGCCCTCGACGCCATGGGCTCTGGCCTCGCTGCCGGCAAGATGTCGGAGCTGGCTGATTTTTCCCAGTGCTTTTGATCCCGGCCTGCTGATTTTGCAGCCGGACGAGCCGGAGGGGAGGGAGCTTCCAAAACACGCCCGTGAATACGTCCATGTAGGGCTTGGCTGCAGCCATCCGTGGCTGCAGACAGTTTTGGAAGCTCCC
>Ga0098069_100262_pt1 | contig 27668 bp, 28 predicted proteins | sample 27_taG_FD_92584 | JGI IMG/M metagenome (GOLD analysis project Ga0098069, IMG submission 92584) | Marine viral communities from Cariaco Basin, Caribbean Sea - 27_WHOI_OMZ | ecosystem: Environmental > Aquatic > Marine > Oceanic | place: Caribbean Sea: Cariaco Basin | collected 2014-11-09
AAATTCATCGTTAAATAAATCCTCTTTTTTCATACTGTGTAAAATTTAAAATTAGACAAAAAAATAACAGGGGTCGCGACCCCTGTTATTTTTCTATTTACACAGTTTATGAGATAGTCCTCTCGATAAAATTTTTTTTCTAATAATTCTATAAAACCTCAACCTTATACTTATTATTCATAGTGTTCATTTTTTCCATTGATGAAAAAACGAACCAAAAAAATCTAGGCTTACGAAACTTTATCTAAATTTCTCGCTCGACACCTAAATTTTAGGAACTCTCCCGATAAAAATCGGGATCAACAGCCTAAAATTTTACGGTGTACTCGCTTTAAATTTGACGATAAATTTTCCGTAGGCCACTAAACAATAGGTCCTTAATGCAGTAAACCAATAAAAAATTAATCAAGCATTTTAAGGAACTCGTCTTCGCTCACAATTTTAGTTCCCAGTTTTTCGGCTTTTGCCAGTTTGCTTGGTCCCATATTTTCGCCTGCAACCAGATAATCGGTTTTTCCTGAAATAGAGCCGGAAACTTTTCCGCCGTTATCTTCTATCATTTTTTTGAGTTCGTTCCTGGAAACTTTTTCAAAAACCCCGGAAATCACAAAAGTATTGCCCTCAAGTAAATCGCTCTGGTTTTCCAGTTCTTCGGCAGCAATTTCCAATTGGAGTCCGTAGTCTATTAAACGCTGAACGATCTTCCTGTTTTCTTCGGAAGCAAAGAAATCGGTTACACTTTCGGCGATGCGTTCTCCAATTTCATCAACCGCCGTAAGATCTTCGGTTGAAGCCGAAGCCAAAACATCTATATTTTTATAATGTTTTGCCAGTTTTTTAGCTACGGTTTCGCCCACATATCTTATCCCAAGGGCAAATAAAACCCGCTCAAAAGTAATTTCTTTAGATTTTTCAATTCCATTAATAAGGTTTTCTGCCGATTTTTCTGCCATTCGTTCCAATGGAAGAATATCTTCTTTTTTAAGGGTATAAAGGTCGGCATAATTGGTAATCAAATTAGCATTAACCAACAAAGCAACGGTTTCACCACCCAGGCCTTCAATATCCATTGCTTTTCGAGAAATAAAATGCTGAATTCTTCCTATTATTTGCGGCGGACAACCATTATAATTAGGACAATAATGCTGAGCTTCCCCTTCTTTTCTAATTAATTCGCTATCGCATACAGGACAGGTTTCGGCATATTTGGTTTCAGGAGTTCTTGGATCCCTTTTGGTAAAATCAACCCCTACAATCTTAGGAATAATTTCACCGCCTTTTTCTACAAATACGGTATCTCCTTCGCGTACATCCAGTTTCTCAATCTGGTCGGCATTGTGTAAAGAAGCCCGTTTCACCGTGGTTCCGGCTAATTGTACCGGCTCAAGATTGGCAACTGGAGTGATTGCTCCTGTTCTCCCTACCTGGTAAGTAATCTTATTTAGCCTGGTGCTTTCCTGTTCAGCCTTAAATTTATAAGCCATTGCCCAGCGCGGGGATTTAGCGGTATACCCTAATTCATCCTGTTGGTCAAAACTATTTACTTTCACCACTACCCCATCGGTTTCGTAAGGTAAATCGTGGCGGTGCTGGTCCCAGTAGTTTACATAATCCAACACTTCTGCAATACTATTTTTTAACTCGGCTTCAGGCGGAACTTTAAAGCCCCAATCCCTGGCTTTTTCCAGGCCTTCAAATTGTGACTTTACCGGTAAACTATCAGCCACCAAACTATAGAGCAGGCAATCTAAAGGCCTTTTCGCGACCTCTGCACTATCCTGGAGTTTTAAACTTCCAGAAGCGGTATTTCTTGGATTAGCATAAGGTTCTTCCCCGGCATCTACTCTTTCGGCATTCATTTTTGCAAAACCTTCATAGGGCAAAACAATTTCGCCCCGAATATCAAATTTCTGCGGAAATTCGCCCTTCAGTTTTAAAGGAACAGATCTTATGGTTTTTATATTATTAGTCACATCATCTCCCTGAAAACCATCCCCACGGGTAACCGCGCGTTTTAATTTACCATCTTCATAAGTGAGACTAATAGAAGCGCCATCGTATTTTAATTCGCAAACATACTGTACTTTACCACCAATAGATTTTTCGATTCGCTTTTCCCAGTCTTCCAGCTCTTCTTTAGAGTAGGAATTGGAAAGCGAATACATTCTATAATCGTGAACTACGGTCTCAAAATTTTTAGTTATCGCACCACCTACACGACGCGTGGGAGAATTAGGATCATCAAATTCAGGATTTTTTTCTTCCAGCTCCTGCAATTCTTTCAGCTTCATATCAAAATCGTAATCGCTGATCTCGGGCCTATCTTCTATATAATATAAATAATTATGGCGGTGTAATTCTTCGCGTAACTGCTTGATCTTTTCTTCGGTACTCATAAAAGGTTGGTAAGTTATTGCTGGGCTTTTAGTTTATCGTTTTCAAAAACAAGGGAATGCTTTTTCCCCTGTTGCGTAAATTCCATTTTAAATTCAGATTTATAGGCTTTATCATTTGTAGGAAACCAATCTTTAAGCTTTTGGTTTATGGTGATGAGCAAACCTTCGTCATCCCCAATAGCACAAAAACGCTCAAAATCGCCATCATATTTTTCTAATTCAAAGTTGGTATGTAGAAAGTCGAATTTCTCCTTAATATTTTCAGTTACCAGTCCAACTTCACTAATTCCTAAAATACTTTTTTCTGAAAATAATGCCGACTCCGGTTTACTAAAACTTTCCCGGGAAATGAATTCAATAATATTTTGGTCTTTATCGTAGAAATAGAGTGATTTTGCCCTCCAGTCCAAAAAATCTATAATTTCCTGTCCGTTTCCTCGTAAAACCGGAACCCTTTCTTTTACCCATTCCAGGGCTTCGTTATGTTGATTATCGGGAACATGAAAGGCGATATGATAAGCTGTTGCTTTTTCTTTCTCCTCGAATCTTAAAGTGGAATATCCGGTTTCAACTTCAAAATAATCATCGCTATTATCGGTGATCTTTAAATTTAAGGTATCGCGATAAAAACGCAGTTGTTCTTTTAAATTCCCGCTATATATTTGAAGTTTCTGGATTTTCATAATGTTTTAATTTAGGTCTGATTTTTATTCATCCATTTGGGAACCGGCATAGGTTTAAAATTATGCATTTTTTCCAGGAGCTCCTCTATATTTTCAGCAATAAGCAAAAGATCAAAGTTCTCTTTTCTAAGCAAACCTTTGCGAACCATTGTTTTAAGCATCGCGATAAGATCGTCGTAGAATCCGTTGATATTTAGAAGCCCAATGGGATTTTGATGCAGCCCTAATTGACCCCAGGTTACGATTTCAAAAAGCTCTTCGAAAGTTCCAAAACCACCAGGAAGTGCTATAAAACCGTCACTTAATTCGTGCATTTTCAGCTTTCGCTCGTGCATATCTTTAGTAGTGATCAATTCGGTTAAACCGGTATGTACCACTTCTTTGGTTTTCAAAAAGTCTGGAATCACCCCAATTACTTCACCTCCATTTTGCAGTGTTCCGGCAGCTACCTGCCCCATTAAACCAAGTTTACTTCCACCAAAAATGAGTTGAATATTTTTTTGCGCTAAGACTTTACCTAAGCGATAAGATTCGGTATAAATCTTTTCATTATTACCTTCGCTGCTTGCGCAAAATACAGCAATTCTTCTGAGTTGATTCTTATTCTTTTCCAAATCGTTTCTTTTCTATTCTAAAAATAATGTTACAAAAGGAACCTTTAAACTTTACCTCAGAAAAGTAAAAATAATTCCAATTTATTAAGCCGTAACGCGATTTCCCAATACAACGCAGCTAGCTATTTAATAGTAATGTTCTGTACTAAAGTAGACTGTATCCCTTTCAATCTCAAAGATTATTTTATGACTCATCCCGGTCCCATTAGAAAAATATTCATTCATAAATTTCTCAACTTCTTCATTTTCTCTTTTAAATTCCAGGATATAACTTCCATCATTTTTATCAGTATCCATTTTTAGAAATCCGGAAACTGATTTGCCTGATTCCACTTTATTGAAAATTGAAGTTTTAGAACTATCGGTTGTTTTAATCTGAACCTTATTTAATGTCCTGCCTGTATTATTTTGAATTTGAAAATCAACTCCGGTTCCTTCGAAAAAGCTACACGAAGTAATGACCAGACCACAGATTATTAGAATTATAAAGTTTCTCATATTTAAATTTTTTGCGCGATTCCTTTTATTATCCTGTAATTTTCAAAAATATCTTTTCGTTTCTCGGTACCAAACCCCTGCTCTTGCATCATCTTTTCAGTTTCATCTGCGAGGTATTGATTGATCTCAAAATAAAGATTTCCGCCAGGATTGAGACTTTCTTTGGCCAATCTCGTGATTTTATTATAAAAAAGTAAAGGATCTTCATCTTTAACATACAAAGCAGTTTCGGGCTCATACTCCAAAACATTGCGTTGCATTTCTTTTTTTTCCAGCTCCCGAACGTATGGCGGGTTGGATACAATAACATCCCAATTTCCATTTAGAGCTTGGGGTTTTAAAATATCCTCCTGGATAAAATTAATTTTAGCATTGTTAGTTTCAGCATTGATTTTCGCTATTTGCAAGGCTTTTTCAGAAATATCAATTGCTGAAATCTGAGCTTTTGGAAGATTTTTCGCCAGACTTATGGCTATGCAGCCGCTGCCGGTTCCTATATCCAGGATCTTCAATGCTTTTTTCTCTAAAGCGAAATCATCTAAAATCCATTGCACCAATTCTTCGGTTTCCGGTCTTGGCACCAGTACATTTTTATCAACTTTAAAAGTCAATCCAAAAAATTCTGTTTCCCCAATAATATGCTGAATGGGTTCATGATCTTTTAAACGAACTAAGGCTGCATCTAATTTCTGAACCTGATTTTTATCAATTTCAAGCTCCGGATTTAAAGCCAGATCCAGACGTTTTATTCCAAAAAATGCTTCGGTTAATAGAAAGAAAAAAGAAAACACTTCTTCCGCCCGATACTCGCTTTCTAGCTCCTTAAAGAAAATTTCTTTTTGTGCTTTTAGTTTCATCTTTCCAGTTGTGGATTGTGGGTTGTCGGTTGTAAGTTCTCCGTTGTCAGTTTTCGGTTTGGTGTTTAAGCTATTCTTTTGTCTTGATTCTTTGCTCTCTTCTCTATTCTCTTTATTCTTGAATCTTAAACTTTGAATTTTAAAAACTTTTAAATATCCTTGATCATCCACATCGTGCAATTGTAATGACCGGTGTCTCCGAGGGGTTTTTCTAAAGATTTAAATCCGCTGCGAGCATAGAGTTTTCGCGCACTTTCCATATAGGGCAAGGTTTCAATATAGCACTGTTCAAAACCCTGGGCTTCCCCAAATTTTAAGCAAGTATCCATCATCTGCGCCCCCAAACCTTTACCTCGAGCTTCAGGGAGAAAATACATTTTTTGCAGTTCACATATTTTTTCTTCCAGTCCAATTAACGGGGCAATTCCGGCGCCACCAATAACCTTTCCATCTTCTTCTACCACAAAATAATTCATTCGCGGATGTTGATAAGTAGCGAACATATCGTCCAGGGCTTCGTCCTCATAGGCGGTGCCAACTTTAGGAACGCCCATTTCTACTAAAACCGTTCTAACTACTTCGGCAACTTGTTGATTGTCTTCGGGTTGAATTTCCCGTATTTTTAGCGTGCTCATTCTTGGTAAATAATCCTATTTTAGTGGCGTGAATATACACGAAAAATATATAAAACGCTGTATCATACTGGCCAAAAACGGACTGGGAGCAACCTATCCCAATCCTCTGGTAGGCAGCGTAATTGTTCATAGAGATAGCATTATTGGCGAAGGCTGGCACCAAAAAGCAGGAGGTCCACACGCCGAGGTAAACGCGGTAAATTCTGTGAAAGATGAATCGCTTTTAAAAAAATCTACCATCTATGTGAGCCTCGAACCCTGTAGCCATTTTGGAAAAACGCCGCCTTGTAGTGATCTAATTATCGCCAAAGGCATTAAAAAAGTGGTGATTGGCGCTGTAGATCCTTTTGCTGAAGTTGCCGGACGGGGTATTAAAAAATTAATGGAAGCCGGTTGCGAAGTTCAGGTGGGAGTTTTGGAGCAAGAATGCCAGGACCTCAACCAACGCTTTTTTACTTTTCATCAAAAGAATCGCCCCTATATTATTTTGAAATGGGCGCAAACCGCCGATGGTTTTATCGCTCCAAAAATTCAGAAAAAAAGAGAACCGGTTTGGATCACGAATCAATATTCAAAACAACTAGTGCATAAATGGCGAAGTGAAGAACAGGCCATTTTAGTAGGCACCAACACCGCAATTGCAGATAATCCTAAATTAAATACCAGGCTTTGGAAGGGCGAAAATCCGGTTCGGGTGGTGATAGACAGAGAATTAAAAATTCCGCAGGAATCGGCATTGTTTGATGGTACTATAAAAACCATTGTCCTGACTGAAAATATAAAAAATTCAGAAGATAATTTGATGTTTGAAAAGCTAGATTTTAAGCAAAATTTACCTGAACAAATTTGTGAGGTTTTATATCGAAATAATTTGCAATCGTTAATTATTGAGGGTGGTGCAAAAACGCTTCAGACTTTTATTGATGCCAATCTTTGGGACGAGGCCAGGGTTTTTACCGGGATTTCTACATTTCATAAAGGCGTAAAGTCACCGGAGTTTTCAGGAAAAATGTTTTCAGAAACCACTATGGATCGGGATACTTTAAAAATTTACAAGAATGATTAAAACGATAATATTCGATTTTGGAGACGTATTCATCAACCTGGATAAGCCGGCTACGATGCGCGAAATGAATAAATATGAAATCGAAGAACTTTCAGAAAGTTTGCTGGATATTAACCAACAATATGAAAAAGGGCTAATTTCTTCTGAAGAATTTGTAAAATCTTATCAAAGCGAATATTCCCAGCTTCAGGAAAATGAGTTTAAAAATTCCTGGAACGCTATTTTAATCGATTTTCCCGAATATCGTTACCAGTTTTTAAAAAAGCTTTCCGCAGAAAAAAACTACCAGTTAATTCTGTTAAGCAACACCAACGAAATTCATATTGATTGGGTGAAAGAAAATGTACCGTTTTTTGAAGATTTTAAAGCTTGTTTTGATGCTTTTTATCTTTCTCACGAGATCAATTTTAGAAAGCCCGATGCTGAAATTTATGAGTATGTGCTTGAGAAACACGATTTAAAGCCGCAAGAATGTCTTTTTATTGATGACACCAGAGAAAATACCGAGGCTGCTAAAAATTTAGGAATTCATACCTGGAATATTGAACCTACCCGCGAAGATGTGATCGATTTATTTACTGCTAAAAAAGAGTTATTTTGATCTATCTACTGCTTAGTATACTTTCTTCCACGGTTATTTTTGTGGTTTTCAGGCTGTATAAAAAATATGGAGTTAACACCCTCCAGGCCATCATCGTCAATTATTTTATCGCCTGTATCGTAGGCTTTTTCGGTTATATTGAAAGTGTTGACGACCTGGTTAGAATCCCTTCAGAATCCTGGTTCCTGGGAACAGTATTTCTGGGCGCCATGTTTATAACCGTATTTAATCTCGCAGCAATTACCACACAGCGTAGTGGTCTTTCGGTGGTTTCGGTAGCCACCAAAATGTCGGTTGCGATTCCTGTTTTCTTCGGAATCTTTATTTATAATGAAAGCCTGGGTTTTTTAAAAGTCACCGGAATTATTCTCGCACTCGCTGCGGTTTATTTGAGTTCTATTAAAACGAAAAAAGGAATTAGCATCAAGAAAGAAAATCTTATTTTTCCTTTATTGGTTTTTATAGGCAGTGGGATTATTGACACCACAATAAACTACCTTGAAAATTTCTATGTTTCGGAAACCGATGTCGGGCTTTTCTCTTCCAGCATTTTCGGAATTGCAGGAATCATTGGAACCACGATCTTAATTGGACAGGCACTTTTAGGAAAACTAAAAATCACCTGGAAAAATATAGCGGGAGGAATTGCGCTGGGGATTCCCAATTATTTTTCGATCTATTTTTTAGTAATGGCACTGCGATCTCCCGGATTTGAAAATTCGGTGATCTTTACCCTGAACCACGTGGGAATTGTTTTAGCCTCAACCATACTGGGAATCGTACTTTTTAAAGAAGTTCTCTTAAAGAAAAACTGGATTGGAATTGCGCTAGCCGTGATAAGTATTATTTTGGTGGCGAGTAGCCAATAAAGTTTTCTACTAGTCATTGTTAAGCCATTTTTTTGTAGCTATAGCAATCTCAATGCGAATGCCTAACCAATACAGATTACTTCTCCCGATAAAAATCGGGATCGTAATGACGTCGGATTTAAAATTCAGTTATAATGAAAGACACCTATAAAACCATAACCAAAGCTTCGCCCGAAGTCCTGTTTAAGGATAGGAATTCAAAATTCTTTGGCTACGCATTTCCGGTTAGGACAGAAGAAGAAGCAAATATTCATTTAGAAGAATTAAAAACAAAGCACCACAAAGCGAGGCACTGGTGTTATGCCTGGCAATTTGGAAAATCTGAAGCCGATTTTCAATATCGCGCCAATGATGATGGCGAACCTTCCAACTCTGCAGGAATGCCAATCTATGGGCAAATTCAATCTTTTGAGGTTACCAACATTCTAATTGTGGTGGTGAGATATTTTGGTGGTGTAAAACTTGGTGTGGGCGGACTTATAAATGCCTACAAGACCGCAGCACAAATGGCACTGGAAGAAGCCAATATCGTTAAAAGAACCATAGACGAGCTTTTCGAGATTAGTTTCGATTATCCTGAAATGAATATCGTGATGCGATTAATAAAGGAAAACGACCTCAATATTATTGAACAAAAACTGGAGTTAGATTGTAAGATCTATATTTCTGTCAGAAAAAAAGATGCAGAAACAATTTTCGACAAGTTTGACTCAACGTATAAGGTGGAGATTAAGAGATTGGAAGATTAAATGATATGTAAAATACTTGAAGAAGTTCAAAGATATATATCCTCAAGCTGAAATAATTATACACACCTTATATCCCCGACTAAAAATCGGGACAGGATCTGAAACAAGTTCAGGATGACGGAATGATTTAATAATATAAAACCTACTTCAATTTATCTAAGATATATTGCGGGCAACGAATTGGTTTTTTGGTTTTGGAATCCATAAAAACAAGGGTAGTAAATGCTTTAGTGAGCAACTCTTTATTTTGATTATAAATTAAATATTCAAAAGTAATTTTTACCGAGGGAAGTTCCTTCAGTTGCACTTCAATTTCTAATTCATCTTCAAATACTGCAGGCTTTAAAAACTTTGTATTCAATTCGTAAACCGGTAACATTACACCGTTTTCTTCCATAGTTTTATAGGATATTCCTAGTGCCGAAAGCCAGTCAAGGCGAGCTATTTCAAAGTATTGAGCGTAATTCCCGTGGTGCACCACTCCCATTTGATCGGTTTCCGCATAACGGACTTTAACATAAGATATGTGACTTTTCATATTGAATTTAACAGGTAAAGTGAATGAGGTTTTGTACTTTCATAAGCGGATTTAAGTATGCATAAATTTTTCTTAAAATTCAACCCTAAACAGGTTTTTTTATTAGATAATTTGTTCACATATTTGCTCTACTCAAGTTGAAAGACCCCTATATCTTTTAACTGCTTATAAACCACTACTAATCTAAAATAATACAACACTAAGCATGTCAAAAACTGCGCAATCAGTTTGGAATAGCTGTCTGGCTTTTATCAAAGATAACATCACTCCACAAGCATACAAAACGTGGTTTGAACCTATACAAGCAGTAAAGCTTACGGATTGTGCACTTAGCATACAAGTGCCGTCTAAGTTTTTTTACGAGTGGTTAGAAGAACACTACGTAAAGCTTTTAAAAGTTTCGCTTACTAAAGAGTTAGGAGAAAAAGCGAAATTGGTCTACGTGATCAAAATGGAGAATACCTACGGCAATAAAATGCCATTTACCGAGAAAATTCCAAGTACCCAGCGTAGTAACATGGCTTCCCAGGAAGTAGATGTACCTATAAAGAATAAAAATCCCGAATTAAAAAATCCTTTTATAATTCCCGGAATTAGAAATGTAAAGATCGAATCTCAACTAAATCCGAGTTACAATTTCGAGAATTTCCTGGAAGGAGATTCCAACCGATTGGCAAGATCGGCAGGATTAGCTGTGGCCAATAAACCGGGAGGAACTTCTTTTAATCCATTACTTATTTTTGGTGGTGTAGGCTTAGGAAAAACCCATTTAGCTCACGCGATTGGAGTTGAAATTAAAGATAAATATCCAGAGAAAACCGTTTTATATATTTCGGCGGAGAAGTTTACACAACAGTATATAGAATCTGTAAAGAAAAATAACCGAAACGATTTTATTCATTTTTACCAAATTATCGATGTTTTAATTGTTGACGATATCCAATTGCTTTCCGGAAAAGCAGGAACCCAGGATGTATTTTTCCATATTTTTAATCATTTACACCAAAACGGAAAACAAGTAATTCTTACCAGTGATAAAGCGCCGGTAGATATGCAGGATATAGAACAACGCCTGCTTTCAAGATTTAAATGGGGGCTTTCGGCAGAATTGCAACATCCAGATTTTGAAACTAGGATCTCTATTATTAAAAACAAACTTTATCGCGACGGCGTAGAAATGCCAGAAGAGATCGTAGAGTATTTAGCTAATAATATTAAAACAAATATTCGCGAACTGGAAGGCGCTATTATTTCGCTTATCGCCCACTCTTCTTTCAACAAAAAAGATATCACTTTAGAACTCGCTAAAAAGATCGTAGATAACTACGTGAAAAATACCAAGCGCGAAGTTTCTATAGACTATATTCAGAAAGTAGTGAGTGATTATTTCCAGATGGATGTGCAAACTTTGCAGTCTAAAACCCGCAAACGGCATATTGTACAAGCAAGACAACTAGCCATGTTTTTTGCCAAAAAGTTCACAAAAGCTTCTTTAGCAAGTATTGGTTCACAAATTGGCAAACGCGATCATGCCACCGTTTTACACGCGTGCAAAACGGTAGATAACTTATCTACTACAGATAAGCAATTCAAGAAATTTGTTGAAGACCTCAACAAGAAACTTACTATATAAACGTATTTTTTATGAAGACTAAGGTATTGATGGTGTGCCTCGGCAACATATGCAGATCACCGCTTGCCGAGGGAATTTTAAAATCTAAAGTAGACCAATCTCAGGTTTTTGTAGATTCGGCCGGGACGGGAGATTATCATATAGACGACTCTCCAGACCCACGATCTATTGCGATAGCAAAAAAGAACAACCTGGATATTACTTATCAGCGCGGAAGGCAATTCCAGGCTGAAGACTTTGATAAATTCGATCGCATTTATGTGATGGACAATCAGAATTTTAAAGATGTGATCTCCCTTGCCAGAAACGACGACGATCGCGCTAAGGTACAATTGATCCTTGACGAAATTTTCCCTGCAGAAAACGTAGATGTTCCCGACCCATATTTTGGCGGCGAGCACGGGTTTGAAAATGTGTACCAAATGCTTAATGAGGCTTGCGAAAAAATAGCAAACCAGTTGAAAGAAGAAAACAAAGCATAATGGCAGACTTTAAATATTCAGGGAAACTTTACCTTATCCCCACTACTATGGGCGCTGCAAACCCAATGCAGGTTTTACCGATACAGGTAAAAGAAATTATGGAAGAGCTGGATATTTATATTGCTGAAAATGAAAAAACAGCCCGCCGACATATAAAACAACTACTTCCGGAAAAACAGCAATCTATTTTAAAGTTTTTCAGCTTAAACAAATTTACTGAAGCTACTGAAATACCTTCTTTTCTAAATGACTGTAAAGATGGAAAAGATGTAGGCCTACTCAGTGAAGCCGGTTGCCCCGGTGTTGCAGATCCAGGTGCTGAAATTGTAAAAATCGCCCACAGCGAAGGAATACAGGTAATTCCATTAGTAGGGCCTTCTTCAATCCTTCTGGCAATGATGGGCAGCGGAATGAATGGCCAGCGTTTTACCTTTAACGGCTATTTACCTATAGATAAAAAAGAAAGAAAAAAGGAAATTAAAGATTTAGAGCGATTTTCTTCAGAAAAACAGGAGGCTCAAATTTTTATTGAAACTCCTTACCGAAATAATAAGTTACTGGAAGACTTTTTACAGCTTCTACATCCAACCACAAGACTTTGCGTAGCTTGTGATCTTACACTGCCTACAGAGTACATTGTAACCAAACCGGTCTCAGAATGGAGTAAAACAAAAACAGACCTCCATAAGAGGCCTGCTATATTTATATTTCAGAAGGAAATCTAAGTTCTAAAAGCTTTCATATTCACCCTGGGATTTTGCTCCGGCTGAACAAAAGAGGTGTCATAACCTCCAAATTTCTTCATATAGTTTCGTATAGAAGTCCCAAAGGCATCGCTAAAAGATTGCGCGCCCCAACTTCTCAGGTATTTTTTTACACTTCCGGGACCTGCAAGGTGAGCAGCAGCAAGAATACCAGATTCGGTTACTTTTACTCCATTGATCACTTTACCTTCAAAACGAGCAATATCTCGAATTAAGATCCATTTGTTTCTGGAAGCGTTCGTGTAAAATGCGGCTTCCTGCAGTTCTGGAGAGTTCAGGAATTCTGCTCCATTGTAAATGCCGAGTAACTCGAGAGTACCAATACCAAACTGATATTTTCCCATATAGCCAAACTCATTTACGGTTTGATAGTTTCCACGGGATTCTTTAAAACCCAGTGCTTCTTTAAAACCATCATAGGACTTCCCCAATTTAGGCAAAGGCCTTTTAAGGCTTAGATCTTTCGCTAATTCGCTTTCCTCAACAAGGGCCACGGTATAGTTTAGATCAAGGTTGGAAGTTGAATATCCTTCAATTTCCAGATTTGCTGCTTCTCTAGTTGAAAAACTGAAAAACATGCAGCCTGCAAAAACAGGCAAGATTGAAAATTTTGCAATTTTCCTTCTCATTACATTTTGTTTCTGAAAGGCTAACGGTTTCAGTTAAAAAATTAAACTTACACCCCTTTCAATTTCGCCGTGCAAATGTACAACAAATTTTAAAAATCTGAAGAACAAGGTGTTAACCAAATTATAAAGTTTCAAGTGAGCTTAACATGGCTATAAGAAAGCGCCAGTCAAGCCGTTAGAGCTTTCTTAAGAATAGAGAACAAAAATCTTTTTTATCTTTTTACGCCTTGTTTATTAATCCAACGCACATATTCCTGCTTATTCCGGTTATGTTGCGCTAAATTCTTGGCAAATTTATGGTAGCCAAAATTCTCTACATCGGCTACAAAATAGAAGTAATCGTGGTCTTCATAATTAAGCACTGCATTTATTGCCGAAATGTCTGCCATAAAAATAGGACCTGGCGGTAATTCTTTATACATATAAGTATTGTAAGGTGAATCTAGCTCCAGATCTTTATAAAGCACCCTTTTTATAATGGTATCCCATTTTTGGGTCTTGTTTTTAAGCGCATAGATCACCGTTGGGTCGGCATCCAATTTCCATCCGTTTTTATATCGGTTCATATAAACTCCCGCAACTTTTGGGCGTTCGTCTACTTTGGCTGTTTCTTTATGTACTACAGAAGCTAAAGTGGAAACCTCTTTAGGGTTCAATCCAATCTCTTCAGCTTTCTTTCTTTTTTCTTCAGTCCAGAAACGTTCGTATTCACGTTTCATCCTGCTTCTAAATTCTTCGGCTGAAGTATTCCAGTATAACTCATATTGGTTGGGAATATACATTGCTAAAGCTTCCGCTTGTGTAAAATCATTTTCGGCTAAAAATTTTTCATCTTTAAAAGCTTTAATTAAAGCCGTACTATCGGCTTCAATTTGCTCGGCGATTCTTCCGGCAAGATCTTCCAGGCGCTCCTGGTTATTAAAGGTAAGCTTAACAGGAACATTCCCTCGACGCAAGGCATTTACCAATTCATTATTATTCATACCAGATTTTATATCATATCTACCCGGTTTAATATTGGAAGCATAACCTTTTTTCCTGGCCACCAGATCAAAAGATTCCATATCCTCAATATAAGGCTGAAGGCTATCTATTACGGTTTGATAATCTGCCCCGGTAGGCACATAAACCATCTTTTCTTCTTCAGAAAAACTGGTATTTGCCGAAAATATACTGGTATAAATATAATAGCTAAAAACTGAAAGGCCTATAAGTCCAAGAATGGCAATGGCCAGGAGAATTTTTTTAATGTACATTATTTATTGATCAATTGATATAGAATTTCATTTTTAAACCGGCCTTCAAAATAAGTCCAATCTTTTTTTGCACCTACTTTTTCAAAACCCAAATTTTCAAAAAGCTTTACACTTTTTTCGTTCCCACCGGTAATATTCGCATAAACCTGGTGCATTGAAAGATGCTTAAAGCAATAATTACAGATAAGCTCAAGAGCTTCTGCCCCATAACCTTTTCCGCGTTCTGAAGCATCTGCTATTAGAATACCAATGGCAGCCCTCCTATCTTTAGGTTCAAAGTCAAAGATATCTATAAGTCCTACTTCTTTATCCTTTAGATCACATATCACCAGGCGAAGTTGTTTTACATCATAAATATCGCGGTGTGCATTTTCCAGGTATTGCTTAATCATGAACCGGGAATAAGGAGTTTGAGTAGCACTTACTTCCCAAAACTCTTCGTTATTCTCCACAGCGTGAACAAAATCAAGATCTTCGGGCTCAAGGGCTCTTAGATATATCTTATCTCCTTTTAAACTTAGCATACTATTTCACCTTTAAAAACCTGCTCTGCCGGGCCGGTTAACCACACATCGGTATAGATTTCATTTTCCTTCTTAAAAGAAACCGATAATTCCCCACCGGGAACAATAAGTTTTACGATATTTCCATTCGCTTTTCCCGAGGCGTGCGCTGCCAAAGCTACTGCGGTAACACCGGTGCCACAGGAAAGTGTTTCATCTTCCACTCCCCTTTCATAGGTTCTAACGAGAAAGGTATTTTCTTCCTGCATATCTACAAAATTCACATTGGTCCCGCCCACACTAAGATACTCATCTGAATACCTAATTAACGCGCCTTCTTTTTTAACATCAAGATCAGTAACATTTTTGGTGAAAACAACGTGATGTGGAGAGCCGGTATCGAGAAAAGCAGTGTTGCCCAGTTGCTTTATTTCTGAAAGATTTTGCATTTGCAAGCTTACCTCGTGATCACTAATTGTCGCTTTATGCGGCCCATCTATTGCAGTAAATGTTGCTTCATTTTCTATAATTCCCAGGAACTTAGCAAAAGCTACCAAACACCGTCCGCCATTGCCACACATACTACTTTCGTTCCCATCGGCATTAAAATAGACCATTTTAAAATCATCTCCATCTACCTCCGGATTCTCTAAAAGGATTAACCCGTCTCCACCAATGCCAAATTTACGGTCGCAAAGCTTCTTAATTAATTTGGTATTGTTTTTGGATATTAATTGTTGACGGTTATCAATCATCACGAAATCATTTCCCGTCCCTTGATATTTATAAAATGGAATTTTCATTACTTAAATTTTAAGGGCTACAAAGATACTATAAAATACACGATTTTTTGGGGTGTTAAATGGCCGTTAAAGTTAAAAACACCAAATACTAATATTATAATTTTAAAGTTGAATTATATAAAAATACGTCTTACAAAATGAAAAATTTATCAAAACTACTTCTCGTCTCCATCCTTGGAGGCGCCTTGACCCTGGGGAGTTATAAAGTATTTTTCGAGGAAGAAATCCCGGCAGGCTTACCACCGGTTTCCAATACTGCCGCTGAAGCAATTCCGGCAAATTATTCGGGAAATATTTATGGCACCAATGCCGATTTTACTGAAGCTGCAGAAAACACCGTTAACGGCGTGGTTCACGTTAAAAACGTAGCAGTTTTTAAAGGCCCAAGAACCCTGAGAGACCTAATGTATGGAAATAATAGTGGCGGAAAAGCTCTTCAGGGTGCAGGTTCTGGAGTTATTATTTCTCCCGATGGATATATTGTGACTAACAATCACGTGATTAGGGAAGCAAATAAGGTTGAAGTTACCTTGAATAATAATAAAACCTACCAGGCTGAAATTATTGGCACCGATGAAACTTCAGATATCGCTTTATTAAAAATTGATGCTGAAGGTTTGGATTATATTCCTTTTGGAGATTCTGACAATGTGAAACTTGGTGAATGGGTTTTGGCGGTTGGAAATCCGTTTAATTTAAAATCTACTGTTACTGCAGGAATTATAAGTGCCACGGCGAGAGATTTAAATACTTATGATGCCACTCCCCAGTCTTTTATTCAAACTGATGCTGCGATAAACCCGGGAAATAGCGGTGGCGCCCTGGTGAATATCAATGGCGAATTAGTAGGAATTAATACCGCCATCACTTCTCAAACCGGTAGTTATGTAGGTTATGCTTTCGCAGTACCCTCCAACAACACCAGGAAAATAGTAGAAGATATTATGGAATATGGTGATGTACAAAAAGGAATTCTGGGAATTAGAGGTGGAAGTATTGACCAACGCGCTATTGAAGAATTAGATCTAACGACTTCACAGGGAGTTTTGGTAGCCGAAGTTACTAGCGGAAGCGGAGCAGAAAAAGCAGGATTAAAAGAAGGTGATATTATCAAAAAAATAGACGATATAAACATCAATAAATTCTCTGATCTTACCGGTTACATCTACACTAAGCGACCAGAGGATGAAGTTCTGGTAACTTTTTTAAGAGAAGGTAATGAAAGACAAGCCAGGGTAAAACTTAGCAAATTTGAAACTTACGTTATTTCCCCTATTAAAATTGAAGTTGCTAATGCAACAAAAGAAGACTTGAAAGCTTTAAATGTTGAAAACGGCGTTAAGATTCATAGAACTTTATCACCGAAGCTACCGGCTGAAGAACTAGTAGGAACCATTATTACCGCAATAGATAATAAACGTGTTTCTAATGTAGGCGATGTAGAACGAATCTTTAGAAGTAAAAATCCTAAAGAAGGCATCGTTATTACCATTGTAGATAGAAATGGCCAAAAACAGCGTATGGTTTGGCGATAAAAATGAAGCAATAAAATTAATAAAAACTCCCTTTTTAACAGGGAGTTTTTTTATGCAGAATTTTCTTTACGAAAACGTTTGAAATATATACTTTTGCGCCATTATTAAAACAACACAAACCACACATGAGCTTTAATAAAGTTTACGAGAAAGAACTTTCTTTTCAGGCAAACCGGCGCAAAGCGACCGTAGAATTCATTAACATAATTAGCGATCTTTGGTATGATAAGTCAATAGAACTTGTGCTTTTTAGAAATCAATTGCTTAATAGAAATGTGAGCGATATTCTTAACCTACACGAATACGCGGGAGAATTTGTAGAAAAACCAATTTCAATTTTTGATTCGGTAGAAATCGCAAAAGCAATCCAGGATATGGATCTCCCACCTGCAAAACTGGATATTGGGAAATTAACTTACGAATTTCACCTGGAAGATCTGGGACATCTTAATGCCATGGCTTTTGTTTCTGATAAATTAAAAGATGCAAAAAAATATGACAAAGTTGTTCCTAAAGACGTTGTGCTTTATGGTTTTGGACGAATTGGCCGTTTAGTAGCAAGGGAACTTATGGCCAGAACCGGTAAGGGTAGTCAGTTAAGGTTGCGAGCTATAGTTACTCGTGGCGCGGTAGATAGAACGGTATTGGAAAAACGTGCTTCTTTATTAAAAAATGATTCGGTTCACGGAGATTTTTCAGGAACTGTTAGTATAGACGAAGCCAATAGCGCACTTATTATTAATGGCACCACGGTAAAAATAATTTCGGCTGATAAACCTGAGGATATCGATTATACGAAATTCGGAATAAATAAAGCGCTAATTATAGATAACACCGGTGCCTTTAGAGACAAAGAAGCGCTAGGCAGACACCTAAAAGCAAAAGGAGCGGCAAAGGTTTTACTTTCTGCTCCGGGGAAAGGGATTCCTAATATTGTTCACGGGGTAAATCATAAAGAACATAATCCTGATAAAATTTCGATATTTTCTGCAGCTTCCTGTACTACAAATGCAATCACCCCTGTTTTAAAAGCCGTTCAAGACACACTGGGTGTTGTGCACGGGCATTTAGAAACAATTCACGCCTATACTAATGACCAGAACCTGGTAGATAATATGCACAGCAAATACCGCCGGGGTCGTGCAGCTGCGCTTAATATGGTGATTACCGAAACCGGCGCCGGGAAAGCCGTAGCCAAAGCTTTACCTGTCTTTGAAGGTAAATTAACCTCTAACGCCATTAGAGTTCCTGTTCCCAACGGTTCTTTAGCTATTTTAAATCTGGAGGTGGAAGCTGAAACCACTGTTGAAGGCATAAATAATATTTTAAAGAAATACGCCCTGGAAGGTGAACTCGTAGAGCAAATTAAATACTCTTTAGATAATGAGCTGGTTTCATCAGATATTGTAGGCTCTAACGCTCCGGCAATTTATGATAGTAAAGCAACCATAGTTTCTGAAGATGGCAAGAACGTTATTCTTTACATCTGGTATGATAACGAATACGGCTATAGTCACCAATTAATAAGGTTGGCAAAATATATCGCGAAAGTAAGAAGGTTCACTTATTATTAGAACATGAAAACTTTACTCGATAATCGAGATTAATTGCTCCGTCTCGAAGCATCGGGATGTCTTAAAATCAAGCTATCTTTTTGCACAATGCCTCTCGAGACCTGCACCTAGATATTTTATAAAAAACCCACCTAATTATGGTGGGTTTTTTATTTGAAATACTTTACATTTGCGCGCTCAAATTATTAATTTCAAGGAATTTAGCAAATTAATTTTAAAATAGTGAAGGCCATGACAATAAGTAGAAAAAGCAGGCGTTCAAGCATATAAATTCTCAACCAGAAAAACCCCAAATGATGCGTACCATTATTTTTTCAAGTTTACTTTTAATATTTTCAGTTAATGTTTTAACCGCTCAAGACTCATTAGCTACCTCTAATTTTATTGAAGATGAATTTGACAACCTTATCGAATCTTCAAATAATTACCAGGGCTACAAAGTAGTAGATTATGATGCTCTAATTGAATTACGGGATAATACTAAACGCCACGTACAGGATCTAAAAAACGAGCTTCAGGAAGAACAAAGCACTATTGCCAGCCAGAATGAAGAAATAGAAAACCTTGAAAATCAATTGGCTGAAACCCAGGAAGACCTTAAACGTGTAAACGAAGAAAAAGATGCCATAAAATTCCTTGGAATGCCTTTTAGCAAAGGAAGTTACATGGCAATGATGTGGGGAATAGTTGGTGTTTTAATTCTGGCGCTTCTTTTCTTTATTTATAAGTTTAAAAACTCTAACGCCACCACTAAAGAAGCAAGGCACAGATTAAATGAAACTGAAAAAGAGTTTGACGCCTACCGCGCTAAAGCCCTGGAGAAGGAACAACGCCTAGGCCGTATGCTTCAGGATGAGAAGAACAAAGCCAAAGAATAATTCTTCTTCAGCTTAAATTTTAATTAGCATCTTTGCATTTTATTAGAAAATATGCGCATAGATATAATTACCGTAGTTCCAGATTTACTTAAAAGCCCTTTTGATGCTTCTATTCTAAAAAGGGCTATAGAAAACGGCCACGTAGAAATTCACCTGCATAATTTAAGAGATTATGTAACCGATAATTACAAACAAATTGATGATTATCAATTTGGTGGAGGTGCCGGCATGGTGATGATGGTAGAACCTATAGATAAGTGTATCTCAGACCTTAAAAGTCAGCGGGATTATGATGAAGTAATCTATATGAGTCCCGATGGCGAACGTTTTAACCAGAAAACGGCGAATGCACTCTCCCTTAAGGAAAATATCATTATTCTCTGCGGACATTATAAAGGTGTAGATCAAAGAGTACGCGATCACTTTATTACTAAGGAAATTTCTATTGGTGATTATGTTCTTTCTGGCGGGGAACTTGGAGCAGCCGTAGTTTGTGATGCTATCATCAGGTTAATTCCCGGTGTTTTAGGCAATGAAACTTCAGCATTAACCGATTCTTTTCAGGATAACCTGCTCGCTCCCCCGGTTTACACGAGACCTGCGGAATATAAGGGATGGAAAGTTCCGGAGATATTAACCTCAGGTAATTTTCCGAAGATAGAAGCCTGGCGGGAAGAAAAAGCCTGGGAACGAACCAAACGCTTAAGGCCTGATCTTTTGGATGAAACAGAAAAATAATTGCAATTTCTCAATTGCATTATAAATTAAAATTAATACTTTTGCACTCGTTCTAAAATAACCTCTGGCGAGGTCCGTGTATGTTGTTTTAGATTTTACATTAAATAAGCAATTATGGAATCGTTAATTAAGTACGTACAAGACGAATTCGTTGAAAGAAAAGATTTACCTCAATTTTCTGCAGGTGATACTATTACTGTGTATTACGAAATTAAAGAGGGTCAAAAAACCCGTACCCAGTTTTTTAAAGGGGTAGTAATTCAGAAAAGAGGAAGCGGTGCTTCACAAACATTCACCATTAGAAAAATGAGTGGTACTGTAGGTGTAGAAAGAATTTTTCCTTTAAACCTTCCTGCAATTCAAAAAATTGAATTGAACAAACGAGGAAAAGTAAGAAGAGCTCGTATTTATTACTTTAGAGAACTTACTGGGAAAAAAGCCCGTATTAAGGAAGCTAAAAGATAAATTACATCTTATTAAACTTATAGAAAGTCCCGAAAATTCGGGGCTTTTTTTATGCCTAATTTATAAGAAAATAGAGCTATAAATCTCTGCCTAACAAAACGTTAAATTTCTTGCGAAAACTTATTTTTGATTGTATATTTAATATAGGAATTAGTTGAATAAAGAATGACAAGAGGATTTCTTAAACAGCAAATTCTTAGTAGAGCTTAAAACGCTTTACATACGGTTTTTATCTTCTATATAACGCTCATTTTTGCCAGGTCAAAAGAAGTTTGAAGGATAAAAACCTTTAGATTCAAAAATCTAACTTTACTAAGTTTTTATTTTTGAATCATTGAAATAATACACACCGGGATTTTCCCTTAAAGAATTTCGAAAATTCAGTGAGCACGTATTATTTCAGTTGAAGCCATTTCATTTTAGCTAATAAGATGAAGTGGCTTTTTTTTGTGCCTTTTAAATAATAATTAACAGGCTTTCATGTTACTTCAGCTATGATAAAAGCTTGAAAAATATTATATTGCGCAGAGCTCGAACGCCCAATAGCTATTGGGCGTTCATTGAGTTTAGACTATTCATAATTAATCAGCTATAAAAATTACAAAATGACACAGATTGGAAAGATCATTTATACAAAAACAGATGAAGCCCCGGCTTTAGCTACTTATTCTTTTTACCCTATTGTTGAGTCTTACACAAAGGCGGCAAACGTTGCGATGGAAACACGAGACATTTCCCTTGCAGGAAGAATTTTATCTCAGTTTGCACAGTACCTTTCAGAAGATCAAAAAGTAAGCGATGATTTAGCTGAACTTGGGGAATTAGCCAAGAAACCTGAAGCTAACATCATTAAGCTACCAAATATTAGTGCCTCTATTCCACAGCTAAAAGCGGCAATTAAAGAACTTCAGGAAAAAGGTTATAAACTACCTAATTATCCAGACGAACCTTCTAACGATGAGGAAAAGAAAATCCAGGCTACTTACGATAAAGTAAAAGGTAGTGCTGTAAACCCTGTACTTAGAGAAGGAAATTCAGACAGAAGAGCACCAAAAGCGGTTAAGAATTTCGCAAAAAAACATCCGCATTCAATGGGTAAATGGAGCTCAGACTCCAAATCTCACGTAGCGACTATGGAGGGCGGAGATTTTAAAGCCAATGAAAAATCTCTTACTCTTAACGAAGAAACTGATGTGAAAATTGAATTCACCTCTAAAAGCGGTGATAAAAAAGTGCTTAAAGATAACCTGCACCTACTCAAAGGAGAAGTTATTGATGCGAGTCTAATGAGCAAAAACGCACTTTTAAAGTTTCTTAGAGAACAGGTAAAAGATGCCAAAGAAAAAGGTGTGCTGTTTTCACTGCATATGAAAGCTACGATGATGAAGGTTTCTGACCCCATTATTTTTGGCCACGCCGTGAAAGTATTTTTTGAAGACGTTTTCAATGAATACGGGGAAGATATTAAAAATGCCGGTGGAGATCCAAACAGCGGCCTGGGAGATGTCTTAAATGCTATAGAAAAACTTCCTGCCGATAAAAAAGCAGAAATAGAATCTAAAATTAAAGCTGATCTTGAACAGGGACCAGATATAGCCATGGTGAATTCTGATAAAGGAATTACCAACCTTCACGTACCAAGTGATGTAATTATTGATGCTTCTATGCCGGCAATGATTAGAACTTCAGGCCAAATGTGGAATAAAAATGACGAAACTCAGGATGCCAAAGCGGTAATTCCAGATAGTAGTTATGCGCCACTGTACCAGAAGACTATTGAATTCTGCCAGGAACACGGTGCTTTTGATCCTACTACTATGGGAACTGTTCCAAACGTAGGTCTAATGGCTCAAAAAGCTGAAGAATATGGTTCTCACGATAAAACTTTTGAAATCCCAGCTGCCGGAACTGTTCGTGTAATTGATAAAAGTGGAAAAACTTTAACAGAACACGAAGTTGAAGAAGGTGATATTTGGAGAATGTGCCAGGTTAAAGATGCTCCAATTCAAGATTGGATCAAACTAGCGGTTAACAGAGCAAAAGCAACCGGATGGCCAGCTATTTTCTGGTTAGACGAAAACCGTGCTCACGATGCTGAACTTATTAAGAAAGTGAATCAATATCTTCCAGATTACGATACAGAAGGTGTAGATATCAAAATAATGTCGGTTGCTGAAGCTACTAAATACACTTTAGAACGAGTAAAAGCCGGAAAAGATACGATCTCTGTTACAGGAAATGTTCTAAGAGATTATTTAACCGACCTTTTCCCAATTTTAGAAGTGGGAACCAGTGCAAAAATGCTTTCTATTGTTCCTCTTATGAACGGTGGTGGTTTATTTGAAACAGGTGCTGGAGGTTCTGCTCCTAAACACGTACAACAGTTTCTTAAGGAAGGCCACTTGCGTTGGGATTCTTTGGGAGAATTTCTTGCACTAGCGGCTTCCCTGGAACATCTAGGTGAAAAATATGAAAATAAGAAAGCCCTTGTACTTTCTGAAGCTTTAGATGACGCCACCAATAAATTTTTGGAGAATAGTAAATCTCCATCCAGAAAAGTGAATGAACTGGATAACCGTGGTAGTCATTTTTACCTCGCTCTATATTGGGCACAAGCTTTAGCAGCCCAGGATAAAGACGCTGATTTAAAAGAGCATTTTAAAAATATTGCTTCTAAATTAGAAGAAAATGAAGAGCAAATCAATAAAGAGCTAATAGATGCTCAGGGATCTTCAGTAAATATTGGAGGTTACTATAAACCTGAAGAAGATCTTACTTCTAAGGCTATGAGACCTAGTAAACTTTTGAATGATATTTTAGGATATTTAAGTTCTAAATAAATTATAGATAAACAACTTTCTAGCAAGCTTACGAACCATTATTGTTGGAAAATACAAATTGATTTCGACTTAAGCCTTGAAGCATTTGATCTCGATTATCGAGTAAAGCCGGGAAATATTTTCCGGCTTTACTTTTTTGAATTAATTTTACTTCAACAATTCTTAATAATTGCATTAAGCTTTTAAATAATAAGCTTCTACACTATATTTACTTAAAAAATTGAAATTCTCCCTTCCTTTTTCCCTTATATTAGTTTTCCTCTTTATCAGTTTGGGTTTAAACGCACAGGAAACTTATTCTTTAAAAGGAACTATTACCAATGCTTCCAGTAATGAAACTCTAATAGGGGTAAATATTATAATCCCTGAAGAAAATAAAGGCGTGGTTACCAACGAATATGGTTTCTATTCCATCAAATTACCTGAAGGCAAGTATACCGTAGAAATCTCGTACCTGGGTTTTCAAAGCCTTAGAGAAACAATTACTATAAATGGAGATACCACCTTTAATACCGCACTTACTGAAAGTTCAGAGAGTTTAGACGAAGTAGTTATACAATCTAATAACGAAGGATTAAATATTAAAAGTCCGGAAATGAGCGTCAACAAACTTTCTATAAAAACCATTCAAAAACTGCCGGTTGTGTTTGGGGAAATAGATATTATAAAATCACTACTCTTACTGCCTGGTGTTTCTAATGCCGGTGAAGGCGCTTCAGGGTTTAATGTTCGTGGTGGAGCTGTAGATCAAAATCTTATTTTACTTGATGAAGCTACTATTTTTAATTCTTCCCACCTCTTTGGTTTCTTTTCGGTATTTAACCCTGATGCGATTAAAGATCTTAAACTATATAAAGGCGGAATTCCAGCTAAATATGGTGGCAGGGTTTCGTCGGTTTTAGATATTTATCAGAGGGATGGCAATAGTAAAGAATTTGAAGCCCAGGGCGGAATTGGGGTTATTTCCAGCCGATTACTTGCCGAAGGCCCTATTGTAAAAGATAAAGGTTCTTTTCTCGTAGGAGGCCGAAGTTCTTATGCTCACTTATTTCTAAAATTAGCCGATAATCCAAACTTAGCCTACTTCTATGATCTCAATACAAAACTAACTTATTCCCTGAATGATGAGAATAAACTATTGTTTTCAGGATATTTTGGTCGTGATGTTTTTGACATTAACCAGAATTTCATAAATACCTACGGCAATTCAGTTTTTAACCTTAGATGGAATCACTTAGTTTCCGATGATATTTTCACCAATCTATCGCTTATTTATAGCGATTACTATTACGGACTTACGCTTGATTTTGTTGGATTCAATTGGGATAGCGGTATTAAAAACCTGAACATTAAATACGACTTTAACCATTATCTAAATAATACCTTCCAATTGGAATACGGGATTCATAATACTTACTATGAATTTAACCCGGGAGAGATTGAACCAATAGATGAAAATTCTGGTATAAATTATTTTAAGCTTACCAATAAATACGCTTTTGAAAATGCAACTTACTTTTCTGTGGAACACACGATATCTAATCGTTTTTCCGCAGAATATGGAATACGATTCAGCAATTTCTTTAGGCTGGGGCAAGATAGCTTCAATGTATACGAAGATGATAATCCTATAATTTACAATTCCAGTCTTGATATTTATGAAGAAGCAGAACCTATAGGTCAAGAATCATATTCAAGGTCTGAAGTAATTAAGACCTATTCTAACCTGGAACCAAGACTTGCATTAGCTTATAGTTTTACCGATAATCAATCGATAAAAGCCAGCTATAATAGAATGGCTCAATATCTTCATTTAATTTCTAATACCAGTTCCCCTACTCCACTTGATGTTTGGGCACCAAGCGGCCCATTTATTAAGCCACAAATTCTCGATCAATATGCTTTGGGATATTTTCGTAAATTTCAGGAAGGAAAATATACTTTAGAATCAGAAGTTTTTTATAAAGATATTCAGAATCGAATAGACTATGTGAACGGCGCTAATCTTATTGCGAACAACAACATCGAAACTATTATCTTAAACGGGAAATCAAGGGCTTATGGCTTGGAAATTTTAGCTAAAAAGAATGAAGGTCGTCTAACCGGGTGGTTGGCGTATACTTTATCTAAATCTGAACAACAAACTCCGGGCAGAACATCCAATGAAAGTGGTATAAATAATGGAAACTGGTACGCCACAAATTATGATAAAACCCACGATATAAGTTTTACAACCACTTATGATTATAATAAAAAGTGGGATTTTAGCGCAAATTTTGCTTTTCAAACTGGGTTGCCGGTAACTTATCCTACCGGCCAATATAACTTTAACGGAATAAACGTTCCGGTTTATGGCGATAGAAACAGCAATAGATTACCGGCTTATCACAGATTAGACATTTCAGCAACCTATATCCCAAAACCGAATAAACAAAATGGGTTGCAATCATCCTGGAATTTTGGTATTTATAACGTTTATAATAGAAAAAACGCCAATTCAATAAGCTTTAGGGAGAATGATGATACCGGGCGAAATGAGGCTGCAAAATTAAGCCTATTCGGAATAATACCATCTGTGACTTATAATTTTAAATTTTAAGATGAAAAAATCAACTTATTTATTCATATTCTTTCTTGCTATTAGCTTAATTTCTTGTGAGGAAGTTATTGATTTGGACCTGGAAGAAAGCGAGTCCAGGCTTGTTATAGATGCCTCTATAATTTGGTATTTAGATACTGAAGGTAACGAACAGAGAATTACTTTATCAAAAACTACAGGTTTCTATGAAGACGAAATTGAACCTGTAATTGATGCACAAGTTAGCATTGAAGTAGATAACGGAGAAGAGTTTATTTTCGAACACCAGGAGCAGGGAGTTTATATCAACAATAATTTCAACCCCAGGTTCGAAGAAAATTATAGCTTAGAAATAAATTACCAGGATGATATATATACTGCAAGCTCGAGTTTTGTTTCTGTTCCCGGTATAGATTTTATTGAACAAAATGATGAAGGTGGTTTTACCAGAGAAGATTTGGAAATCGAACCTTTTTTCACTGATCCAGAAGGAGAAGAGAATTTCTATCTTTTTACCTTTAGGGACTTTTCTATTTCAAAACTTTCTTTAGAGATTTACGAAGATGAATTTACCGACGGCAATCAGGTTTCAGCTACTTATTCTGACGAGGATTTAGCTGCCGGTGATGAAGTATTTGTAACTATGGAAGGAATTTCAGAAGCTTTCTACAATTATTTATTTATACTTAGGTCTCAGGGTGGTGATAACGGCGGCGGACCTTTCCAGTCTCAACCTGCTACGGTAAAAGGAAATATTATCAATGAAACCAATCCAAAAAACTATCCTTTTGGTTATTTTAGACTTTCAGAAGCAGATTCAACTACCTATATTGTACAGTAATGAAACACACCAATAAAGAAATATTAGGAAAAGGAATTAAATACCTGGCTTTTGCCCTGCCATTAATATTAATAGGACCTTCCGTACTCTTTACGGCATTTAATAACCAGGATCATCCTTATTACATCCCTGTTTTAATCGTGGGAATTATAGCTTTAATTGCAGCTATATTATTATTATTTAAAGGAATTATGACCGTAGTAAAGGCAGTATTTGATTAAATCTTAATTCCTTTCTCTATTACATCTTCTCTGAGAGTGGAAAAAAATACCATATATATTATTACTGAAAAAATATTACACTCCCAAATAGTCTGATAATTTAGTTAGACGCAAAAAAGTTACAATCTCCATAGACAAAGTCTTTCATTATTATGTGAAGAATATTTCAGATAAAAATTTAGAATAATTTTTTAAGCCAACGTAGGCCTTATAAACTCTTGATTGTTTTAATAGTTGAGTCCATCTTCTATAAGAACTTCTCTGAAGTATAGCATAGAAGAGCATCCTTGATTTTCGGATATAAAAAAACCCTTCACCAACTGAATGATGAAGGGTTTAAAAGAAAGGCGGTGACATACTCTCCCACAAATAGCAGTACCATCTGCGCTAACGGGCTTAACTTCTCTGTTCGGAATGGGAAG
>Ga0098069_100263_pt1 | contig 27595 bp, 32 predicted proteins | sample 27_taG_FD_92584 | JGI IMG/M metagenome (GOLD analysis project Ga0098069, IMG submission 92584) | Marine viral communities from Cariaco Basin, Caribbean Sea - 27_WHOI_OMZ | ecosystem: Environmental > Aquatic > Marine > Oceanic | place: Caribbean Sea: Cariaco Basin | collected 2014-11-09
CAACACCGGTGTTGTCCGGCTTGACGCGCACCTTTACGTTGTAGTCGATTACTCGTTTTACAGCGACCAGAACCTTCATAGATTCCTCGTTCTTCTACGATGGGTTTATGACTTGCAGTCCTCGCGCAGAGCCTGCCGAAATTCAATGCGCACTAATGATGGAGGCAACACACGGCAGAATCAATAGCCTCAAACGACGCGCCAGGACTGAACTTTCAGCCAATTCCCCGGTATTGACCGGGGACGGCAATGAGACGATACTAGATTTCGACTCAAAACACACCATGTTTCAGTGTGCTCTTACAATGCCAAAGGACAGGGCGAATTTCAAACAAACGTTTGTTTGATTCTTCAAATACGGTATCCTTTTGGTTATGCAAGTCGGGACAAACGGCTTGGGGCAGTCGTCTATAGGCACTTTTACCGGTATGATGGCGGCCCAGAATAATTGGCCTGCGGGCACATAATATCCATTAAAGATGTTTGAGGAGACCAACGTGGAACGCGAATCGATGGAATTTGATGTTCTGATCGTCGGCGGCGGCCCGGCGGGCCTGTCGGCAGCGTGCCGTGTCATGCAACTGGCACAGGAAGCTGGCGAGGAACTCACCGTATGCGTTGTAGAGAAAGGTTCTGAGATCGGCGCCCACATTCTGGCCGGTACCGTATTCGAGCCCACTGCCCTCAACGAACTCTTCCCGGACTGGAAAGAGAAAGGTGCTCCGCTCAATACACCGGTTACCCGTGACGACATTTTCCTGCTGAAGAACCAGGACAGCGCCACCAAGATCCCGAATGCGTTTGTGCCCAAGAACATGCACAACCATGGCAACTACATTATCAGCCTGGGCAACCTGTGCCGCTGGCTTGCCGAACAGGCCGAACAGCTTGGCGTTGAGGTGTATCCCGGCTTTGCCGCGTCCGAAACCATTATTGAAGACGGTCAGGTAAAAGGGATCATTACCGGCGATATGGGCGTGGCCCGCGACGGTTCCGAAAAAGACGGCTACATGCCAGGCATGGAACTGCGCGCGAAGTACACGCTGTTCACCGAGGGCTGCCGCGGTCACCTGGGCAAGCGCCTGATCAACGAGTTCAAGCTTGATGAAGGCAAAGACCCGCAGCACTACGGTATCGGTATCAAGGAACTGTGGGATATTGATCCGGCCAAACACGAGCCGGGCCTCGTAGTTCATACCACCGGCTGGCCCCTGAAAGAAACTGGCTCCACCGGTGGCTCTTTCCTGTATCACCTCGAGAATGGCCAGGTATATGTGGGCTTGATCACCGATCTGTCTTACAGCAACCCGCATCTGAGCCCGTTTGAGGAATTTCAGCGGCTGAAGCTGCATCCGGAAATCAAGAAACACCTGGAAGGCGGCAAGCGCGTTTCCTACGGCGCCCGTGCAATTACCAAGGGTGGCTACAACGCTCTGCCCAAGATGAGCTTCCCGGGTGGTCTCCTGCTGGGCTGTGATGCGGGCACGCTGAACGGTTCCAAGATCAAGGGCTCCCACACCGCCATGAAGTCCGGCATGTTGGGCGCCGAGGCAGTTTTCGAAGCGCTGAAGGACGGCAAGAGCGGCGAAGAGATCAGCAGCTTCCAGAAGAAATTTGAAGACAGCTGGCTGTTCAAGGAGCTATACGCAGAGCGTAACTTCGGCCCGGCGATGCACAAGTTCGGCAATATAGTCGGTGGCGCCATCGCCTACTTTGAGCAGAACATCCTGCGCGGCAGCCTGCCGATTACCTTCCACGATACCACTCCGGATTATGCCACCATGAAGCCGGCAGCCGAGTGCAAGAAGGTGACCTATCCCAAGCCGGATAACACCCTGACCTTCGATCGTCTGTCCTCGGTGTTCATTTCAAACACCAACCACGAGGAAGATCAGCCGGTTCACCTTAAACTGACCGATCCGGAACTTCCGATCCGCGACAACCTGCCGAAATACGATGAGCCTGCGCAGCGCTACTGCCCGGCTGGTGTTTATGAAGTTGTCGAGAAAGACGATGGCGGCGGAAAGCGCTTCCAGATCAACGCCCAGAACTGTGTTCACTGCAAGACCTGCGACATCAAGGATCCTGCACAGAACATTAACTGGGTAACTCCGGAAGGGGGCGGTGGCCCGAATTATCCGAACATGTAAGTCCGGATTCCGGTAGAAAACGGCCCCTCGCGGGCCGTTTTTTTTGGCATAAAAAAACGGCTCCCGAGGGAACCGTTTTTCGTTGCGCTTCAGAAAAGCTTAGTGAGCGTGGCCGTGCTCTTGCTCTTCGTCAGTCGCGTCGCGAGCTTCTACCACTTCTACGTCGAAGTGCAGAGTCTGGCCAGCGAGCGGATGGTTGGCGTCGATGGTGACGGTTTCGTCGCCAACTTCTACCACACGAACGACCTGGGGGCCGCCCGGGGTCTGCGCCTGGAACTGCATGCCCGGCTCGATGGTATCGACGCCTTCAAATGCAGAACGCGGAACCGGCTGGATCAGCTCTTCGTTAACTTCGCCGTAGCCTTCAGCAGGTTCTACAGAAACCTTAACCTGATCGCCTGCGTTCTTTTCGTTCAGTGCACTTTCCAGTCCACCGATAATGTTCTGTGCACCTTCCAGGTAAGACAGAGGCTCACGACCTTCTACACGGGAGGAATCAAGCTGCTCTCCCTGATCGTTGGTGAGCGTGTAATGGATGGTGACAACACGAGGTTGGGCCATGTGATCTCCTTGCGTGTCCGCAATGACTGTTTAATTGATTTAGGCAATCGAAAGTGATCGTGAACAGCCAGACTGAACAGAGGGACTAACGACCACCGGGCCTCGTTAGAGAGCCAGGCTCATAACAAGTATGAAAACACAGTTTAACAACTGAGCTAATGCGTTTTCTACCGTAATTCTGGGGCCGTGGTACGGGTTTTCAACCACCCTGCCCGATTTTGCAGAAAATTCCGTGGCTGAATACCCCAAGAACCGGGTGTCCGTCTTCATTCCGTTCCACAACATGCTCCGCCAGGTCGTAATAGGCTGCGGTTACCAGTCGCGCTTCGACCCCATGGCGAACCTTTACCACGGGTCTTGGCTCATCGGAGCCCGGATAGGTAGTCACTTCCAGTGGATGGTCCTGGCCAATCTCGAGGGTTTCGCCGACATTGGTGGTCAGGGAAATGACCTGACGGTCGCTCTCTCCAGTCACGGTCAGGGAATGGGCGAGCAACGGCGCATCCTCGACTTGGATGCGCCACTTTTCAACGGGCGTCACCAGGTAGTATTCGCCGTCGCTTTCCCGGCGGAGAATGGTGGAAAACAGACGTACAATCGCTTCTCGAGCCAGCGGCTCGCCTTTGAAGATCCACTGACCATCGCGGCTGATGCGAAGATCCATATCCCCGGAAAGCTCGGGGTCCCACTGATCAATGGGTGGATTCCCGACCTTCTTCACGGTTTCCTCCACCTGCTTTGCAAGATTATCCGGATTCATGCTCATAACGGTGGCTCCCGGCCATCTGAATTACAACCCGCGCATCCACTCCGCGCGCAACGGTGCTGCACCGGGGTTGGTAATGGCGAGGTTTACCTGGTCCAGCATTTTCTGCTTGTCACGGCCCAGCGTGCCTTTCAGCACGAGGTAATTTGAAGCGTGATCACTGCGGAAGATGGTCTTATCCAGCTCAAGATGCTCCAGGAAGAGGCGTATCTCTTCAAAGAGCCCTTTTTGGGACAGCGGCACGAAATCGTCTCCGAAGCCCTCCCGGAAACGTTCTTCTCCCTGTGGGAAACTGACCACGAGGGTGGAAAGATAATCCGGCTGTGTCTCGTTGCAGAGCGTTGCGGTATTGATCGCGTGCTGGCGCGAAAGGTTTTCTCCGCCCAGCCCATTCAGCACCATGACAGAGCTCGTAAGACCCGCCTCACGGATTTTCAGCAGTGCCGAGCGGGTGGATTCCCAGGTTTCGCCCTTGTTGACCCGGCGCAGGATTTCATCATCGCCGGATTCCATACCGACATAGAGAATTTCAAGGCCTGCATCCTTCAGTTGAGCCAGTTCTTCTACGGTCTTTTTCGCGAGGTTGCGGGGCAGACAGTAGCTGGAAACCCGCTGAAGATCCGGAAAAGCCTCCCTGAGCTGACCCAGTATTTCCAACAGGCGACGGGTCGGCAATACCATGGCATCACCGTCTGCAAGAAAAACTCGGCGCACGCCACCCAGGCTGCGAGCCGCATTACGGATGTCCTGGAGCACATCTTCAGGCTTGCGGGCCCGGAATTTCTTTTGCGGCTGCGTATACATCTCGCAAAACGTGCACTTGTTCCAGGAGCAGCCGTTGGTGACCGGCAGGATCAGTGACTTGGCTTCACTGGGAGGCCGGAAGACCGGCTCCACGTAGTCGATTGGAAAGCTGTACATAGTCGGGCTCGGATTTGAGGATTCAGAAATTACTTACTGGCGATATCAGGGCAGAAACTGGGCTTTCAAGTCAGCGCAACCGGGACCGACTACTGGCATATCCAGCATGACGGCCTGGGAGGTCATGAACGGAATGCCCCGGCGGTGTGCGTCAACCAGAAGCGTGGCAAGCCCTCCCACCAGGGGCATGTGGGAAACGATCAACAGGGGTGATTCGTGATGCTCAATCAATGCATCAAGGCAGGCTGCCGGGTCGTCGTCCGGAGTGATAAACATCTTTTCTTCAACGGGACAATTGAGAATTTCGGAAACGATCACCGCCGTTTGCCTGGCCCGCACATAGGGGCTGCTCCAGACCAGCTTCGGTCGCCAGGGCGACTCCGCGATGCGAGCGGCAACCTCAGCCACGCCAAGCCGGCCGGCCTCTGTCAGTTCACGTTCCTGATCCAGCGTATGCCAGCCAGCTTCCCCATGGCGCATGATGAGCAGTTGCAAGGGCTCTCTCCTTTCCGGCCTGGTCCCGGTTCAGCGGGCCTGTTACTGGCTGATGGTCCGCGGCAGTATAAATTCTACGTCGGAATTCTGGACCGACATCATGAGGCTATTGATGACCGCCTTGATTGAAGCGTTGTCATAGAGGATCTCGTAAAGCCCACGAACCAGTGGCATGTAGATCCCGATGGCCTCGGCTTTCTGCTTGACGAGCTTCAGGGTATAGATACCTTCGGCCACCTGCCCGAGCTCCGCCACGGCATCGTCCAGTTTCTGGCCCTGGCCAACGGCATAACCCACTCGAAAGTTCCGGCTCTTGGATGAGGTGCAGGTCACGATCAGATCACCGACACCCGCCAGCCCCATGAATGTCATTGGGTTGGCGCCGAGGCTGACGGCAAACCGGCTCATCTCTGCAAGACCGCGGGTAATCAGCATGGCCTTGGCGTTCTCACCCATTTCCAGGGCGGAGGCAAGACCCGCAACAATCGCATAGATGTTCTTCAGTGCCCCGGCGAGTTCCACGCCATACACATCCACGTTCGCGTAAACGCGAAAATACTCGCACCCAAGGAGGTCCTGAACCGAGCGGCGTACATCCGGATCCTTGGCGGCAATAACAGTGGCGGTCAGATCCCGGTTTACGATTTCACCAGCCAGGTTGGGGCCACTGAGCACACCAGTACGACAACGAGGGATCTCTTCCTGCAGAATCTCGCTCATCAGTTTGAAGCCGTGCTCTTCAATCCCCTTGGTGAGGCTGATGACAATTTGCTCGTCGCGGAATTTGTCGCTGTTCTCGCGGATAACGGCCCGAAAGGCTTTGCTCGGAATGGCAACAAAGACGATCTCGGCCTTGCTGACAGCGTCCGCCAGGTCTGTGGTGGGCTGAATGTCACCGGTCAGCTCAATGCCTGGCATGTAGCGGCTATTGATTCGGGTGCTGCGGATCTCTTCGGCCTGGGCTTTGCCACGCATCCAGAAATGAACACGGTGACCGTTTTCACCCAGCACCTTGGCCATGGCAGTACCAAAACTGCCACCGCCCAGAACCGCCACATCATGTACTGGCGCGGCTGCCTCAGTGTTCCGGGGCGTCGATTGTTCAGACATAGTTCTTCCGTTCTGTCAGATCAGGTGTGATACCGGCAATTTCGCACTAGGGCGGCGCAGTTAACCGGGCTCTTCACATTCCAGAGCGCGCACCAGATTCTTGAATTCTTCCCTGTTTCGGCTGTTCAGGCCCATCAGCACTTTATGGGCATCAAGAACCTTGTCTCGAACCTGTTGTTCGCTGGCCCTGAGTACGGGAATCTCTTCAAGCTCTTCAATTCGGGACGCGGGTTCTCGCACAATAATAAAGATCTTGTCGAAACCCATGGAAGTGATAATGCGGGTAATATCGGGATTGGTCGAAATAAGTGTGGGCAGGAAGTTGCTCTGTTTCTGGGCCGCCATCGCGATCTTGGCAAGCAGTCCGAGTGTGGTGCTGTCGATAATCTCGGTCTCGGTCAGGTCGATCACCACGGTCTTGAACTCCGGGTCCTGGGTGATGGACTCAACCAGATTGTCCAGCGTCGAACACAGGTTCAGCCGGATTTCCCCAATAAACTTCAGGACATAGATGCCCTGTTTTTCAGCTTGCAGGATCTTGTAACCAGCCATGTTTCACACTGCCACTAATTCGACGGGGTGTTATCTGATCCGTTAATGGTATCAGTTACCGATACGATAGCGATATCGTCCGGCAGCTCTGTGATCTGTTCCAGATGCAGAGCCTCGTTCAGAGAGGCGATAGTGTGACGACCTCCCGATACGAGTTCAAGTAGTGTCCGCTCCTTTTCATCCAGTCCCTTTTCCCGGATAACTTCCAGAATTCCATCCGAAAACAGGGTCAGATGAAACGGTTTGTTCAGGGGAACCTCATACACTTCCCATTCCGGCGTCTCAAACAGCCCTACCGGAAGCCCGCTTCCCTCGAGAAACGCAGCCTCCCCACCTTCAAAGGACAGGATAGGCATCGGGAAATGGGCGCCGACTGCATAATTCAATTTACGTTCGCTCAGGGAAATAATGCCAACGAATACGGTTACGTGTTTACCGAGGCCGGTATCCAGCAACTCGGAATTGATGCGTTCCAGGAATCGGTCCGGGTACAGGATATCTTCACTGGAGCCCCGGCGAAGGTTTCGCTGCAAGCGGTTGGTCAGGTTCTTCAGCAATACGGTTACAAACGCGGAACTGGCGCCATGGCCGGAGACATCGGCGATGTACACCAGAACCTTGTCGTCGGAAATACGGAAGTAATCCAGAAAATCACCGCTCAGGTAGAGCGATGGCTTGATCATGTGGTCCACGTGCAGGCCACTCATCACCTGTTCGTGCTCCGGAAGCATCCGTAACTGGACCTTTCGGCCGGCACGCTGGTCTGCCCGCAGCTCGGCGATGCCGTCCCGCAGGTCACGATTTGCCTCTTCAAGCTCCTGCCGGTAAAGCTGATTCAGCCGGTTGACCCGGACCCGGTCGAACAATTTCCCGATAACGTCGTCCAGTGCGCCCTTGTCGTCGTTGCAGGGTTTGAGGACAAAATCCGCCGCCCCGGCCCTGAGGGCGCTGACCACATCGGCGCTGGACTCGCTGGACGAACAGGCGACGATCGACGTGAATGTTTCGGCTTCTTCCAGGCGATTGGCGAGATCCCGGATGGACTCCGGAGGCAGGTCTGCAAAGATGACATCGGGAATGTTATCGTCAAAAAGCGCCTTGGCGCTGGCGAGATCCCGGTAGCCGGTCACGTAGAACCCCCTCGCTTCAAGGTAACGGGCGAGATCCGTACGGGCCTTTTCATCGGCGTCTATTATAAGTATGCGCTCGGTGCGCGAGGTCATGGCGACTGCCCTAAACTACCAGCGATAAACGATAAATTGGCTTGATTAAGCCTATTCTGGCACGCCCCTGTGATATAACAAGGCCAAGTTCATGAAATCGGAGGATTCCATCTGATGCGACGTGCCGTAAACGATCTACTCGGAGCCTATGACAAGCTGATCATGGATCCGGTTCACGGAGGCATTCCGCTTTACCGGCACGAGATCCAGGTGATTGATCACCCACTGTTCCAGCGACTGCGAAACATCTGCCAGAACGACATCCTGAGCCTGGTCTTTCCCGGCGCAACCCATTCCCGCTTTCTGCACAGTATTGGTGTGATGCATGTGGGCACGCGCATGTTCCGCTCGATGATCGACGCCTACCTCAGGGAGCGCCAGCTCAGCGAGCAAACCGACCTGAGCCTGAGCCAGCTCGACGCCATCGACTATCTGGCCAAAACCATCCGGTTGGGCTGTCTTCTGCATGACAGCGGGCATTCAAGTTTTTCCCATCAGTTCACCCAGGCCCGGCGCATCCGGGAATTGATGTCCCGTCCCGGCCGCTTCCGGGCTCTGTGGCGCGGCGTGGATTATTCCGCCTACCACCCGGAAGAACCCGATGAGCTGGAACACGAACATTATTCCGTGCGTGTCGCCCACGATGTGCTCATGGCGGTGGATCTCGAAAGTGCCGGGCTTTTCGCCCGGGACGTTATCGGCATTATGGAAACGACGGACGTAAAACCCAGCGAGACGTTCTGTCGTCATGCCCGCACATTCTGGGCCTTTATTGCGGGAGGGGATGCCGCGGCGGGATCACCGCTCAGCGAAAACATACCCGGGCTGGTGATGGATCTGCTGTCATCGATTGTATCCGGCGAAATCGACGCTGACCGGGCCGATTACATGCTGCGGGACGGCTTTCACTCTTCGGTAACCATTGGCGGTTTCAATCTGGACCACCTTCTGAGCAACCTGCGTTTTGGATGGGATGTGTCCGAACCCTGGCTGGGGCTGGCCATAACCCAGAAAGGGCTGGGGGCGCTCGAGGACTTTGTCTACAGTCGCCACCAGATGTACCGCAAGGTTTACGCCCACAAGACCGCGCTGGGCTTTGACTGGCTGCTTCGGGAAGCGATCAACGAAGTGCTCGATGACCCGGAGAACTTTGAATGGGTGGATACCTGCCTGAGCGACATGGCCTACTTTGCAGAACTGACCGACAACTTCTTCTGGGAGGCGTTTCGGAAAGTGGCCCGCAAGCACCCGAAGAGTTTCTCGTTCTGCATTGTAAACCGGGTGAAACTGAACCATCTGGATACCCGGGAAGACCTCTCAGCCAGGGGGATCGAACGTCATAGCGCATGGTTGGCCGAAGAGCTTTCTCTCAGCCCTGCCCAGGTAGTGACCTGTTCGATGCGGGCGCGCTTCTCGAACATTCAGGACAACTTTAACGGCATCAAGGTGCTCGTGCGCGAACCTATCCACCGCACCCGGTCGCTGAAGAAGATCACCGACGTCAGCGCCTTCTTCAGCAAGTTCAGTGACGGCACCATCACGCATTTCTATACCCGGCCCGATGTGACCACCGGTAACCAGGAGTCTCTCACTGAGTAGTGGGAGCGGTCGTCAGTTCGGCAACCAGTCCGCAGGCACTGTCGAACGCGCCCTCTACCCGGCCGCCACTGAGCCAGTCGCCTGCGAGCCCGATCTTGTAATCCGGGAACCAAAAATGCCCAGGGTGTTCTCCGCCTTCAGAGCGCGCGTAGAGCCAGCGATGGGTAACCACGTCGTCCGGACCGGTATCGAAGCCGGTCGTTTCACGAAACGCAGCCAACAGTTTTTCGGCCACCTCCTCGGCTGGTGTATCCACATGGTCTTCGGTCCAGGCCGGGCTGGCGTGCAAAACCCACCACTGGCCCTCGTCGTTTCGACCGGGCTTGCTGGAGTTGTTGGCCACCCAGAACAGCGCCGGGTGCTTGCAGCGCATGCCTTCGTGATGCGGCCAGGGCGATACCGGGAAGTGGGCGGCAACGGCCCAGCATGGCAGAACCCGGCTCACCGGATCGTCCAGGTGGGAGGCCAGAGCGTCGAGGCCGCTGTCCGCCAGCAAATCCCGAGCTTGTGCCGGAGGCGCGGTAACGATAACTGCATCAAAATCGCCAAGGTGCGAGCCGGCGGTGGAAAAGAGCGACCAGGACTGGTCGTTTCGGGCCAATCTGGCAACACGTGTCTCGGTAACAACGTGAGCGTGTCCGGACAGGGCCCGGGTAATCGCTGTCATGCGGGGAATACCGACGTAACGGGTCTCTTGAGGGAAGGATTCCCATTTATCAGCATTCGTCTGGAAACCAAACCGTCCTTCCCACGGTCCGAAGCTTTCAGGGCCGGCAAATTTATGGAGAAACGGCAGGAAATCCGGGTTCCGGGAGGTGAAGTATTGCGCGCCCATATCTGCTGATCCGCCGGTTACCCGCTTCGCAGCGAGCCTGCCCCCCGGTCCCCGGCTTTTTTCGAAGACCGTAACGTCATGGCCGAGACCGCGCAGCTGGATAGCGGCGGTCAGCCCGGAGAGGCCTGAACCGACAATGGCGATACGGCGTATAAGTGACGAATCAAAGGTTTGATTAAACATGGTTTATCGTGCATCCAATTACAGTAGTGAGATCGTACTACTCTCCATGAAACACCAGCGGCATCAAGACTGAGTGTGCGATCAAGATTCCATTAAAGAGAAAGGGCAATCAGGGTATGACCCGAATGCAACATTGGCTTACAAACATTCTGAGGTGGTTCGATTCCGAAGCAGGTTCGGATCACATAGACACCACGTCCCGATCATTCAATTTTTTACGCGTTATTCCGTTCATTGCGCTCCATCTGGCGTGCCTTCTGGCGTTTTACACCGGCGTAAGCGCATTCGCCATCGGATTCGCGATTGCTTTCTTCCTAGTGCGGATGTTTGCGATTACCGGATTCTACCATCGTTATTTTGCCCACAAGACGTTCAAGACCAGCAGGCCTGCCCAGTTTGTATTCGCGGTGCTCGGCGCCAGCGCGGCCCAACGCGGTCCGCTCTGGTGGGCTGCCCACCACCGCCACCATCATCAGCACTCCGATGATGTTCAGGACCTGCACTCGCCCCATCAGGGCGGATTCTGGTGGTCCCACATGGGGTGGTTCACCTGTGACGCCGGCTTTGCGACCGACGAACGTCGGATTCGGGACTGGCTGAAATTCCCGGAACTCAGGCTGATTAACCGGTTTGACGCTCTGGTACCGGCTCTCGCCGCCGTTGGTATTTACGGGCTGGGCGAGGCGTTGGCCGCGTGGGCTCCGGGGTTGGGGACCAACGGTCTGCAGATGCTTGTCTGGGGATTCTTCATTTCGACCGTCGTGCTGTTTCACGCCACGGTATCCATCAACTCTCTGTCCCATGTGTGGGGCAAGCGCCGATTTGAAACGTCGGACGACAGCCGGAACAACTTCTGGCTCGCCCTACTTACCCTGGGCGAGGGATGGCACAACAATCACCACCGCTGGCCGCAATCTGTTCGTCAGGGGTTCCGGTGGTATGAAATTGACATCACCTGGTATGGGCTATGGCTGATGTCGAAGCTTGGCATCATCTGGGAGCTCAACCCGATACCCAAGCACATTCAGGAAGAAACACGCGAACTGGATAAAATGAGGAGGAGCAGGCAATGACAACCGCCTCAAAGATCGAAGTAGGTACGCGTAATTCGGCGGTGCCGGCAACGCTCGATAATTTCAGAGCGCTGTTCAACGAACTCGACAAGGGTAATCTGAACAAGCTCTCCCGGGTCTACAGCGAGGATATCCGGTTCCAGGACCCACTGAGCACCGTATCGGGCCTGGATGAGCTGACCCACTATTTCGCCGGGGCTTATGCGAACGTCATCTCCTGTCGCTTTGAATTCGGTGAAGCCGTGGTTCACGGTGAGTTTGCCGCCTTGCCTTGGGTTATGCACCTTCGTCACAAGCGCCTTCGCAAGGGGCGTGAAGTCCAGGTGCAGGGCATCAGCCACCTCGAAATCCGGGACGGGATGGTGTGCTACCACCGTGATTACTTTGACGCCGGGGAAATGCTCTACGAAAACCTGCCGCTGATTGGCAGGGCCATTCGCTGGATCAAGGATCAGGCAGGATGAGTGATCGACTTCAGGAAACCTCGAATATCTGGATTACCGGCGCCAGTTCAGGCATTGGCGAATCCGTTACCCGTGCACTGGCACGCGGTGGTCACCGGCTTGTGATTACCGGCCGCCGACAGGGGGCTCTCGAAGAACTGGCCTCCGCAGCGCCAGACCGGATTATACCGGCGGCCGCAGACACCACCAGCAAAGAAGATCTCCAGGCCATCGCAGGTACGCTGGAAAATCACGGCGACCTGAACATGGTGATACTGAACGCTGGCACCTGTGAATATCTGGAGATAGCGCACTACAACAGTGACGTTATCGAGAAGAACATTCACACCAATGTGATTGGCACGGCGCGATGTCTCGATATTGCTCTGCCTGCCCTCAGGCGCAGCCGGGCTAAAGGCCAGCCGGCGACCCTCGTGATCGTCAGCTCTTCCGCCTGGTGGTTCCCTTTCGGCCGGGCTGAAGGCTACGGCGCTTCCAAGGCGGCGCTGACCTATTTTGCCCATGCACTCCGGGCAGACCTTGACGCCGAAGGGATCGACGTAGTGGTGGTTTCCCCCGGATTCGTCAAGACACCATTGACCGATCGGAACGATTTTCCAATGCCTTTTCTGGTTTCTGCAGAGGATGCGGCGGAGCGCATTGTCAGTGGTCTTGCGCGTGGCAAGAACGAGATTGCATTCCCCAAGCGCTTCACCTGGATGTTGAAAGCGCTGGGCGCCCTTCCCCAGCCCTTGATCGACCGTATGTCGGCCTCTATGGCCCGTAAAAGCAACACCGAACAGGAAAATAATGGATGAGTAGTGAGCGTCAGCGGATTGCTGTCATTGGGGCCGGCGTTTCCGGCCTCACGGCTGCCTGGCTTTTGGCCGAGAAACACGATGTTCAGGTTTTTGAAGCGGGTGACTATGCCGGCGGTCACACAAACACCGAACAGGTCGAAGCCGGTGGCCGGACCTGGCCGGTGAATACCGGCTTCATCGTATTCAACGACTGGACCTACCCGAATTTCATCAAACTGATGGAGCGGCTGGGAGTTCCATCGGAAGTCAGCGACATGAGCTTCAGCGTGGACTGCAGCAGCACCGGCCTGCAGTATAACGGCACCAGCCTGAATACCCTGTTTGCCCAGCGAAAGAATCTTTTCAACCTGCCGTTCCTGAAAATGGTGAGGGAGATTCTGCGCTTTAACAAGGAAACCCGTGCAGACCTTGAAGCCGGCAATATCAATAACGAAGAAACACTGGGGGAATACCTGAACCGGAACGGGTACTCCCGCTATTTCAGGAACTACTACATTGTTCCGATGGGTGCGGCGATCTGGTCAGCACCGGAAATCGTGCTGGAACAGTTTCCAATCCGGTTCTTCCTGCAGTTTTTCAACAATCACGGCATGCTGTCTGTGGATGACCGCCCGACCTGGCGGGTGATTTCCGGTGGGTCTGCCCAGTACGTGAAGAAGATGATGGAACGGCTGGGTGATGGCATGCATCTGAACAGCCCTGTCGACAGGGTTGTCCGCCACGAAGACGGCGTGACCGTTACCGTTAGTGGCGAAGAACACCACTTTGACCAGGTGATTTTTGGCTGCCACAGCGACCAGGCCCTTGCCATGCTCGCTGACGCGACCGACAAGGAACGGGACATACTCGGCGCCATGGCCTATCAGAACAACGATGTCGTGCTCCATACAGACAGCAGCGTGTTGCCGGACAATCGCCGGGCATGGGCTGCCTGGAACTACTTTATTCCGACCCACAGTACTGAACCGGTTTCTGTCACCTACAACATGAACATACTGCAGAACTTCCATGATGCCCCGGAAACCTTCTGTGTGACCCTCAATCGCAGCCGAGATATCGACCCCGAAAAGGTGATCAAGCGCTTCGAATACGCCCATCCGGTATTCACACTGGACGCGGTGGCAGCCCAGGAACGCTACGACGAAATCGGTAATCAGAATCGAACCCATTTCTGTGGTGCATACTGGTTCAACGGATTCCACGAAGATGGCGTTCACAGCGCGTTGCGGGTCACCGAAGCGTTCGGGGTGGAGCTTTGACCGTGAACAGCCAGTGGCTTGAGGGTACTGTCCGGCACAGACGGAAGTACCCGGTGCAACACGAATTCAGCTACAGCACCGGCATGCTGGCCCTGGACACCGACGAGTGGAACCAGGTTTCCGATATCAGCCCGCTATTTTCCCTGGAACGTTTCAACTGGATGTCTCTGAAGCGCAGGGACTACTTTCGTCCGGAGACAGGCGACCTCTCAGGCGCTGTGCGTGACCACGTGGAACGCGCCACCGGCTGGCGCCCGGAAGGCGAAGTCGAGCTGATTACCCATCCGCGCTACTTTGGTTACGTGTTCAATCCGGTCAGCTTCTATTTCTGCTATCGCGCCGGGGAATGCCCGGCGGATGGAGTGGTTCCAAAGGTCATCGTTGCCCAGATTACCAACACCCCGTGGCATGACCGTCATGCCTATTGCCTGGAGACGACCGACGCAGAACCGAACCAGGCGGGCTGGCGCACTGAACAGTTTGGTTTCAGCAAACGCTTTCATGTGTCGCCTTTCAACGGCATGAACCAGCACTACGAATGGACATTCAGTTTCCGGGGCCCTGATCTGAGAATTCACATGAATGTTCTGGAAGAGGGCCGCAAGCATTTTGATGCCACTCTGGTAGTCCAACGTACCCCTCTCACTCGTAAAGATGTGCACAGAAGTCTTCGAAAGTTTCCGCTCGAGGCATTCAAGGTTGTGGCAGGTATTTACTGGCACGCCCTGCGCCTCAAGCTCAAGGGGGCACCGTTCTACACCCACCCCGATAAGCTTTCCGAGGACGATACCGCCTACCGCCGTGGGCACGATGATTCCGGGCTGGATATCACCAGCTCTGAGACCAATGACAAGATTCGTGGAAGGGTAAGTTCATGGAGAACCTGAATACTTCGGTTGAAAACACCAAATCCGAATCGGGCAGCCTGCCGGCTATCAGCCGTTTCGCACGTACCCTGGTGATTCAACAGCTCCGTATGCTGGGCGAGGGCAAACTGACGGTTCGGGAATCCGGATTCGAGGATCTGGTATTCGGGGATGGCGACAGCCAATACCAGCCGGCAGAGCTGATTATCCACGATCACAGCACCTGGAGGGACCTTCTGACTGGCGGAAGCGTCGGCGCGGCGGAAGCGTATGTCGCTGGTGATTGGTCAACCCCCGATCTGGTTGCCCTGCTCCGGTTCTTTACCCGCAACGTCGACAGCATGAACGAGTTTGAAGACCGGTTCAGCTGGGTTACCAAGCCTGCCCTCAAAGGTCTGCACTGGCTGAACCGGAACACCAAGGAAGGCTCCCGAAAGAACATCAGCGCCCACTACGATCTTGGCAATGACCTGTTCGAGACATTCCTCGATCCAACCATGATGTACTCGTCGGCGATCTATCCCAGCGCCGAATCGAGCCTTGAAGAAGCGACTGTGCACAAACTGGACACCATCTGCCGGAAGCTGGACCTCCAACCCGGGGACAAGGTGATTGAAATCGGCACCGGCTGGGGCGGCTTTGCGATCCATGCCGCCAAACACTATGGCTGTCATGTCACCACGACGACCATTTCCAGAGAGCAGCTGGAGCTCGCGAAAGAACGGGTCCAGAAAGAGGGGCTGGAGGACCAGATTACCCTACTGTTTGACGATTACCGGGACCTCCAGGGGCAATTCGACAAACTTGTTTCCATCGAGATGATTGAAGCCGTTGGCCCTCAGTTTCTCAACAGCTATTTCTCCCAAATTAACGCCCTGTTGAAGCCCGACGGGTTGGCTCTGGTGCAGGCCATTAACATGCCGGAGCAGCGGTACCAGAGAGCTTTGAAAAACGTTGATTTTATCCAGCGATTTATCTTCCCGGGGAGCTTTATTCCCTCTTTCGGAGCCATCCTCGAATCGGTTCGAAAAGAAAGCAAGCTGGTACTCACCCATGCCGAGGATACCGGCTTCCACTATGCCAGGACCCTTCACGACTGGTGCGACCGGTTCATGGCCCAGCGGGACAAGCTGGAGTCGATGGGTTACGACGAAGGATTCCGGCGCCTGTGGCACTTTTACTTTGCCTATTGTGAAGCGGGCTTCAGCGAGCGGGCCATTGGCGTTGCGCAGCTGGTGTTCGCCAAGCCCGGCAACAAACGCGAGAACATCTTGAGCGTATGATCGCCTCCGAAACTGCCCGTAACGTTCTTAATTTCCTGCTGTTCCAGGCAGGCTGGTTTGCCTGCGTGTTTTATCCCGGGCTGATCGGCGCCGGGATCGTGGTGATATTTCTGGTGCTGCATTTTGTCCTGGTCAGCCAGAACCGGATGACCGAGCTTCAGTTCATCGGCCTGGGAACCGTCGTCGGCTCAGTTCTGGACGGCATCTGGTTCCGGACCGGCATTCTGGACGACGGCTCCGGACAAGTGATGCTCACTCCCCCTTGGCTTGTCGCCATCTGGGCCATCTTCATGACGACTCTGAGCCATTCCCTCGACTGGATCAGCAAGAAAGCCTGGCTGCCCTTCGTACTTGCGCCCTTTGCCGGCCCCTTCGCCTATTGGTCGGCGAGCCAGCTCGGTGCAGTGCAGCTGCCAGACTTGCTGCCATCGCTGATTGCACTCGGGTTTGGCTGGCTGGTTGTCTTCCCGCTGCTGCTTTTCGCCCGCAAAACGCTTTACCCGGAGCTGGTTCGATGAAACGCGCTACCTGGTCAGTTTACGTGGCGCTGTTGGCAGTCGCAGGGCCGGCCGCGGCCGCAGATTTCAGTTTCATCGGTACCGCAAGCACGGGAGACGGCAACGTCATTTACGAAGAGCGCCATTCCGTTGATGGTACCTGTGAGGAAGGCGTATTCCGGCCCCGGCAACACGAGGTGACCTACTTCAAACCGGACGCGGACGAGTCATTCGCCCGCAAAGACCTTGAATACGAGGTTTCAGTACTGCGTCCGTCCGTAGACTTCGTTCAGCCGACATTCAGTGAAGAAATGCAGATCACCTACCCTGCACCCGACACTTTGGTGATCGACTGGCAGACGCCAGGCGGCGATTCAGAGCAATTCGAGGTGACATACCCGGAAACTACCCTTGTGGATGCCGGGTTCGATAACTTCGTACGTCAGAATTGGCAGAGTGTTGTGGCTGGCGAGCCGGTTGAATTCCGGTTTCTTGGACCTACCCGGGGCGAGCATTATGGTTTCGTTCTGGAACGGGTCGAGAACGACCGGGTGAATGCTGACCATGTCGTACAGATACGCCCTACCGGCATGGTGCTGCGTTTCCTGGTCGACCCCATCGTGCTGGGTTACAGCAACTCGGGTGCCCTTTCCGACTATCTGGGCCTCACCAATATCCGGAAAAACCAGGATGAAAACTACACCGCCCATATCCGCTATAAAGTGAATACCACCCCGGATTGTGAACTGACCCCCTGAAACTGTCGCCCCTGCCAAGGCAGACCCCGGGGGTCAGTATGGTAAACTCCGACGGGAATCAACGCCGGAGAGTATTTTGAAATGATGTTCGTCTCTTTCAACGTCAACAGTATCCGCACCCGCCTGCACCAGCTTGAAGCCGTAATAGACGCCCTCGCACCGGATTTTATCGGCCTTCAGGAAACCAAGGTTCAGGACGACGACTTTCCGGTAGAAGCAATCCGGGACCTTGGCTACCACGTGCATTTCCACGGGCAAAAAACCCACTATGGCGTTGCCCTGCTCTCAAAAGCGGAGCCGGAGGAGGTTGTCAAAGGCTACCCGTGGGATGGTGAGGATTCCCAGCGCAGGCTGATTACCGGCCATTTCACGGTCAATGGCGAAAAGCTGACGGTGATCAACGGCTATTTTCCCCAGGGTGAAAGCCGTGACCATCCGGTGAAGTTTCCTGCCAAGGAGAAGTTCTACGGGGATCTGATGCGTTACCTGGACGAGCTCAAGAAAGCGGGCGGCTACGTGGTGGTGATGGGGGATATGAACATCTCTCCAACCGATAAAGACATTGGCATTGGCGCCGACAACGCCAAACGCTGGCTACGAACCGGTAAATGCTCTTTCCTCCCGGAGGAACGGGAATGGCTGGGCCAGGTCGAGTCTCGCGGTTATACCGATGTGTTCCGGCACCTTCATCCTGATGAAGCGGACACTTTCAGCTGGTTTGACTACCGCAGCAAGGGTTTCGAGCGAGACCCCAAGCGTGGTCTGCGGATTGATCTGATCATGGCCAGTGACAGCCTGCTGCCCAAAGCCCGGAAAGCGGGTGTTTCCTACGACATTCGAGCCATGGAAAGGCCGTCCGACCACTGTCCGGTCTGGGCGAGCTTCGAGCTCTAGGGGCTGGCCCGGCGCGATATGAAAAAAATCAAAACCCGCGACCGTATACTCCAGACCAGCCTGGCGCTGTTTAACACCGTCGGCGAACCCAATGTCACCACCCTGCTGATCTCTGATGAGATGGATATCAGCCCGGGTAACCTCTATTACCACTTCAAGAGCAAAGGCGATATTGTCGAGGAAATCTTCGATCAGTACGAACACGACATGGTCGACTTGTTGGCGGTTCCGGAAGACGCCGACATCAGCCTCGACCAGCAGGGGTTCTTTCTGCACCTGCTGTTCGAGACCGTAGCCCGCTACCGGTTCCTCTATCAGGATCTGGTGAACGTGTTGTCCCGGTACGATCAGCTGCAGGTACGATTCAAGCGCATCCAGAAAAAGAAAAGACTGGCTTTCAAGACGATTTGCGAGAGCTTTCGACGCCAGGGCATTATGGCGATTGAGCAGGAAGAGCTTGATTCTCTTTGTGAGCAGTTGACGCTAACCGCCTGTTATTGGAGTGCTTTCGATACGCTCTCTCACCTGGATGACCGGGAGGCAGTGGATCCGGGGCGGGGTGTTTACCAGATGATGCACCTGGTGCTGCCCTACCTTGCGCCGGCCGACCGGGAGGAAGCCCGGCTGATGAGCCGGGATTATCTCTGAGCCGTAACGTTATTCTTCGTCGTCACCGGCACGTTTCCGCAGGCGGGCAAGTTCTGATTCAAGGGCTTCAATACGCCGCTCCATAGATTCGATTTCTTCACGGCGATGTATGCCCAGACGTCTCAGGGCACCGGACACCCGTTCATCAAACATGTGCTCAAGCCGATCCCAGGTGCCAGTGGCTCGCTCCCGAACCCCTTCAACCCGATCTTCCACGGACTTGATCTGCTTTTCGACGACGCCCCGGGTTTTGTTCTCGAGCTGCTCACCTTCCTGCACAAGACGCTCGAAGAAACGGCCAGTATCTTCCTCGGCTTTGGTATAGGCGCCCAACCCGGCCAGCCAGATCTGGCGGGCTGAACCCTTGATTTTTGCCGCCAGTTGCGGATCATTCTCCGGCTTATTGTCGTTCTCGTCAGACATGTACAACCTCGGGAGTGCGGATAGTTCTTTCTAACCGCCATTGTATTACAGCTTGGCCCGGATTTCAGTCGGCCTGGAACCCGCGCAACGAAAGGCGGCAGTATAAAGACGCATCCGATATGAAAAAATGTTTTCAAACGAAAGTGAGTCTCGCTTGAAGTGTTCAAAATATAGTCAATACTTCCCAATACCGGCGTCCCTGCTGATGCCGGTTTGTCTGGAAGTCTTTCATGGATACTACTCGCACGCCTCTGCCCGGCATCCTTTGCCGGGCTTTTTTTTGTTATTATTGCCCCAAGATATATGCTTATTCCAAAATGAAAGTCTATAAAATTCGGAGTATCAGATGATTGAAATTGCGTGGAGTAACTTCACCCCCTGGTCAGCGTTGGCGGGTGGCATACTGGTGGGCATAGCTGCCGCCAGCTTTCTGCTTCTCAACGGGCGGATTGCAGGCATCAGTGGCATTCTTGGCGGACTTCTTTCACCGGCAAAAGGCGATATTGCCTGGCGCGTGGCGTTCCTTGCCGGACTGATTGGTGCACCGGCAGTCTGGGTACTGGCTACAGAGCTTCCCCCTATCGAAATCGAGGCCGGCTATCCCGCGCTCATTGTTGCGGGGCTGTTGGTGGGGATCGGCACCCGATATGGTTCCGGCTGTACCAGTGGACACGGGGTTTGCGGTCTGTCCCGCCTATCGCTGCGCTCGCTGGCAGTCACGATGAGCTTCATGGCTGCCGGATTTGTCACCGTGTACGTGATTCGTCACCTGATGGGGGTGTGACGCCATGAAATTTTCTCTTGCTTCTCTGTTTGCTGGCCTTGTCTTCGGAATGGGGCTTATCGTTTCCGGCATGGCCAATCCTGAAAAGGTGCTCGGCTTCCTTGATATCGCAGGCCTTTGGGATCCTTCACTGGCGTTTGTGATGGGCGGCGCCATCATGGTGGGTGTGGTCGCGTTTGCTGTTGCCCGCAAGCGCACCCTTTCCTTCCTCGGGTTCCACATGAAAATGCCCACCAGTGCCCATATCGATAAACGATTGGTACTCGGGGGTCTTATGTTCGGCGTTGGCTGGGGTATCGCCGGCTTCTGCCCCGGGCCGGGACTGGTCGCGCTCGGTGCCGGTGAAACCAAGGCGGCGGTGTTTGTTGCGGCCATGGTTGCGGGCATGGGCATTTTCGAAGTCATTGAGCGCAACCGTGCGAAAGTGTAAGTATTTTCTGTAAATTTACCCGCCGCCATTCTGACACAGCCCGGGGGCTGTGCGATCATGGCGGCAGCTCCACCACCCGATTCGGAGAACGACATCCATGGATATCAGAAAAATCGACGACAACATTTCGGTAGCCCCGCAGATTTCCATTGAAGACGTGGCAGAAGCCGCGAAGCTGGGGTTCAAGACTCTCGTAGCAAATCGCCCTGACCACGAAGAGCCGGGCCAGCCTGCCATGGCGGATATTGAAGCCGCCGCCAGGGAACAGGGCCTTGAGTGGGTATACATGCCGGTGGAGTCGGGAAACATCACTGACGACGACGTAAACCGCTTCGCGCCGATGATCCGGGACGCCGAAAAACCCGTACTGGCATTCTGTCGTTCCGGGACCCGCTGCACCGTGCTCTGGGCTCTGAGCGCGGCCAGAAACACATCAGCCGATGAGATTTTTACCAAAGCACGCAACGCCGGTTACGACATTTCCGGCCTTGCACCAAGAATGGCGCAGCAGGCCGCCGACAAAGGCTGACACTGCCACCGCCTAACCAACGTTCAGGATCTACCGCATGCAATACAAAGGTTCAGAGAATTTCAGCCACAACCAGTCTGACCGATTGGGAGTGCTGGTTACCAACCTGGGGACACCGGATGCGCCAACAACCTCGGCCCTCCGTCGCTACCTGGCTGAATTTCTCTCGGACCCCCGGGTGGTCGAATTGCCGCGGCCGCTCTGGTGGCTGATCCTTCACGGTGTGATCCTGAGAATTCGTCCCAAGCGAAGCGCAGAGGCTTACTCAAGCGTCTGGCAGCCGGAGGGCTCTCCCCTGCTGCTGCACACTGCAAAGCAGGCTGAGGGTATCCGAGAGGCACTCAAGCGCAAGTACGGCCCTAACGTGGTCGTCGGCTTTGCGATGCGCTACGGCAACCCCTCAATTTCCCGGGTTCTTGATGAGATGCAGGAACAGGGCGTACGGAAACTGCTGGTTCTGCCACTTTACCCCCAATACTCCGCGTCGACCTCGGCCTCCACCTTCGATGCCATTGCCAAGGATTTCTCGAAACGGCGCTGGCTGCCCGATTTCCGTTTCATTTCTCACTACCCGGATTATCCTCCGTACATTGAAGCCATGGCGCGCCATATCGAGGCGCACTGGGCCAACCATGGACGCAACCAGAAGCTGGTATTTTCCTACCATGGCGTGCCGCTCAAGTACCTGACCAAGGGCGATCCTTATCACTGCGAGTGCCACAAAACGTCTCGCCTGCTGGCTGAGCGGCTGGGCCTGAGCAAAGAGGACTACATGACCACGTTCCAATCCCGCTTTGGCAAGGAAGAGTGGCTCAAGCCCTACACGGATGAAACCCTGAAGTCCCTGCCAGGCAAAGGCGTCAAATCCATCGACGTATTCTGCCCCGGCTTTTCATCCGATTGCCTCGAAACCATTGAGGAAATCGACGAAGAAAACCGTGAGTACTTCATGGAGGCCGGCGGTGAAGGGTTCAGCTACATCACAGCGCTGAACGCCACACCCGGGCACATCGAAGCCCTGGTAAAACTGATCGAGGAAAATCTGGAAGGCTGGCAGGCGCCAAAGAACGAGCCAGAGGCTCTGGCAGCTCGCCAGCAGCGGGCAGCCGAGCAGAAAGAAGCAATCTATCCGGGCCGGGATCTCTGATCCGCCCCCGAGTTATAGCCGGGGCTGCGTCAGCTGCCCCGGTTTCCCTCCTTGCCTTCAAAGCCCTCTGAAAGATCCGGTACAGACTGACAGAACGTGCATTCGCCCGTATCAACGGCGGCGCCGCCAGCCTCCACATAACGCACCTTATGGCTCGCCCTGCCCCGATTTGCGGACACGGAAAACTTGCGGTTCCGGCGTTCGGCCGAACCGGTATCAGATGTTTGATGATTCTGAAATTCGCCCATAACACCCTCTCATAGTCTCTGTGCAAGGATAATGAGGGTTAACTGGCTTCAAACCAAGTAGGGATAACCACGTCGTTATGACGGGAAATATCACGTGGGGAACAGGAGATTCGGAAGAAAGAAAGGTAAGAGGAAAAATGGCGGTGGGCCAGACCTTAAAAAACGACCGTAACCGCCTGATTTAACTCAACAAATAATCCCGTTACCTATTCCAGAACAACCACTTACCTGAAACGCTTGTAACCCAACATATCACCCTGTAACATCGAATATCAAGACTTTTTGTGTGACAGGATGTGGGCCAAGCGATGCCGAAGATTGCCAAGGAACTTTCACCGCTCGAGGTTAAACGCCTCACTTGCAGGATAGACCCGGACACCGGAGAGGCAACGGAAGTTCGCTATCCGGTTGGTGGTGTGTCTGGCCTACTGCTCCGAATTACGCCCTCTGGCGCCCGTCAGTGGATCCTACGCGCCAAGATAGGCAACCGGCGCCCGGATATGGGTTTAGGCCCTTACCCTGAAGTCTCGTTGGCTCAGGCCCGCGACAAGGCCCGGGAGATGAAAGAGAAGATCCGGAACGGGATAGACCCGCTCGAGGAAAAGAGAGCCCTCAAGCGCTCCCTGCTGGCGGAGCAAATCAGTACGCTCACTTTCCAGAAGGCGATGGAAGAATACATCCGGATGAAGTCGAAAGAGTTCAGGAACCCCCGCCAGGAAACCCAATGGACCAACAGCCTGAACACCTACGCAATCCCCCATCTGGGTGAATTGCCGGTGAGAGAGATTGACCTCCCGCACATCAAACAAGTTCTTGACCCTATCTGGGAGACCAAGACAGAAACGGCGAACCGCGTCAGAGCCCGAATCGAGAATATACTCGGTTGGTGCGCGATTCACGGATACCGCTCAAACGAGAACCCCGCCCGCTGGCAGGGGTATCTGGATGAGGTCTATCCGTCTCCGGAGAAGATCAAGAAACGGGGGCACTTCGCCGCGCTGCCGGTGGATGAGATGCCGGAGTTCATGACAGACCTGCAAAAGCGCACGGGGACAGCCGCCCGGGCTCTGGAGTTCCTGATTCTGACCGCTGCCCGCACCAATGAGGTAATTGGTGACAAGCGCATCGGGAAAGCCGGCGTAACCTGGCAAGAAATCGACATGGCCCGCAAGGTCTGGACCGTGCCAGCTGACCGCATGAAATCCGAGAAGGTGCACCGCGTCCCGCTTACAGATTCGGTTATCGAATTGCTCAAGGGATTAGGTGAAGGCGCCCCGGAAGATTTGATCTTTCCTGGCCCGAAAGGTGACGTACCGTCGAACAACTTTCTGACTGCCCTGCTGAAGCGCATGGATCGGAAAGTCACCGCGCACGGTTTCCGCTCGACGTTCAAGGATTGGGCCAGAGAGCGCACAGCCTATGCTGATGAGGTTTCAGAGCTGGCCCTAGCCCATGTGAACAGTGACGCCACACGGGCCGCCTACGCCCGCTCAGAGCTGATAGACAAGCGCCGGCTCATGATGGCGGATTGGGAGCGATTCTGTTTGCACGGCGAGACCAAGAAGGAATCCGGCAAGGTGGTAGCCATTGGGGAGGGCAAAGCATGACCGACGAGGAATTAGAAAAATGGATCGAGGGATGCGCCAGTTATCTCAAAGAGAAAATCGCACAGGACGACGAATTTGAAAGGCGCGTTGCGAGAGAGGGCGAGGCCCTACCGCTCAGAACCGAAACCAAGAGCCGTCTAGAGGATGCTTTGAAGAAGGCTAAAGCCTTACAGAAATCACTCTACCCGCTAGCTCTGCAAGCCCGAGACCATCCTTTCCCGGGCATGGAAAGGCAGATCAACAAGGCCTACGACGCCGCTACTGATTCAGTGGTGGCTTGCACCCTGGCCTTGTCCGATTCGCTACCAAAACCCGGTGACAGACGCCTACAGTATCGTTACCACCACTCTGCCGTAACTCTTGCCGCAGCCTGTTTCTCAGAGCCAAAAAGAAAAGAAACTCTCGACGTGGCGGCCAGAATTATTGAGGCCGCTGGTCTGGAAGATGACTACTCGACCGAGGCAGCCCACAAATGGTGGGCGGAATACCGCAAGAACGAAGTAAAGAGTAAATAGCCTACGCCGATTTTCAAAACCTATTTAGTCCCTGTCGAAAGCTATCCCTTGGTTCACTGACCTCGTTGTTATCAAAAAGCACCCGAGGTCACGAAATGAAAGCACCGAAAGACGAGAAGTATCTATCCGCCCGAGAGCTTGCCTCTCGTTATGAAGTGTCTTTGGTCACGCCCTGGCGCTGGGCCAAGAAAGGCTCTTTCCCTTCCCCGGTAAAACTCGGACCTAACTGCACCCGCTGGAAACTCTCAGAGATCGAAGCCTGGGAAGCAAGCAAGGGGGCTGCAGCATGAGAGTCAATACTCAAGTAAAGCCCGGTTTTTTCTGGAAAGCAGGCCGCCAGTACATAGCCCTGTCCGAAGTTCCCCGAATGCTGAACCTGACCGCCTCAGAGGTAGCGGACGCCGTTGCCCTGGGTGAACTGCAAATCGAGAGAGTAAGCGGCTGCAAGGTCGCCTCATTCGAGGCGCTGATGGAATACGCATCAATCAGGAGGGGCAAGAAATGAAAAAGACGCCGGCCACCACAACCAAACGTCTTTCATCTCCCCGCCAGTATAGAGCCCTCTTGCTCCTGATGAAAGGCCCCCGCTCTGTCCGGGAACTGTTCGACAAGATCCCTTGTAATGGCGTCCCGCAGCTCATCGCATCGCTCAGAGACAAGGGCCTGCAGATCGACACGGACGAGAAGAAAACCCACGACAAGGACGGTAGACCCGTCACCTATTGCGTCTACGTGCTGCACCGCAAATCTCACCGGCTGGCTTTCAGATTGCTGGCGGATTACGCGGGGTAAGCCAATGGCGGACAAACGAGCGAGACACACGGGGAGGCGGAACACCGCCCCCTTTCTCAGCATACCCAAGGAGGTATTGGACAGTGGAGCCTATCTCAGCCTGGGAGGTTGGGAAGTCAAACTTCTGGTGGACGTGGCCTCGCAGTTCAACGGCAAGAATAACGGGGATCTAACAGCCGCCTGGTCCGTCATGCGGGATCGAGGCTGGAAATCCCCGGGGACGCTCAACAAGGCCCTGAGAGCGCTTCTGGACGCTGGTTTGATTCAGGAGACCCGTAGTGGAGGCAGACACCGCTGCACCCTGTACGCGGTAACGTGGCGAGGTATAAACGAATGCAAAGGCAAATTGGACGTGAACCCGACAATCGCGCCGAGCAATCTGTTTCAGGATTTCGGCAAAAAGGCTGCATGAAAATTAAAAACGGTAGTCGCTATGTGTATCAATCTAGTCATATATCGACTACATCAGACCCAAAACAGGGGTATTACCCCCTTCATGTAGTCGCTATGTGTATCAGTCAGGCCCTTTTTTGGCTTCTCGGTAGTCGCTATGTGTACACCTTTATAATTTACCATGTAGTGGTTCTACCGAATGACCGAAGGGAAAGAGCACGCGGGTCGAAAACGCGCCGAAAAATCCGAGGTGCGTCATGAGATCCATAACCCCGATCGAAGCCGCCCTGGAACTGATCGAAACCCTGGAAGGGAAAACAGACCGGACCGATGTGGAGGACTGGTTACTGCAAGGACTCAAGCGCTACCGCGCCGGCTATGTGAAAACGCTGGATGACAGCCTGGGGCTCTCCGTTGGCCCTGGCCAGGCAAGGGAGAAGCTCTGCTATGTCTGGCGGACGCGAGAGCGTAACCAGCTCATCAGGGAGGCCGCCCGCGATTTGTCGCCGGTCAACGGCAAGGTTCTGACAGCGAGGCTGATTGCCCACTCCATGAAAAGCGGCGTCCCTTCCCTGGGAGGTCCGGACAACTGGCAGGCCCAAATCACCCTGGTTCGACTGCGCGTAATCTGCATGAACTACGAGGGTGATTCACCACTGGCACTGGGCTGGAAACGGACCCTTGAAATCATGAACGGGGACGGTGAATAAACCCTCCCCGATTCCGACGAAATACGCATTATTTCAGACACCTACCCGCCCCGGTAATCTGGTTCCAAGTCATCACAGGAGCCCGATTCCATGACCCACAAAGTGAAAGCCCTTCTGGCCGAAAATGAGGTTTACCTCTATGGCCCCATCGGTGAAGGCGGTATCACTGCCAAAGCCTTTATCGATTCCCTTAAGACCCTGAACACCTCCCAGACCGTGAACGTGCGCATCAACTCCGAAGGTGGAGACGTTGCTCACGCCCTGGCCATGTACAACGCCCTGAACGAGCTGTCAGACGTGGTGATTCACATTGACGGTCTGGCCGCCAGTGCCGGCTCAGTCGTGGCAATGGCCGGTAAATGCCGAATGGCTGAAAACGCCATCATGATGATTCACCGCCCCTGGTCCGGCGCCGTTGGTGACTCTGACGCCATGCGCAAGGCTGGCGAGATCCTCGACAAGTTCCAGCCGACTCTGGTCAGTGCCTACGCCAAAAAGACCGGCCTCAGTGACGACAAGCTGAACGAGATGCTGGCGGCTGAGACCTGGCTCACCGCTGCCGAGGCTCTGGAGATGGGTTTCGTGGATGAGGTGATCGAAGCAATGGCCGTTGCCGCTTCTGCCGACCTTTCCGCATTCGACCAAGTGCCGGAGCGAATCGCACAGATTCACGCCAAGGCCCGCGCCAACTATCAGGAAATCCAGAACATCCTCGATCTGAACTCGAGCTCGCATGACCAACAGTTTTCGCGAGTATTTGCAGGCAAAACGGCTCAAGACCTCATCAATGCCGGCCTGACCACCCCTGACGCCGTGCGAGCCCATCTGCTGGACGAACTCGGCAAAGATCAAAAACCTTCATCGAATGGAGCCATCGTTATGGACCACCAAGACCAACTCAAGCAGTTCAAGAACGACGCAGCTGACGCGATTCTGCTTCGGCACAACATCCCCGTGAAAAACGCCTCTGATGGCGCCCGGGAACTGGCCAGCATGAGCCTGGTGGATATGGCCAAAAAGAGCGTAGAGCTCACCGGCAAATCGACCATGCTGATGAATAAGCAGCAGATCCTGAACGAA
>Ga0098069_100266_pt1 | contig 27381 bp, 43 predicted proteins | sample 27_taG_FD_92584 | JGI IMG/M metagenome (GOLD analysis project Ga0098069, IMG submission 92584) | Marine viral communities from Cariaco Basin, Caribbean Sea - 27_WHOI_OMZ | ecosystem: Environmental > Aquatic > Marine > Oceanic | place: Caribbean Sea: Cariaco Basin | collected 2014-11-09
CCTTCAGACCCCACCGTTGGCCAGTGACGCCCTTGCCAGTCGGATTGTCTTCCCCTCAGTCGGGGTGACGCCATCTTCTTTCAGATGGCCGGGTTTGCCGGCTTCGCCGGGCAAACAAAAAAGCCCGCACGTGGCGGGCTTTAAAAAGTGGCTTTAAATTACTTTATAAGGTTTTCAAGCTCTTCTAGGGCTTCTTCAATCCCAGAAAGATCAACCCTCATATCTCTTCGGCCTTCTGGCCACACATTATAACTAGCCAAAAGATAATCAGACTCTAACAGCTGGTTAATTACTTCTGAGCTAACTTTTGCACTTTCATCTATTTCAATAACATTTCCTTCACCAATCCTTATGGTTGGCGAACGACCTGGGAAATCATTATGACCAACGTTTAAATATGGCCCTTGCCCATTGAAATAGACAATCTGAAATGGAGCTACGTTTTTACCTACTGCACCACTCACAACACTACCATCAGCGCCCACCATATCGCCAAAAGTGCCTACAAAACATCTTTTAACATTTTTCACTCTATCTTCTGTGCAGTTTTTTCTCCAATTGCTATTAATGGCAACCGGGCCACCAGGAGGAGGCGTCACAGCCCTAGCCGGAACTCCGTAACCATAAGGCGAACTCATTTGCTGAGCGCAACCGCTCAGCAAAAAAGCAAACATTGAAGCTAGGATGATTTTATTCATTTTGCTGCCCCTGCATTAATAGAACCTAGATCCTAGCTTAGCTTCGCATCACTTCCAACGCCCCCGCCTCGATATGTTGGATTTTGCGCAGCGTGCCGCGCATATCCTCTACGCCTAGCATGCGCAGGGTGCTTTCTAGCTGGGTGCGTTCGATGCCCATGGGCACGGGCTTGCCCATGGGCGGGGTCAGGTAGCGCCACTGGCTGGCACAATCACGGAACACGTCAAACGCGGTGGCGTTCTCTGGCCATATCACGATGCGTTCAGGCGTTTTATAACGCTCAGGGATGGTGATACCCCAAGCGTCTAGGTCGCTTTTCAACTCGTTTCTCGTACCACCTTGAGCGCCCGCCCAAGTGCGCCCAAGGTCGTTTAGTTTTTTGCGGTTTCTTCCTGCACCCCGCGTTGCACCTCTCCCCATGCGCGAATCAGCGCCATGTAAACAAAGGGGTCTTGCCAAACGCTATCAATTACCTCGGGGGTGGTGTTCGCGGTAACTTCGTTGCCGTTTGGATCAAGTGCGCCGCCGATGCTCAAAATATCTTCCCGCACATGGGCATTACTGTTCTTTGCGGGGGGTACCGGCTTACCTTCGGCGCGCAGCTTTTTCTCTTTCGCTAGCCGGTCTTCAAACTCTTTGGTTTGCTTTTTGTTCAGTGCGTCTTGCTCATCAACAGAGCGCACACGGATCTCTGCGGTTAGCGTTTCTTCTTCACGGCCCGGCTTGTGGATCGTGATGGTTTTGGTCACTGAGGGAACGCCGATTACATAAGCAGCCATGGGGTAACTCTCCTGGGGTTTCATTTTGGGGAACGCTAGAAACGACGACGCCCGCATTTAGCGGGCGTGGCGTCGTTATTTTTTTATCGTGAACTTGTCACGGCAATTTAAAGGGTGCTGGGTTACTTGAAGTACAGCACCAGCTCGTCGTCACCGTCTAACGGCAAGAATCGGGCATCGCACTGGTAGTGGGTAATGCCGTCGCTGTCCTGCTCGCTCATGCCCGTTAGCTGCACGTTGGGCGCTCGCACACCGACGATGTTGCCGGGCACCGTGCCATGCTCGAACGCCACCGGCCCGGTGGTAACCACTTGGTGCGATTCGATCTTGGCGAACACATCAAAATCACCAAGGCGCGGCGCTTGGAAGGCCACTTGCCCGGTGGGCTGGCTGTCGGTGATATGCACGCCTTGGTAGTTAGGCATATCGCGGAAGGTGACGGTGTTAGCCAGGTCAAAGCTAAAGTTTTGTCCAATGGCTTCATGGCCCTGCACGGTGAAGGTGGTGGTGTTCTGAAAATTCACCGGCACTTCGTCGGCTTGGTTCTCAACCGTCATCGTGATGGGTGAAACGGTAGTAGGCCGCTCATATAGCCCGGTCATGGTGAACGACAGCGTGGGCAACCCTGCTGACTGCCCCGCACCGGTTACCGTCCCGCGCACGCCTTTAATGCACTGCTGCTGGCCATCATGCAAGTAGTAGATGGTGACGGAATCGCCTTCCTCACTGGTGCGGGTGTAGGTCACTTCGCCCACGTCTACATCTTCCACTTCCTGCATTTGACAGGCGCGTAGCAACAGGCCAAGCGCCGGGGCGGTGACCGATGTAGCCGCCACCGGGGCAGTACCGCTACCGCTCCACGGCACGGTGAGCTGCAGCTGCGTGTTGGGGCCGGTATTAATCTGCGCAAACCCGCCCAGCTCTGGGCGCATCCGGGTACGCTCTACCGTGTTGCCTTGGTAGGGCGTAGGGGTTAGCTCGGTGACCAGCATCAGCACGCCCTCTGAGATTGGGGGCGCGACGCCGTAGGTGGTTTCTAGGCACACCACGGCGGCTTTCTTACGCGTCAGTAGCGGCGTTGACATCGCTATCACCTTTCACGGGGGCTTTGGTTTTCGCGCTGCTGGGTGTTACGGCAGGCGCGGCGCTGGGGGCTTTGGCTGTGCTTTCGCTGGTGACCACCTTGCTAGGGTGTACCGCGTGCGCGCCGTAGCGCTGTTGCTTTGGGGCCTTGGTGACTTGCTCAAGCTCCCCATTTTTGCGGCGAAATGATCCGCTTTGCTTAGTGGGCATGGTCTGCCCTCCTTTGCAGTGGTTGATGTGAATTAAACAGTGACGGTTCTCTGTCCACGAAGATGGGTCGAGACAGTCCAGAACTCACGCCACCAGATGAAGTCACCACGGATGTCAGTAGTTTGCCCACCGCGGTACGCCATGGGGTTGTGATATTGGCTAAAGCCATAGCCCATCAGAGCGCTCCTGATCGCTTGACGCTGCGATTTGAAATCAGCCCGTTTGCACACCAGCCAAAGGCCATAAGTAAGCGTAATAGGCTGTACAGGGCGAAGCGTGTTTGGGGCGTCATCGGCGCCGTCTTCCGCTAAGTAGGCTAATGCCGCTGGGGTTTGGGTCTCGAAGTGGTCAATCGGCTCAGCAAACCAGGCTTCTTCGACCGTGGCTAAGCCAGGACACTGGTCACGAACACGCGCCAGTAGCTGATCAATAATGTCAGGATCGTTCATAAGCGCCCCGCTTTACGGTTTAGAATGTATTCAAGCCGGTTGCTAAACTGCTCCGGCAGGTCTCTCCTTACCAGGTCTTGAGCCGATTCAATGACGGATGGGTTAGCGACCATCTCAGGTATCGAGGGCCCAAAGCGCATGATCGGTTGGCTGGCGTTATCGCCGCGATCTTTCCGGCGTAAGATATGCCCCTTGGCATGCCAGCCACCTTGTACCAGTTGCCGGGGCTTATCCTTTCTCACACGAACCGTCACGCCACGCCGGCGCATCTTGGAGCCTTTACGTGGCCCCGATTGAACTGTGCGGTTTGGATTAACCGATACCCACCGCTGGCGGGGGCTGAATTGCACTAACGGCAATCGGCGGCCTGTGTAAAGCAGCGCTCGCTGGGGGTCGCGGCGGTGCCGCTGAATCTTCAAGCGCTTTTTGATATCCGCCGCTTTCACCGTGTAACGGCTGCGGGTGTCACGGCTGATCAAGGTGGCAGCTTTCCCCGCGCTTCCATCCAGCGCCCAAGCCAAGGCCTGCTCTACATCCGCATCTTCATACTGCTTTTTGAGCTGCTGCAGGCCGCGCAAGTCAAATGTATAGCTGGGCATGTCACCTCCCTTGCAGTATTGCTACGACACCCACAACCGCCGCTCAAACCCGTCATCCTCCAGAATCTGTTGAACGGTCCAAGTGCGCCCGGGTAGCGCAATCGTATCGCTCTGCCGAGACGTGGCCACGTCCGTAACCAGCACTGAAATGGTGGTGACGTGCATCGCAACTTGATCTTGGTCGTACACCTCATAACCTCGATCGAGCACTACATAGAGTTCAGGGTTTGACGATTCGCTGCCTTGGTAGGCAGCAAGCGTGCCCGCATCGCAATACATTTCAGCGAGGCCCTCGCGGGCCTCATCATCAAAGGCGCTCATTAGGCGTCCCCGGTACCGCCGCCCGAATCACCAGCAGTTCCGGTACCGGTGCCATTGGTGTTTTCATCATCGCCATTACCACCCGGCGGCGCTTCAGGCGGGGGCGGTGACCGCTTGGCTTTACTGTTGCCCTTGCCCTTTGCAGGGGCACCCAGCTCAGCGATCACGCCTGCATCTAACAGGCGCTTCTCTTCGGCGGCATCTTTGGGCTTATAGGGCTCGCCTTGTTTGGCGAGCACCTCTTTGCCTTTTTCGATCTGCCCCCGCACTACCACGTACTGTTTCGCGGCCATTACAACCTCCGTTACTCAGTTGAGACGGGTACGTTAAAAACGAGTACCCAGAAAACCATCACCCCGCCGATGGCGGGGTGATTTAAACGACCTTGGCGTAGACGAAGGCGTCAGGTTCGTGGAAGCCGGGGATCGGTGCAGACTGCATGGAGAGCCACCGCACGCCTGCATCTTCATCCACCCAGCTCTTCGGGTAGCGATCGACATCAAACAGGCCACCTTCGATGGCTTTGACATCTTTAATAGCACCGTAAAGCATGGAGTTGCGGCTGGTGGTGGGGCCCACAATCAAGCCACCGGCAGGAATCATCGACTCATCTTCCAAGCCGCTGTCATCCTCTTCACCATCCGGTGTGAACCACTCTTCATACTGGTAGAGATCCAGGCCTGGGTCATTCAGGTAACCCAGATAAGTCACACCATCCGGCAATTGCTCTGGTCGAATCATGCCCAAATCAACACGGCGCGTGTTGAGCTTTTTGAGTACTTCTTCGCTATCCAGGAAGGCGTCTGCTGCTTCAACGCTCATAACGCACGCATTCGCGGTACGGCCACTTTTCTTGGTTGCGCGACGCTTGTACTTGCGAAGGTCTGCAATAGGGTCGGCACCGGCTGCCGTCCATAGTGTTGCTTCCGTCACAAGGTTGTCGGCATCCATTTGGTAATCAATGAGGTCGTTAACCCCTTCACCAATAATGGGCACCTGCCCCGTCGTTAAAGCGCGGGCAATCATCCACTCTTCACGCCGACTAATGCGATCGTTCAGATCCTGCATATCACGCGACATTTGATCGCCAGCGCGATCAAGCGGCGTGCGTGCCGAATAAATGTGTTCACCTGGTTGGCGAACCAGCAATTCACCTGCCGTGGTTTCCAGCTTCGGTTTTACGTAAGCCGGTTTGTAGCTTCGCATCACAAAGCCTTGACGATCGACTACGGTGCCGGGGCGATTGGGGCGAACGAATGGCGCCATGCGGCGGTTGCCCTTCATGATATCGATATCGATATGCTCGGTAGTGGCCACAATGGGCGCAGTACCAAAGAAAGTCGCCGTCAGGAAACGACGCGGGCGCGGCATCCGCTCCACGGCCTCAAGCATGGTGCGTAATTCAAATAGGTCCATGAGGTACTCCAGGGGGAAAATGAAAGGGGGCGCTGATACAGCTCTCGATAAGCTCGCTTAGTGAACGAACAGCGACCAGCGGCGAAGCGCTTTGCGCACAGATTCGATGGTGTGGCCTTCGCCTAGTGTCATGGCTGCCGAGCGCACATCGCCGGTCAGCATCACTTCGGCGGCAACTGCACCTTCTGTGGCATCCACGTCTTCCCAAAGCACAACGCTGGGCGCTTCGCTGCCATCGGTCGCGGCGGATGCACTCAGCTTGTACTCTTCATCAGCAGTGACCTCACCCAGCACGCTGCCGTATGCAAGCACCTGCCCTGCGGCGATCATCACCGTGGCAAAGCGAATGGGAAATTCACCGCCGACTAACTGGCGGTGCCGACGGGATGTTTCTGTCATTCCGGGCATGGGCTTTCTCCTATACGTAAAGGGGTTAAGCGCAGCGGCTTATTGGGTTTGCCAGCGCTTAGAAATGGCATCCACCGCTTGGGCGCGCTCAGCGTCACCGCCGTCGCCATCCTTAGGCGGGGTGGTCTTACTCGCTTCGGTGCTGTCGTCTTGAATGCCTTTGAGGCTAATGCCGCGGTCAGCCGCTGCCTTGAACAGCGCTAGGCCGGTCGCTTCGACGCTGTCGCCATTGGCTAGGGCCGCCGCGACTTCCTTTTCAAAGCCAGGCATTGCTAAGGCTTGAATGCCGATGCAGCGCTGGCGTTCAGCCTCAGCCGCTTCGGCGCGTAGCTTGTCGGTATCGACGGTTTCAGCCGCGGCGATTTGAATCGTCTTTGGGTCGGTACCGGCCTCGATCGCTGCCTGCAGCTCTGCCGTCGTTTTCACGGTAGTCATCGTCATGCTCCTGGTTGGATTACTGGCAGAGGAACCGGCCAGCTCGGTAATAAGGGATTCCAGCGAACCGAGGCGATCGGCCATGCCCGCTTCGATCGCAAGCGCGCCCGTGGCAATGCCGCCTTGGCGGAAACGGTCGTTGACCTCTTCGCGAGGGATGCCACGGTTGCGGGCCACTTTGTCGAGAAACACGCTGGCGAGCTCATCAGTACGTGCTTGCAGCTGCGCCATGCCCGCCTCAGTCTCTAAGTCCGGTCGCTTGTTGGGCGCATTGCTCGAAACGATTTCGTAGCTTTTCTCACCGGGCCGGTCTTCGCGCTTACGCAAGCTAAGCACCACGCCCACGCTGCCCAGCTGGGCGGTGTCGTCCACAATCACTTCATCAGCAGCGCTGGCTATCCAGTACATGGCACTGGCGGCTTGCCCACCGACGTAAGCCTTGATCGGCTTGGTGCCACGCGCCTGGTAGATCATCTCAGCCAGCTCGTTAATGCCTGTGGCTTCGCCGCCAGGGCTGTCCGCGTTTAGAACAATTGCTTTGATCTGCGGATCATCCAGCGCGGTTTGAATATCAGTCGCCAGCACCTGCGTACTGGTGGCACCGCTGATCTCGGTGAATAAGTTGGCATAGCGAAAGATAGGGCCAGTGATTGGAATAACGGCCACGCCATCGCGAACGGTGACGTTGCGGGTGTTATCCAGCGAGCGACCTAATCGTGTTTCCAGCGCTTCCACATCGCCCTGCCGATCCGCCACCGCCATGACGGTATCGAGCGCTTCGCTGGTCATCAGCCACGGGCGTCCCGCCGCTAGCTCCAATGCGGTTCTCATAGTCATCTCCAAAAGGAAAGCCCTGCTCAGTGGCAGGGCTTAGGCGGTATGCTGGTTGGGTTGGGAATCTGTTTTGGCGTCATCATCGTGCACTTTGCCGCCAATATAGAGCGGCACGCCATCCTGCTGTTTGCGCTTGATCTCACGGGCACGGTCTTTGTGAACGTCTTCCCAATCCTCGCCATGCAATGCCATTGTTTCCAGGTGTTCGTTACTGGTGCCGTTTGAGATGCGCTCCGTTGCAGCGCGGGCGTCAATCAGTTCGTTGAGTGAACCCAGCGGCTCGCCAATCCAAAGGGACCGGGTATAGGCACGTCGCTTGGCCGGATCGCGATACCCAGGCAGCGTGATCATGCCGTTGGCCACCATCTCATCAATGACCAGTTCATAAATGGGCTGGCACCATTGCACGGTCAGGTGGTGGCGGCGTTGCTTCACAAATTTAAACAGCTGGTTGAATGCCGCCCGGGCAGCGGTGTAGCTGGTGGAGAAGTGCATCAGCAGCACTTCAGCAGGCTGATCCAGCGCGGCTCCAATCTCTTTAACGATCGCCATAAAGAACGGATCAAACTCAGGATTTGGCCGGTTGGAGCTAATCGATACCGGCTTGGCACCCTCTTCTAAATCCCATACCGCCCCCTCGCCTAACGTGAGGCTGTCGCCTTCTGGCTCATGATCCCGGTTACTTTGCACCACCGGTTTGGTGGGTTTGCCAGGGTCGTTACTCTGCGCATCCCACATGGTGGCACCGCCACCTACGCCCTGTTCTTCATCACTGTTTTCGTGCGTGATGGCCACCGTGAACATGGCACTGATCACTGCGGCGGTTAGCTCGGCTTGGCTAAAGCGCTCCAATTTCTGCAGTGCTTCCAAGATCGGTGCCAGATAAGGAACGCCACGAACTTGGCTGGGCCGATCTTTCTCGTTCATCAACTGCATGATGCGCCGACGTCCTGTTTCGGCGCCGAATACGGGTACCCATTCCCAAGTGTGCTGCGTTAGGTGGTCGCTAGGGTAGCCACTGCATAAGCGCACGTGCGTCGGGCGTCCTAACCGATCTACGCGTATGCCATCCTGTTCACTGGCGGTGTTGAGCACATTGAAAGGGTTGCCCACGCGCTCCGCTTCCACTAGCTGCAGCTTAAGACCAAACAGCCCACCAACACGCCTATCATAGGGTGTGAAGCCAAAAACATCACCGCTAGCCAGCGAGCTTACGAAAGCCAGCCGCTGCTGCATGTAGAAGTCCATCGTGGCTTCTGCATCGCATTCGTTAGGATCCTGCGCCCAAAGGGCGAAGCCGCGTGCCAACTGCTCATTGAGAGCGTCAGTCGCATCGTCGTCTAGCCCTAGCACCTTGCCGTCTACATTCGGGCGAACGGTTAACCCCATGCCCACCACGTTGGTAGCGGCGCGGCTGATCGCAGCGCGGCCTAGCATGTGGTTGCGGTAGGCATCTCGCGAGCGGGCAATAAGCGTTTCGCGCTCGCTGGTGGGCGTATCCTGCCGGGGGCTTCCCAAGCCAGGTATCCAACTCAGCATGCTGCGAATCATGCGGCTGGCACCGCGGTGGCGGGTTTCACTTCCCACGTTGGCCTTGGTACTGGGTTGGGTCGCTCTCAGGCGCTGAATTTCTGCTAATGCCTGTTGCGCTTGCTCTTCTGCCAGCTTGGCCCGGGCACCGCCTAAATTCTTAAAAATGCCCATGGCTTAAAACCCCACATAGCGGATACGGGTACGACTACGGCCACGTGTGGCTGCCTGCTCTTTCGCGGCCATCTTCGCGTAGTGAATTTCCATGCGCTGCAGGGTGCCCAAATCGGCGCGAGTATATTGCCGCTCTCCAAAGCGCCATGACTGCGAACCCGACAAAATCTTATCGATCGCTTCACGCACCAGGGCCAGGCGTTCGGTGTAGGTTTGTTGGGTCATACGCTTCGGTTCCTCATACGGCGTGCACGGCGCTTGCCTGAAGCTTGCGGCGGCGGCAACTCTGCCGTTGATTCAAAAAGAGTGGTTTGGGTCAGTGTTGCTTCAAGCCGATCCCAGTCGCTTGCCCTGAGAACATGTGTTCTACAGCTTCGCGCCGCGTGCAGGGCGTACACTTCACAGTCCAGCGCTTCATTGGGTTTGCCCGCTTTCTTTTGCCACACCTTCTTACGCGGGTTGCGCGGATGCGGTGCCTTGACCTCAGCCGTTAGCTGTTCCCAGTAGTCGGGGCGGACGTCTTGGTACCAGTGCATGCGCCCAGGGCCAGTGCCCTTAAGCCGTATGCGGGCGTCAATCAGGTCTTTAGCTTTGTGGGTACCGACGATAAACGGACGTAAGCCGTACTTATCGGCCTTGGTGTTTTTGCTGTTGGTGTCGTCTGAAATTTTCGGACGGCTGAATATTTCTTTGTTTTCGCTATTGATAGAGGCGCCCTTACCCGCCATCACGCCATGACGTTGCCGTGCCCGAACGTAGTCATAGACCGCGTCACTGGTGTGGCCGTCCGAGCTATCAATCGTGAGTGCTGAAACGCGAAGGGTGGCACCGCTTTCATGCTCAAAACCGGTCGTCAGTAGCTTATCCAGCTCAGCCCAAACCGGGTCTACCTTGTCCATTGTGTTGCCGTAGAGCTCGCCCCAATAGATCAACCAGCTCTCTTCACCACGGCCCCAGGCGCGTATCACTACCGCTAAGCGGTCATGCTGTACGTCAACACCGGCTGTTAACAGCAAGCCACCACGGGGAACGGTTTTCTCGGCATACCCTTCAGCCCGGTCTTTCAGTTCATCCAACTCAGGCGCGTCGCCTTTAAACTGGTACGCCAAGCCCATCGAACTGTTTGTGAATACGATCAGATCGCTATAGTCACCTTGATCAGCGTTGTTTTGCGCGGAAAGCCACTTCTCCATGAGCTTCGCAAAGCGCGAATCTGGAAACGTACTCAGTAGCTCATTCATGTAGTAGCCAGCCACACCACGAAACTCAGCAGTAGCCACCCACTTCCCTTTGCGCAGGTTGGCGTTCTTATCGCGATCGTTCCACTCGCTACCGCAATGCGGGCAAGCGTAAACGGTTTGCTCAGGCCTGAATGCACCGTAAATGGGGTGCGGCTCTTCGGCCGTGGTCGGGCATACCAGGTTATCGAAGCTCAGTTCGTGCGATTCACCGCAGTGGTGGCAAGGCACCAAGCAGCGGCGTTTGTCGCTCAGCTGCATTTCCGCTTCGATGGATGAAATGCCTGCAATAGTGGGCGTGCCACCGATGATGTATTTCTTACGGCCACGGCCGTAGGTTTTGCCGCGCTCTTTCAACAGCAGGATCGAATCACCCTGCCCTTTGAGGTTTAGGTTGCAGTCGTCCGGCTCTTCGACAAAGCCGCGAGGGCTGGGCGTCGACTTCACCGACGATGGCGAGTTAGAGCCCACCAGCTTTAGGAAGCCACCCGGGAAGCGCTTGAACTGTTGGCGTTGCTGCAGCTTCCGGGAACGTAGGTCTATCTTGTTGCGCAGCCGCGGGGTGGCTTCCACCATCGGCTCAAATTTTTCCGCTACGTACTCTTTAGCGGCACCGTCTTTCGGGAACAAACCAATGATCGGTGACGGGTCAATGTCGATCCAGCGGCCAAGGGCGTTGCCAAGCACGCCGGATGTCCAGGCGACCTGCGCCGATTTCTGACAGCACACCTCTTCAACATTGGGGTCATCAATCGCTTCCAGCGGGCCACCAGGCAATGCCAGTGCTGGCGTAACGTGAATGCTGTACTTACCCGGTCTAGCGGTTTCAACCTCACTCATCCAACGGTATTTGTTTGCCCAATCCATCGTGCCGATACGTTCTGGCGGTGCCCACTTTTGGGCCAGCTTCCGCGCCCAACGGGCAGCATTACGCTTCAGCGCTCTCCTCATCGCCCGGTTCAGATTGGTCGCTGTTGTCATAGTGGCTCAGTGTGGTCAGTCCATCTTCAACGTGGCGGCGGATAATCGACACGTCGACTTCTTCCCCCAGAATGGCGGTCAGTTCAGCCGCCAAGGCATCCGGCATGTTAAAAAGCAGCTCAGCACGAGCGGCTTCTACCATGGCGCCATACTCAATATCTAAGTCTTCCGGCATCACTAGCACGCCGTCTTCCTTCAACATCTCGCGTTCAAGCTGGTCACCGCGTAAGCGATCCAGGCGATCTTTCGCTGACTCGCGGCTAGTGTCGTTGGCACGCACCAACAGCCACGCCAGCACTTCCGCTGGAGCGTACTCATTGCTGGCACCGCGCCCAGCAGACACCGCCACCGGCAAGCCCTTTTGCTGCCAGTCCGTCAGTGATCGTTCAGAGACTTCCAGCAGCTCAGACAGCGTCCGCTTATTCACCGAGGCAGGTAAGCCAGCCGCGTGCCAGTTCAGCAACGCCAGTTGGCAAACGTTGATCAACTCAACTGACGTCATGCGGCTATCCCATTGATCAGATTAAAAGTAAGGAAGCCATGCGCAATTTTTAGCTGCACGAATTCCGCGGCTATGTTCCCCCGTATACCTTTGCCCCTAGCCAGGAGGACCCACGGTTATGGCTCGCCTGCCGAGCCCGGCTTGAGCAACAGCTGATACACCGACTCACGATCAGCGTTCGCCCGCCTGCGAAGCGATTCATAATCAGCCAGCAACTGGAGCAGGTCGCGGTTATGAGACGTGCGACGCTGTGGCTCACTCAGAGGCGTCAGCAGGTGCGATGGCACCTCCGGCGTCATTACCACGGGAATCGTCACTGTCGATGGCGAGGTCGAACACCCAGTCGCTAACAGCAGCAGGCAGAGGCTGATTAGCCCAGTCATGTGTTGTCGCATCGTCTATCTCCAGTTGCCGCGCCGTGTCGCGCATCATGTTCACCAGCGCATCGTCCCGCTTGATCTGCTCGTCTCGTGCAGACAGCACCGCGCTTAGCGTATCGATCTGCTCACGCTGCCAGCGCTGGTGTTCCTGCAGGATCTCCACTTGATCGTGTGCCCGAGCCAATCGGCTCTCAGTCACCGAAAGCTGCAGCGCATAGTCACGCGCCTGCATGCCGGCATAGACTGTGATGCCCAACAGCCCAGCAATCATCCAGCCTGATAAGTTGCCCATGATGCGCTTGATCATTTCAGCCACCTGCCAACCAGCTTTTCGTAGAGTTCATCCGCACGGGTACCGAACCACTCCGTTCCTTTGAACGCGATGAAGGCACCGATCGACGCCGCCAATCCACCCGGTAGCCCCAGGTAGTGCAGCACCGGGAACAGCCCGAACGTCAGACAACCGCACAAGATGGCCTCTAACCAAGACTGCCTTGCCTTATTGCCAGCATGCAGGCCACGAATGAGGGCCACCACGAACGCCAAGCCACCCGCGTAAATCTGCGGCCAAACCATCGCGATGTAGGTCAGCAACTGCTGCCAAAGGTTAGGGTCACGTCCCGGCATGAGAGAGCTCTTTGTTGAATGAATGTCACGCCGCCCGCGCCGCGTCCGCAATCACGCCCGCCACAGCATTCACCAGCGCGTCGTAATGCTGCTTGAACTGGTACAGGTCGTTAGCGTTGGAAAGGAAAAACAACTCAAAGATGATGCCGCCGCCATCGCTCACGAACGCCAACCGCTCGTGATAACCAGCGTTCTCAGGCTTAGCGCCCCGGTTAGGAATGCCCAGCAAGTCAGCCGTCACACGGCACAGCTCAGCCCCTAGCGGCTTGTTATGAGCACGGGATAACGTTTCAACACCGGTAGCACCAGGGCCACCGCCATTGGTATGAAACTCAATAGCAATCTCAAACTGCTTAGCGATACGCACTGCCTCGCCTAACGGCAGGTTCTCCCCCGGCTCACCATCCAGCGCATGCTGAATGCCCAAGCACCTCAGCCGCACGCTAACGTCATCGCGGAACAACTGAACGATATCCGCTTCCTTGTAGCCATTCGCCACGATGCCCGGCACCGTGTTGCTATGCCCAGCCGATATCATTACCGACCGGCGCTGAGGTGGCCGCTGCGGCACCGCTTTGACGTGATCGATCCACCGCATGGCCATGGCCACCTCCTCAAATAAAAATGCCCCGCACAGCCGAAGCTATGCGAGGCACCGCCCACCACGGCGGGAGCACTGGTTATCTCGCGCCCAACAAAAAGCCCCAGCGGGTAAGCTGAGGCTTCGTGGTGCAGGCGCATCTACTAGACAGTAGCTGAATCTTGAACCTTGACTGCAATGGCATCAAGGGGTTTTTAATGCCAAACGAAAAAACTAATTAGAGCGTTGGTCATGGTTAGGCAAGCATCGAAATGCCCAACGTTTAAGCTCGTTTAATCTGCTTGCTACGCTTCCTAAGCACCTCTCTTAGCTCGACATGAAGCTTGTTAAGGCGATGGTAGTAAGTACGCTCAGTAAGCCCTAGGCGCTGCGCCTTATGTTCGTTGTAGCCTTCCCAGTGGTAATGCTCCCAAGCGATCATCTGAAGCTCATCCGGGAGGCATTCAACGCCCTCATACACTTCCCAGGCCAGGTCATCGATCTGGCCCTGCCCAAGAGGGTCACGGCTGCCCTTGGGGCCACCACCAGGCATCACGCCCTTGAACTCAATCAGCTTGCCCAGCGGGCTGCACTGCCGCATAGAGCGACATTTCCACTGATCGGCCCAATGCTGCAGTAACTGGTCGATTTCCTTGATCATAACGGCCTCTGTCTGACTGTCTGACTCACTGTCGGAATGTCTGTCTGATTAAATTTATTATTCTAATTAGTAGCTTATATAATCTTTCAGACATTCAGACAGAAATAATAAGGGGTTAGTCATGTGCGCACGCGCGCGCATGGGCTACTTGGAAAAAGTCTGTCGGACTGTCGGAAACCGCATCACAGCAGGATTCTTGCGTCTGAAAGTCTGTCTGAATGTCTGTCTGATTGTCTGATTCATGCTCAAGAGGCCTCATGCTTCACTTCCACGCGGAAACGGAATGCACGCGCCTGGTCGCCAGCCTTCTCAGGCCAGCCCTTCTTACCGATCTGATCAGCATACTCAGGCGGCACAAATAATCGCGTGGTCTTAAAGTCACCACTGCTGGCCGGATAGCGTATATCGCGTCGATCCCTCAGCATGTCTCGGGCCACTTCATCACAGAACCAGCGCTGTTTCGTCTTAAACTCATTGGTGTTTTCGCACCATCGCAGAAAGGCCTTCCAGAGATCCGGTACCGCCACCACCCCATAAGGCAAATCGGGGATATCCCCATTGCGCCACTCATGAATGAAGAACCGCGCAGGCGACAGGCTAGAATCGATCAACCGCTGCTTCGCCTCTGACAACGGCGGCTTGGTATGCGGCTTGAAGTCATCAAGCGGCAGGTTCAGCAGGTAATGGTAAAACGCCTCGACGCCCCCTTGATCAATCTCATCGGCCAGCTTCTCGAAGTAGTCCGCCGGCGGCACATCCTCCACGTGCAGCACGAAGTAGCGCCGATCCCCCAGGTCAAGCTCCAGGGGCACCGTAGAGTTAGAGAGGAACACGAAGTTGACGTGGTTACGTTCACTGCGCAGCGGCATGTTCTTCTCATTGATCTGAAGCTCATCACCGGTGACCACATGCTTGAGAACACCCTTGTAATGCGCTTTCTCAGCACGGCTCACGACTTCCTCAGCCAGTGCGAACAACCGGCGCGACTGCCAGCCCGTGAACTGGCTTTCCAACTGCGCTTGGCCGATGGTTACACCGTATTCGCCATAGATGCGCTTCAAGATGCCCTCAAACAGAAGCGACTTACCCGTGCCTTCAGCACCATGCACTAGAACAGCACTGGCCATCTTGGTACCGGGCTGCTGTAGCGGCAACGCCATCCACCGTAACAGCCACCAATACTCCTCTTCCCGTTGGCCGCACAACCGAAACACATGCCCGCGTATTCGCTCGCAGCCATCGGCACCCCGTTTGTCTGGCGTCATCTTGAAACCGTCATACAGATTCACGTTCAAGCGCGGGTCCACTTCCTCAGTGGGGTCAAACACCACATCCTCGGCAATCATGCGCCACGGGTGGTCCTGCCACTCTTTGAACGTCTCACGGCCAACCGCCTCACGAACATGAGGCACGCGAATGAGCTTGCCGCGCATGCCGTCCCAGACTAAATCGGTGCCGTAAATCAGCCGGAAGTGGCGCAGCATGTCGTCCTTGCGGATGCGAACCCCATAGGCGCTCTCCTCCTGCCCCTCCGGTGGGAGCGTGGGCGCGCTATCCTGCCCTTGACCTTGTTCACTGGTACCGCACTCAGGTGAGGGGGCGGTGGGGAGAGGTTGGCTATTATCATTCGCCGCTTCCAAAGCGGCAAAAAGCTGTTGCCTCACTGCATCCAAGCCCTGGGCCACGTGTAGATCATTCCAATCAGCCATTACGCGGCCTCCCCGTTCAGCTGCGGAAACACCGCCACGGCGTGCATGGCTTGCGCCACTTCCTCGGCTTTCTGGCGGCCGGGGTTCCCCTTCACCTGCGGGTCGTCGTCACCACAAATCACCAAGCGCGCCTGCTGATGCAGTTGGCCCAGCAGCGGCACCACACGCTGCAGGTTGCCCGCATCCCACGCCACCGCCACCGGCCAGCCGGTCGCCATGTGAATGGTGGCCGCTGTCGCGTAACCTTCTGCCACCGCCACCACGGGCGCTTCACTAGCATCGCCAATGCGGTGCCACGTACCCGCCTTACGGCCATACTTTGGAAACAGCTTGGTTCCGTTGGGCTTGATCACCTGAATCGACACCACCGTGCCATTCACGTCGCGCAGCGGTACCACCACATCGCCCTGCTGAATACGCAAGAACGAGATATGGTCGGGGCGCGGCTGAGGCAGCTCCTCAAAGAACCGCTTCACTTCCATGCCCGGCCATACGTCCGCCCGTTGTGCCTGGTCGTCAATGCTGATGACCACCGAACAACGCGGGAACCACACGCCAAACGCCCCCACCTGCTTAGCCTCCAGGTAGGCGGACTGCCCTTCCCGCACGCAGTGCTTTTTGATGAAGTGACGGCACGCCATCGCCACCGTGGTACGTATCGCCTCACGGCGCTGTTCGTCGGCTTCGATCTCGGCTTGGCGCGCTTTACGCCGCTCTTCCTGCTCGGCCTTCATACGTTTGCGATCAGCCGCGCTAAGCTCCTGGCGCTGCCGCTTCCAACCATGCTGCTGGGCATGATGGATGATGGTACCCATGCGGTTATTACCCACCTGCAAGCTACGCCACACGCTCTTAGCATCCTTAGCGTTATAACTCGCCCCGCCCTGGCTCCATTCATCCCAAGCAAAAAAGCCATCATCGCCGTATTCGGTTTTGACAGCGTTCCCGATGTTCACCCACATCTCGCGGTCATCGGCAGGAATGTGTGTCAAAGCTAAGCGCAATTCGTCTATGCTGAGGAGGTTATGCATGGCCCACCTCCAGCCCGAGAGGCAACATATGATTGATCGAGCTCTTCAAAAAGAACTGTTGCAAAAGCTGAAAGATTGCTACGTAAAAGGAAGTGGCTTGACGCTTAAAGAACTTGAAACCTCGCAAGATGCTGAAAAAGTCCAATTCAATCTGAAATATCTCAAAGGTCATGGCTTGATCAAAAGCTACAGCTTTGGACATATGCCAATCATTAGGTTTCAGGGTATGCCCAAGCAACAAGATACGCGCAAACCAGAAGATGCACCTATAAGCGGTGAAATAACCGTTCAAGGTATCGACTTTCTGGAAAACGACGGTGGCCTCACAGCGATCCTGGGCGTCGTCACCATCAAGTTTCACCAGGATACATTGAGCGAGCTGGAAACCATGATTCAGCTCGATAAAACCCTTCCACCAGAAGAGAAAGTCACGCTCCTCCAAAAGCTTCGCAGCCTGCCAGAGGAAGGCGCCAAGACACTGGTTCAAGAACTGGTCAAAGCAGGCCTGCAAAAAGCGCCCGATGGCTGGAACACGGCTATTCACTACCTCAACAACATCCCCTGGGGCCAAACTTCGGTGGGCTAACTCAACAACGCCTTCGCCGCCTCGATATCCATCACCGTCGCCCCAGGCACCTCCGCAATATTTAGCTCCGCGTTGGTAACGGCAAGGCAACCACCTTCCAGCGCGGCCAAATCGGCAGGCGAAGGCGAAGCACCATCCCACTCGTCGACTACATGAGAGAGTTGAAAATGTTGGGCAAGCGCCGCTGAAACTTGCGTTTTGCCGCTGCCCTGAGGCCCCGTAAGTACAATTAGCTGTGTCATAATCATCACCTTTACTGATCAGAAGGAATCCAACATGCTGGCCGATACGCTGAGACACACCCACTTCCCCTACTGCTTGGATCGCCAAGCAGATGGCAGCTACGTCATGCTCAACCGCAATTACAAACCGATTGGCTTTATGACTAGCGACTGGGTGGTGTATGAAGAAGAGCCCATTGGTGTGAACATCAAAGGGCTTACCGCTAAGAAGGCCGCCAGCATCAGTTACGCTGGCAGCGAAGATCTGGACAGGATTTACCTCTACAACGATGGCACAACGCCCACCACCAGCGAAGACAAGGCCGCTTATTTCAAACGACTGTCTATCCTGATGGATCTGAAGATTAGCCAGTAACATCACCGCCCCTCCAGCATCGTCTGACACCCCACACAAAGCTGAACCCCCGGCAGCGCCTGACGGCGCTCCGCGGGGATCGGCTCATCACACTCCTTACAGATCGCACGGCTCGCCAGTTCGCTTGGGCGGTACTCCCGGGCTTTCAGCGCCTGCTCAGTGCGCCACTCGATGTAGTCGTTGGCGATATCGGCCTTATCCATGGCTCACCTCCCCATCGAACCGCTGGGCGCAGACCAACAACGCCTGCACCGCGCCAAACAGTTGGCCTTTCAGCTTTTCCAGCTCCGCCTTCTCGTGGTCGTGATACTTGCCATCGCGGCGGTGCTCGCTGATCCGCGTGAGCAGCTCAGACACTTGGTTGGAGAGGTTCGCCACCGAGTTCAGCAACTGTTGCTCGCTGCACTCGTCCGTCGCCTCCTGGTACTCGAACCAATGCGCCCCCGGCACCAGGGCCAGCAGCGAATCCAGAATGCGGGGGTCCCGCGTGGCTTCCAGCACATGCTCCAGATCGTCGATGGTGAGCTTGTGTGCATCAGCGTTGGGGTTCAGGCGATGCTGCAGCGTGGTAGCAGGCAGGCCGTACACGGCCGCAATGGCCTTGCCGCCGCCAGGGTAGTCACGCGCCGCGTGGTACAGCGCCAAGTTGAGGGGCAGGACTTCGCGCTCTGCGCGCTCCTTTGATGTGGGCCAGCGTTTAGACATGGCATTACTCCCGTTTCTATGCCATGCAACCCGCCCGCCAATCGGTTATATTGGGGACGTGCTGCATTTCATTGCATTGGTTTGCGCACAGCAGAGCGGGCCTGTGGTGGGCATTCAACCGCTCTGCACTTCGCCGGGGGAGTAAACCTGTGGTGGGAAGACCTCCCCCGGCACCTCCAAGCCGCTGGTTAGGCGGCTTTGTTATTTAGCTCTTCTGCAGTGACGCCGTAGTGCATCAGCACCTCTGACAAGGAGACGTTGCCTTCACTGGCTTTGGCTAGCTTGCGCATGTACCTCAATGAAGCTGCCTTTCTGGCTTTCAGCACATGCACTCTCAAATAGCCCGCTGAAGTACCAACACGTACAGCATAAGCTTCCAGTGGGTTCACGCCTCGCGCATCAGTTCGGTCAAGCTCTCGAAGATAGTCATATAACTTCATAGCAGCCTCGATACTACCTATATGGTATTGGCTTATCAATACCCAAATGCTCGTTTACCTTTTAGGTAATGTCAAGGAAACTTGGCTCATGGATATCAAAACTACGCGCCGCATGCGCGTTCAGAGCCTCATCAAAGAGCGTGAACTGACCCTCAAGGCTTTTGCGGACAAGATCGACCGCAGCCAAGGCCAGGTAAGTGCCATTGCAGGAGCCTCAGCCCACAAGGGCATTGGGGACGCATTGGCACGTCATATCGAAAACTGCCTCCACCTTCCCCACGGTCACCTTGATCAGCCCATCGCAGACAACAATGCCTCGGTCATCACAACTACGACTTCGCGCCAATTACCCGTGCTTGGCCTAGCATCGGCAGGGAAGCTCATGGAAAACATCCAGGAAGCGAATGTAACAGAATACGTAATTGCTCCAGGCCCGACTGGCCCTCAAGCTTTTGCCCTTCGTATCGAAGGGATCAGCATGGAGCCCCGCTTCCAAGAAGGGGACAAAATCGTTATCGACCCTGACCTGGAATGGAAGAACGGCGATTACGTCTATGCCATGCGCATTTCGGATAATCACGGCACTTTCAAGCAGCTGCGTTGCGAAGATGGCGAGATGTACCTCTGTGCAACAAACCCTAGCTTTGAGCCGCGTTACACACGAATGGATGGTGAGTGGACCATTCTTGGAAAGGCCAGATGGCGAGTAGAAGACCTCTAGAATAATATTAGGGATTATCAATGCGTGGAATTGATACACACATCAAAGAAGTACTGAACGAAACGGCGCACAAGCTCGAGCAGCACAACCTACTTGAGTGTGCTGTAATCGCTTACGTCGGCCCAATTCATCCGCAAATTCTCGACTCATTTATTAGCAAAATCGAGCAAGTGCGAGCCCGCATTGACAAGGTACCTGATCACCCGAATCCGCGACGACTTGCAATAGTTCTCACTACTGGTGGAGGAGTGGTTGAAGTCGTCGAAAAAATGGTTCAAGTGACACGTCGACATTTTGATGAGGTTTTCTTCATTGTCCCAATGGAGGCAATGTCGGCAGGCACAATTTGGTGTATGTCTGGTGATAAAATTTTCATGGATTACACAGCATCTCTTGGCCCAATAGACCCTCAGGTGCAGAACCCAGAAGGCCATTTCGTGCCCGCTCTGGGCTATATTGACAAGGTCAACGAAATTATCAGCAAGGCGCCTGGCACGATCAGCGACGCTGAAGCGATGATGATCAATCGCCTTGACTTGGCCACGTTGAGGCGGTACGAGCAGGCAAGAGATCTATCTATAACTCTTCTCAAAGAGTGGCTAGTACAATACAAATTTAAGAATTGGACTCAACATAGGACGCATAACCCTGGCACCAATGTCACCAGCGACCAAAAGGAGCAACGCGCACGCGACATCGCGACGCAACTCAGTGATAATAACCTTTGGCATTCACATGGTAGGATGATCAGTATTGACACCTTACGATCTAAGCTCCATCTTGAGATCGAAGATTATACGGAACAAAGAGAGTTTCGAGAGCATCTAAAAGCGTATGCAGGGATGCTAGTAGAATACATAACACATAATAATCAACCATTTATAGTCCACACCACGACGGTAGGAGCAACATGATGAAGACTCTAGCTCAAAGAGTCTCTGAGCGTTTGGATGTAGAAATGCACTCAAGCAACCGCCCAAATGCTGAAAGACTCACTAAACTTTCTGAGCAATTTGCCTCTTTAGAGAGCAAAGGACATGTTCAAAAAGACAGATTTAGCGCTATGCCACCCACTGCGCTACATCCGCTAGGGTCCTCAAACCTTCAGCTCATGTAAGATCGAGTCAAAAAAGACGGCCTTCGGGCCGTTTTTTTTATATACCAATGATACCCCAAAGGTATTTACAAAATACCAAACAGGTATTAGCCTAGCTCCTACACGCCCACCACGTGTAGGAGAAAGCTATGCCAACCAATGCAAAATCATGCCGGGTGTACATGCACCCGGCCGCAGGTAACAGCCACATCGCCATCGCGGCCATGCAAGCCACTACAGGCCGTATTGCCGCCCGGCGCGCTGGCTCTAAATCCCGCACTATCTATCTGCTCACGCCTGAAGAAGCGGCCCGCTATCGCCGCCAGGGTGGTGCGGCATGAACACCATCACCCAACTTCCCGTTCCGGCGCTGACCCAGGCGCACCGCGATGCCATGGCTTACATCCAAGAGCTGGCCATTACGATCACTCTGCAAGGCGTCTATTGCGTCAGCGCTGAATACGCAGGCGTAGGACATGTTTTCCGTGCCAGTGTGCTGCTGTTCAGCGAACTGGCGAAGGACAATTTCAAGGCGCACCAGTCCTACACGGTTTATTTGCCCGGCATCGAACGCTGTGCTGGCCATGCTGCACTGGATGAACTGCAGGCCGTCGCCCGTGCGCTCGAAGCCCTCCTAACCCCACCCACAGGAGACGCCGCATGAACGCCCCCCAACGCCCTCAGCCGCCCCGCGTGCTCGGCCAGCGCTACACGCTGCAAGAAGCGGCTGCGCTGCTTGGCACTGGCCGCAATACGCTGTGCAAACGCCTGCGCGAGCTCGGCATGCTGGACGCCCAGAACCTCGGCACACGCCCGCACACCAGCACCGGCCGCCTGATCGTCGAGCTGAAAGCGTACGAGAACCCAGGGCTCGGCACTGAGCGCCTTTACGGCAAAACGCTGGTGACCGAGCGTGGCCTGCTCTACATCGCCAACCGCCTGAACATCCGCATCCAGCGCGACGCCGCCAACGACGGTTGAGCCATTACCCGTTTCGCGACGTTGCCCACGCAACGCCGAAAACCCAGGCCAAACGGCCACCACCAAGCAAGAGGAAACCACCATGCCTCAAGAGTCTACTGCTACCGATATCAACGCCCTGCTGGACGATCTGGACGCTGGCATCTTCCGCGAGAAGCTCGCCCGCGCCCTTTCGGATGCCGCTGCTGGCTGCGTGCAGCACAGCAAAGCCGCTGAAGTCACGGTGAAGTTCAGCCTGAAACAGATCGCGGACAGCTCCCAGGTCGATTGCGCCCACAAGCTCAGCTATGTGGTGCCCACGGCCAAGGGCAAGCGTTCTGAGGAAAACACCACCAAGACGCCGCTCTACGTCGGCAAAGGCGGCAAGCTCACGCTGTTCCCCGAGAACCAGGGCAAGTTTGAGTTTGCCGAGCAGCCCAACACCCAGCGCGCCTAACCAGCGCACGGATTCACCCAACCCACACCAACGCAAACCAATGCAAAAGGAATGACCATGGACCACCAAGCCATCGAAAAGATTGAAGCCCTCGTTCACGCGGCCACCATCGGCAACCCGGGCACGTTTGAGCCCACCATGCTGGTACCGGAAGGCTACAAGCTGGAGTCGCTGGAGCGCTTTATGGATGCGCCCGCTCGCTTCCGTGGCACGTTCTCCACCCAGTCGATTGAAGACTACGCCGCCTACGTCAACGGAGAGGATGAACCACGCGTCTTCGTCAACGTCGATGCCATGTCAGCCAAGGCGTTTTTTGACCTGGGCAACGCCGTTGAACCAGGCCACGGCGACCATACCGCCACGCTCACTCTGGAAAAAACCAGTGCCTACGTGGCGTGCCTGAACGCCCATGAAAGCGCGTTTGGCCAGAAAGAGCTGGCCCACTGGATCGAGGACTGGCACCACTGCATCACCGGGATCGACAGCAACGGCCAGGAGATGACCGCTCAGAAGCTGGCGGCCGCCGTGCGCCGCATTGAGATCAAGGCCAGCTCCGAGCGCGTATCGGAAGACCGCGACTGGGGTAGCAGCCGCTCCGGCATGGACGCGCTGGATGCCAGCGCCGGTGACAGCACACCCGACATTATCCGTTTCCACTGCCTACCGTATGAGGGGCTGTCGTTCCGCACCTTTGATATTCGCGTCTCAATCCTCGCTGACGACAGCAAGCCGCGCTTGAAGCTGCGCATCATCGGCCTGGAAGCCGTCAAGGAAGAGATGGCGAAGGAGTTCAAGGACGTACTGGCCAATGAGCTAGACGAACACAGCACCCTGCTACTCGGTGCTTTCAAGAAGTCGTAAGCCCTCCCCGCAACACCACCCCGCCGCTGCCCACCACCAGCGGCGGGGCTCTACCACCACGGAGCAAACCGATGCACTTTCACCTATTGTTCGACCACCCCCTTTTTGAAGAGCAGCCAGTAAAAGACGTACTGGAACCTTTCGGCTTCCTAGTGCATACCAACACCTACAAACTCCCCCTCGATGAAAGCGATGGCGAAGCGTTTACGCGTTACCAAGCGAACCCTTCGGCGTATATCGAGCAGTTGGAGAACACGGCACCCAAGGGCTACACCGAGATAGCCCGCTTCGAGAACGAAGACGGCATCCTGATCGTGTCCGTCCTCGCTAAGCACGTTTTCGCCCAATTACTGCTGTGTGCCGATAGCACTTACGCAGGCGACAACAGCCGGGTATCCAGCCCGTTTTCTGACGTTTACCGCGAGCGCATGCGGCAAATCACCATTGAAGAGTTCAGCCGTGAAGACGATGACGGCTACACCAAAGGAGAGCTGGCCACCGCCGCAAGTTGCTACGCCTCTGTGGCAGGCCTCGCCATACAAAAAGGATGGCCTCAAACGGAAAAGGTGCTCACCAGTGACTGGCCTTTCAAGCGCCACTGGTGGAAACCCACCGACCCACGCCGCGACTTAGTAAAAGCGGGCGCCCTGATTGCGGCAGAGATCGAACGCCTAGACCGCGCAGCCGCAAAAGCTGCAGCTGCAGGAGGTGACGCATGAACACCCAACCGCAGCACCCCGAATCCAGCCCGCAATACCCGCAGTTCCGCTTCATCGAGTTCAACAAGCGCCGCCAAATGCGCGGCGCTGAGTGCGCCCGTATCAAGATCATCTATGCAGAAGGCGATATGGATTGCATTTGGATGAGCGCGGGCGACCTGCAGGACAACATTCGCCAGTGGGGCCCACACGAAGCACTGACCGAAGCCCTCAAGGCCTACGGGCAAGGGGGCCGGGGATGAGCTACGAAGCATGGCGTATTTCATTCCAAGACAGCGAGCAGGCCGCGAAAGCGGCCTTTGAAGAATCTCAGCGCCTGAAGCGCATATTCACCATGGCGATCGACAGCATTGTTGAGCTAACGGAAGCTGTTGGTATCCGCAAAGAAGATCAAACCATAGGCGGCACCGTCCAGGCGTTGGTCGCTATCGAAAAGCTGAAAGCACAGCGGGATAATTGGAAAGCCCGGGCGCTGAAAGCTGAGTGGCAGAACAGGGAAATGGTCGCCAGGGCTGCCAATAATCACCTTGAAGGCTACCGCGAGCTAGGCAGAAGAACAGCCGCTGCTGAAGAGGAACGCGATGCACTAGCCGCACGTGTTAATGAGCTGGAACAAGACACCGCCCTTCTGTTGCAGCTGATCGCCAAAATCCGCGCCGCTGCAGGCGACCCCAATGGCAAACTCATGCAGCCGGAACTGATTGCCCACATTGCCGCGCTCAACGCACACCATATTGCGGACGCCAGCAATATGGTCAGCGGCCGCAACTCTACAGCTTGCGATGACCAGTTTCAGCCTCAACCGGAAGCGGGCGAATGAAAGAACACGGCAAGCTATTCAACACCGCCATGGTTCAGGCCTTCCTTGAAGGCCGCAAAAACCAAACCCGTCGCGTGGTCGATGCACACAATTCCCTAGTAGACGGCTCAGGCATGAGTAAGAAACGCTGGGAAGCTGCAGCGTTCGACCTCGTCAACGCGACGATCGACAACGGCCCCTCGCCCGCAGGCAACCTAGGCCCGTATCTAAAGGCTACTTGCGCAGAAGGCGCCGCCCACCGGATTTACTCACGGGTGCAGCCAGGTGATCGGATTTGGGTGAAGGAAACCACCATCAACGTTGAAGACGAAGGCTATATTGGCCCGGTTTACGTCGCCTCAGAAAACGGGCAATCCATTTTAGAGCGAGGCTTGCGCCCCGCGCCTGACGATTTTGCGGATGTAGAGCCGCACGATATTAAGCTGCGCTCCAGCATGTTCATGCCCAGAGCCATGGCGCGATTGGTGTTTGATGTGGTGAGCGTTCGTCTCGAAAGACTGCAAGATATCAGCGCAATCGACGCACGTAAGGAAGGCATTTTCGAAGAAGAGCATGACTGGCGGGAAAGCGAATTCTATCTTCCCCACGTTGCTTATCGGTCTGCTGAAGGTGCTCGCTACCGTTACTCAGATTCCCGCCAAGCCTTTCAGGAGCTATGGGAATCCATCAACGGCCCTGACTCATGGCAGGCCAACCCTACCGTATGGATTTACGACCTACAGCCCGTTGGCATTAAGCCTATAACGATGCCAAGCCAAAGCGCACCCGCCACCTGCACACTATCCGGAGGCCGCCATGCTGCCGATTGATCACGTCACGATTGAGCGTTTCAGCGAGTTGACGGGCTATAGCGAGTATGCCATCCGATCGAAGATCGCCCGGGGCGACTGGCGGCAAGGTGAGCAGTTTTTCAAAGCGCCGGATGGGCGCATTCTTATGTCATTGGAGGGGTATGCACAGTGGGTAACCAAGGGAGCCACCAAGAAGGCGTCCGCGCTGCGTCCAGCAGTAGCATCGAAATCGACTTCTACTACCAGGGCACGCGTTGCCGCGAACGACTCAAGCTCGAGCCCACCCCCGCTAACCTGAAGAAAGCGGCGCGCCATCGCGCCGCGGTCATTTCATCGATCGATGCAGGCACCTTCGATTACCAAGTCACCTTCCCCCGCAGTAAGAACGCCCGCAAGTTCATGCGTCAGGATCGGGTCGATACGTACTTGCGCACCTGGTTGGCCACCAAAAAGCCCACTCTCAAAGCCAGCAGCTACAAAGATTATAAAAACACCATTGAGGGGCAGCTGATACCTGAGTTCGGCCACCTGCTACTGGCAGAGCTAAAGCGTGGCCACGTACGTGATTGGGCATCACGCCTGACCTGCAGCAACAAACGAATATCGAACCTCATTAGCCCATTGCGAGCAGCGCTGGATGATGCCATGCACGATGAGATGATTGCAGGCAATCCCCTAGCAGGCTGGCACTACCGAAAAATAGAACCGCCCAAAGAGGTGGATGATATCGACCCGTTCACAGCCGAAGAGCAAGCCGCGATCCTAGCCGCCCTCCCCAGCGACGGCTTACCGCTGATTCAATTTGCACTGTGGAGCGGGCTACGCACATCGGAGCTTGTCGCGCTGGAGTGGGGAGATATCGACTGGCGGCAAAAGCGCTGCCGGATCACACGGGCAATCACCCAAGCAGCCAAAGGTGAAGCGGAAACCACCAAGACCACGGCAGGCACACGTACCATTGACCTCCTGCCCCGCGCGTTGGAAGCACTGAAAGCGCAGAAGACACTCAGCTACCTACACCCCAGCGGCCGCGTGTTCCTCAACCCCCGCACAGGCGAGCCATGGACAGGCGATCAGGCGATACGCAAAACACTGTGGGCCCACGCATTAAAGCGCGCCGGCGTCCGGTACCGCCGCCCGTACCAAACCCGCCACACCTACGCATCCATGATGGTCAGCGCTGGCGAGCCACTCGCGTGGGTATCCAAGCAGATGGGGCATACCAGTGTAGTGACCACGGCGCGGATCTACGCGGGGTGGATACCTGATACTGGCAACAGTATGGGTACAAAAGCTAATATAATGTTTGGTTGATAATCAAACTTAAGAGCGAAAGCCGATGGACATACAAGCTATTGAAGAGTATTTAGCCCAGAAAAAAGAACTGAATCCTCATAAAGCCTACGTTATGCAGTATTTAGTTAACAAATTAGTCGATCTGTGTGATACCACCTCTGAAATTCATACAGCGCCTACTGAAGGGACAGAGGTATACCGGATAGGTGCTTGTCTAAACTCGCTGGGAGAAAGTGACGACGATGGTTGGCACTACATGCAGGCTGCTGTCCACTTTCTGGAAAATGAGTTTGGCATTCAAACTCATGGGCTAAGCACAGCCTGGGACAAAATCGGTCGCTGGTGGGCCTAGGTAAAGCTATTTAAAAGGCTGCAGCCTACATTTTGCCAACTTTTTATTTTAAGTGATTGATAATTAAATAAGTGTCGCGGGTTCAATTCCCGCCGCCTCCACCAGACACCCCTACAAATCAAGCACCTACGGGTGCTTTTTTTGTTTATTGGCCATCCCATTAGCCATCCCCCAAAACGCTACCCTGGCGGCATGTTCTGGCCTGTACGCAGGTAAGCGCTCCACCAACCCCACCTGTTGCGGCCTGAGTTAGACCGGTAGAGTGTCTTTCCAGCACCAGGGCAGCAGCGTGCCGAGGTCGTCATCCTCACCGAGAGTTGGCAGGGTCTCGAAC
>Ga0098069_100267_pt1 | contig 27323 bp, 22 predicted proteins | sample 27_taG_FD_92584 | JGI IMG/M metagenome (GOLD analysis project Ga0098069, IMG submission 92584) | Marine viral communities from Cariaco Basin, Caribbean Sea - 27_WHOI_OMZ | ecosystem: Environmental > Aquatic > Marine > Oceanic | place: Caribbean Sea: Cariaco Basin | collected 2014-11-09
CTGGTACAGCTCCCCTTCTTTTTTAGATTCTACTTTGCGGTAGCGCAAGATCTCCACTTCGGCTTCAAGGCTGTCGTAGCCCACAAAACCTTCGGTCTCTGCTTCCTTCACCACCTGCCAGTCGCCGGAAGTTACTTTCGAGGCATTCCTGGAACGGTCTTTTTGCTTCTGAAGCTCGGCTTCAAATTCTTTTTGATCAAGGCTGTAGCCTTTCTCACTCAGAATAAGCGCGGTAAGGTCAATTGGGAACCCAAAAGTGTCATATAATTCAAAGGCTTTTTGGCCTGAAACTTTCTTGTCTTTGCTTTCCTGCATAATCTGGTCAAGCAACACCAGCCCCTGATCAAGAGTGCGCAAAAAGGAATTTTCTTCTTCCCTTATCACGTTGGTGATGAGGTTTTGCTGAGAACGCAGTTCGGGAAATGCTTCTCCCATCTGGCTCGCCAGCGTCTCAACCAGTTTATATACAAAGGCTTCTTTTTGGTTGAGGAAAGTGAAGCCATAGCGAATGGCCCTTCTAAGGATACGACGAATCACGTAACCGGCGCCGGTACTACCGGGCAGCTGCCCGTCGGCAATGGCAAAAGATACCGCCCGCACATGATCGGCAATTACACGGATTGCAATGTCGGTCTCTTCGTTCTTCCCGTATTCTGAAGTTGTCACCTCGCTAATCTTCTTGATGAGCGGGGTGAAAACATCGGTATCATAATTTGATTTTACGCCCTGCAACGCCATACAAAGGCGCTCAAAGCCCATGCCTGTATCTACATGTTTCTCCGGAAGTTTTTCGAGGGAACCATCGGCTTTTCGGTTAAACTGAATGAAAACCAGGTTCCAGATCTCCACTACAAGCGGATGGTCATTGTTTACCAGCTCCCTTCCGGGTGTTTTTGCCTTCTCTTCAGCCGATCTAAGGTCAATATGGATTTCAGAAGAAGGTCCGCAGGGCCCCTGGTCGCCCATTTCCCAGAAATTATCTTTTTTATTTCCGTAGATAATGCGGTCTTCGGGCACTATTGCCTTCCAAAGATCTAATGCTTCCCGGTCTACAGGCAAATCTTCTTCCTCACTGCCTTCAAAAACCGAAACATACAGGTCTGCTTTATTCAGTTTATAAACTTCGGTAAGCAGTTCCCATGCCCAGTGAATGGCTTCCTTTTTAAAATAATCCCCAAAGCTCCAGTTGCCAAGCATCTCGAACATGGTGTGGTGGTAAGTGTCTTTTCCCACCTCTTCAAGGTCGTTGTGCTTCCCGCTCACGCGCAGGCATTTTTGGGTATCGGCGATGCGGCGGCTGGTAGGTGTCCCGTTACCTAAAAAGAATTCCTTGAACTGGTTCATCCCTGCATTGGTGAACATGAGCGTGGGGTCGTCTTTGACCACCATGGGCGCAGATGGTACTATGCTGTGGGATTTATTTTGAAAGAATTCGAGGAATTTAGAACGTATCTCCTGGGATTTCATGAAGGCTAAAATTTAATATTATGCTGTCGGGAAAACAATTTTTATATTTGTTCGTTTCTCAAGCTGATTGTTGCACTGTTTTTGCAACATATTAAGTAACGCAAAAATAGAATAATTTAACTTATGTCTAAGGTTAAATATTATTACGACAGCGAGACGCTATCTTACAAAAAGATTGAGCGCAAGAAAGGCCGCCGCCTTGGAATTGCTGCTCTTAGTGTGCTGGGAACCTTCCTGGCCGGCTTTATTCTCCTAGTAATCTACCTCAACATCCCGCAGCTCGAGACCCCCAAGGAAAAAGCACTTTCCCGGGAACTTGAAAATATGAAATTACAGTACAGCCTTCTCAACCGCAAAATGGAGCAAATTGAGAGCGTACTGGCTAATGTAGAAGATCGCGACAACAACATTTACCGCCTTTACTTTGAAGCCAACCCCATCCCCGAAGAACAGCGGCTTGCCGGTTTTGGAGGGATAAACCGTTATAAAGACCTGGAGGGCTTTGACAATTCTAAACTTATTATTGAAAGCCACAAAAAGCTGGATATGCTTACCAAAAGGCTGGTGGTGCAATCGCGTTCCCTAGATGAGATCATTGAACTGGCCAATGATAAAGAGAACCTGCTGGCTTCTATCCCGGCTATTATCCCGGTAAAGAATGAGAACCTTAAAAGGATGGCTTCGGGTTACGGCTGGCGCACAGACCCTTTTACCAAGGTGAGAAAATTCCATTACGGAATGGACTTTACAGCTCCCCGGGGAACTCCTGTATACGCAACCGGCGACGGGGTTGTGGAAAGGGCCGATAACCGTTCCAGCGGGTACGGAAACCACATAAGGATAGATCACGGTTATGGCTACGTGAGCCTTTATGCCCACCTTTACAAGTACAACGTGAGGAGAGGGCAAAAGGTACAGCGCGGAGATCTTATAGGTTTTGTGGGCAGTACAGGGCGTTCACAGGCACCGCACCTGCACTACGAGATCTTTAAGGATGATGTGAAGATCAATCCCATCAACTTCTATTACGGACATTTATCTCCGGCCGAATATGACGATATCCTGGAGCAGGCACAACTTGAAAACCAATCTCTGGATTAATGCATGTAGACCTTCCAGATAAACTGTACTACTCTATTGGCGAAGTTGCCGAAGCTTTTAAGGTGAACACCTCCCTCATCAGGTTTTGGGAGAAGGAATTTGATGCCATAAAACCCCGGAAGAACGCAAAAGGCAACCGCAAGTTTACCAAAGAAGACATCAAGAACCTGGAGTTGATCTACCACCTGGTAAAAGAAAGAGGCTTTACCCTCGAGGGCGCAAAAATCCATCTCAAGGAAGAGAAAAGCCGGAAAACATTGTCTAACTTTGAAATCATTAGAAAGCTGGAGAATATAAAATCCACTTTAAACAATTTAAAAAAGGAACTGTAATATGAAAAAATGGCTCGTCCCCGTATTGATCATTGGGGCTATTGTCTTAGGTCTTTACCTGTTAACCGTTGGAAAATACAACAATGCCGTAGTAAAGCAGGAAACAGCACAAACTGCCTGGTCACAGGTTGAGAGCGCCTACCAACGCCGAAGCGACCTCATCCCTAACCTGGTCAACACCGTGAAAGGCGCGGCAGACTTTGAAAGGGGAACGCTTACCGATGTGATAGAAGCCCGTGCAAAAGCAACTTCTGTGAACGTTGATGCCAGCAATATCACCCAGGAGAACCTTCAGCAGTTTCAGCAGGCACAGGGAGAAGTTTCTTCAGCTTTGTCGCGATTGCTCGTAACCGTAGAAAGGTATCCCGAACTTAGGGCAACCCAGAATTTTCAGCAGTTACAGTCACAACTTGAGGGCACAGAGAACCGAATTAACGTAGAGAGAAACCGGTACAACGAACAGGTAAGGGATTACAACACCTACATCAGGAAGTTTCCTAATAACCTTATTGTAGGCATGTATGGTTTTGAGAGAATGCCTCTTTTTGAAGCCGATCCTGGTTCTGAAAGCGCACCCGAAGTAGATTTTGATTCCTAAAAGTCCCAAAAATGTCAAAAATAGAAGAATTTCTTTCTGAAGCCGATGAAGCCGAAGTGGTGGCAGCCATTAGAGCGGCAGAGAATAAAACTTCGGGAGAAATTCGGGTACATATTGAAAAGACCAGCAAAGGCAAGATCTGGGACCGCGCAATGGAAGTTTTCCACTTACTGAAGATGGACAACACCAAAGAAGATAACGGGGTGCTCATTTACGTTGCCATAGATGACCGGCAGTTTGTGATCTACGGCGACAAAGGCATCAATAAAGTTGTGCCGCATGATTTTTGGGAAACTACCAAAGATGCCATTGCTTCAAGGTTCAAAAATGGTGAATTCAAACAGGGCCTTATAGACGGTATTCTTATGGCCGGCAAGGAATTACAGGAACATTTTCCCTGGAGCGAAGATGACACCAATGAACTCTCGGATAAAATATCCAAATAATGAACAATTTACTTCGGAATTCCCTTCTTCTAATCGCCCTTTTCAGCCTTGGCCTTACGGCTTATGCGCAAAGGGATATTCCTCCCAGGCCTTCTTTGGAAACCAGTGTTTATGATGAAGCTGAAGTACTCTCTTCGCAGGAAGAGCAGGCCCTGGAACGAAAGCTTATCAATTACGCCGATACTACCTCTACGCAAATCGTTATTGCCACAATAGAATCTTTACAGGGGGAATACATTGGCACCTATGCTGCCGAATGGGCTCATGAATGGGGCGTGGGGCAGGCCGAAGAAGACAACGGAATATTGATTTTACTTGCTGAAGCCGAACGCAAGATCTGGATCTCCACCGGCTACGGAATTGAAAGTACACTTACCGATGCCCTCTCCAAACAAATTATTGAAGGCGTTATACTCCCTGAATTTCGCTCCGGAAGTTATTACCGCGGATTAGATGCGGGTACAACTGCAATTTTCCAGGTACTTAATGGCACTTTTGAAGGTTCACGACCCGCTTCGGGAGACGGAGCTGCTCCACGATTCATTGTTCTGGCCCTCATTTTTATCGTTTTTCTCATCATCCTTAGTTCCCGAAACAAAAGAGGCGGTGGCCGTGGCGGATATCGCCGTGGCGGCGGACTCCTCGATATCCTTGTGCTCTCCAGTCTTGGCCGTGGCGGCTTTGGCGGGGGCGGTAGTTTTGGTGGCGGAGGTGGCTTCGGTGGTGGCGGCGGCTTTGGGGGCGGCTTCGGCGGCGGTGGCTTTGGCGGCGGCGGTGCCGGCGGTGGATGGTAGGTTCAGTTAGCAGTGAGCAGTCTTTTAGTAGGCAGTAGGGTTCAGTGGTCAGTGGTCAGTGATCAGGAAATTCGAATTACAAGCACCAAATTACAAAGCGCCAAGTTACAAAGCACCAATTTCCAAAAAACAAATTCCGATATCAACCTTTGTACCCAGCACGGATCATAAATCCGCGCCAGCGGGAGACCTTATCTTCCTATTTACTGCCTACTCAAAACTGCCTACTGCAAACCATAAAAAAACAGGGGTTCCAAAAATGGACTAGCCCCCAAAAGTTGGACGGTTTATAATTAGATTAAATTTTCTACGTGAGCTCGATATTGTATCGGGCTCATTCCATTTAGGTTTAGTCTTATTCTGTCATAATTGTAGTATTTTATATAATCTTTTATATCCTGCTTTAGTTGATCTACAGTGTTATATTGATTTAGGTAATACAGCTCAGATTTTAGAGTTCCAAAGAAGTTTTCTGCCACGGCATTGTCTAAACAGTTTCCTTTTCTCGACATGCTTTGGGTGATGTTCTTTTTCTGTAGGGTCTTTTGATATTGCTTCATTTGATACTGCCATCCTTGGTCAGAATGAAGAATAAGCCCCTGTTTTTCCTGTTTGCTACACTTATTAATCATATCCATTACCTGTTTAAAATTAGGTCTCTCAGAGATGGTAAAGCTTAGGACTTCTCCATTGAAGAGATCTATAATAGGTGATAAATAAAGCTTTTTGTCTTTGACTTTGAACTCTGTAACATCAGTTGCCCATTTTAGGTTAGGTCTATCGGCTTTAAAATTTTGCTTTAACAAGTTAGCCGCTATTTTCCCTTGGTTTCCTCTGTAGGAAGTATATTTCTTGACCCTTATCAAACTGCTGATCCCTAGCTCCTGCATGAGCTTAAACACAGTCTTGTGATTCACTACATAGCCTTTGTTCTTCAGAGTTAACTGGATTCTCCTGTACCCATAGCGTCCCTTGTGTAGATCATATATAGATCTGATTTCTTTACGAAGAACCTCATACTTATCCTGTTTACTGGCCTTTAAGTGATAGTAAAAGGTACTACGTGCCATCCCGGCATGCTTTAGTAGTTTTTCTAGCGCATGCTCTTGCCTTAATTCCTGGATGATTTGCGTTTTTCTTCTTTCTCTTTTTCTGATTGAACTAAGGCATGAAGCTTTTTTAGATAAGCATTTTCTGCTTTAAGATCAGCTAACTCATCCAAAAGTTGCTCCTCTCGGGTCATAGGTTTTTTAGGCTTTCTAGGCATAGATTTAGGTTTTCCTCGTTTTTCTATTGATAAACCTTCTGGCCCTTTCTCTTCATAAATCTTCAACCATCGCTTAAAGGTTTCCTCGGTTGGAATCTTGAAGAGCACACAAGTTTCTTGGTAAGATAGAGATTTCTCTTTCATCTCCAGAACTACTCTCGCCTTAAATTTTTCTGAATATTTATTTCTAATAGGTCGTAATCCTTTAGCACCGTGAGCCTTATAAAACCTAACCCATTTTTGCACTAATGACTTACGTAGACCATGCTTGTTTACCTACTGAATAACACGATAATCCCTTCTTGATAACTTCTAAGACTATAGTCTTTTTAAATTTATAGTCATACTTTACTCTTTTATCCATAAAAAATGCCCCCAATAAGTGTCTAACTTTTTGGGGGCACTCTAAAATGCCATTTTTGGAACCCCTGTTTTTTTATGGTATTTCTAAAATCTACCTTCTACCTTCCCTACATTCGTATAATCCCCCCGCCTCTCCGGTTTGGATCCTTTCCTCCAAACTTACTTAGTTTGTAGGTGAAGCTAAGCATAAAATACTGTTCAAGGATAAGTTCCCGTGTGTCCTGCACAAAATCTTCCCCCGTGGTACGGGATGTGCTCACATTTTCATTGAGCAAATCGTAAACCTTCAGCTTTAATGTGGCATCGTCTTTCAGGAATTTGTAACCAAGGCTCATGTTCCATAAAAGGGAAGTATCATCAAAGCCTAGCGCAACATTTCCGTAGGAATTAAAGGAAACATCATTGCCAAAAACCACATTTTTGGGCCAGTATGTTGTGGTTTCAAGGGCCACCGTGTGATTCACATACTCTTCTTCCCTGTTGTTGTTAATGCCGTACTGCGTGTTGACATAGCTAAGCTCATACCGGGGATTGATCTCGATAACATCTTCATAATTGTAACCCAGCCTCAATGAAGGGCTAGCTCCAAAACTATCTGCCTTATAGCGGGTACCATTTGAAAAGCCTAACTGCCGGTTATAATTTCCGTTAAGGCCCACCCGATAGTTGAACTCCTGCTGTTCCTTTTTATACCGCTTTGAATAGAATACCCCGGCATAGGAAGTCAAACCTCCATCCAGATTTCTATATGTGGTGGTGGTTATAAGGTCTTCAGTAATTGAGTAAGGCACCACCTGGTTGTCGTAAAATGTTGCCGAAGCATATATATTCATTCCGCTGCGGGAGGCAAAGTCGAAATTATGGTATCCAAAATTAAGGTTTTGGGAGTAGGTTGGGTCGAGTTCAGGGTTACCCACAATGATGTTCAGGGGGTTGGTAAGGTTAGGCACCGGCTGCAACTGCGATATTGAAGGGATGTTATTATCTGTACGATACCTGAAGTAAAATGATTTACCACGGGTGATCTCATACCTGATATCGGCCTCCATAAAAAGCTCGTTGTAATTTTTCTTAAACGAACTCTCTACCAGAAAATCCTCATTCTCAAGAGAGGTATTTAAAAGGCCCAGGTTAAAGCCTCCCCGCAATTTTTTGCCCTCGTAATTAATTCCGGCATTGGGGATGTGCTTGTAACTCGTCACTTCAAAATCGTTGCTTAGCTCCCCTTCCAAAAGGTCGTAATTACCGGTGTTTTCGTCAAACTGGTACACAGAACGGGTATTGGAAAGGTTGAGCACAGAGAAATCGTAAGAAAGATCAAGAAAGAGTTTATTGGCAAGCACAGAGCGCTGGGTAATTCCCGCTTCATATTCATCTGAGCTGTTATCTTCATCAATGAACTGATCCTGTATCGCGGTGCCTGTAGTGGTGCCGTCTTCTACGGTAACCCTTTCGGAGTAGAAGAAATTTTCACTTTCCTGTTTTTCGTTACGATTATTAAAATCAACTTGCAAATAGGCACCACGGCTGCCAAACTTTCGGATAAAGTCGATTCTGTTACTGAAGTTGCTGCTGTACAGTTCTTCATTATCGAAGGTGTTGGAAAGGAGTTGAGAGGCCCCTTCAATTCTTTCTGAAACGCTGTTGCGATCTGAAAATCCGTTATTGATATTTACCGATGGCCTTACCGAGATCCTGGTTAGGGTGTCGAGATCTACCTCAAAAGCCAGGTTTGCGCGGTGACTTTCGTTCACCATATTTGCTGAAGTTTCAGAATTAGTGAAGAAAGTACTATTGGGAAGAAAAGTCTCCCGCTCTACCACCGTAAAGGTTTCGGTGTCATTTTTTCCGAAGAAATAATCGGCAGTCAGTTCATATTTTTTATACCATTCGTTGGTGAAATTGAAACCGGCAGTCTCACTTTTTGTGATACCACCGCTACCGCCAAAACTATTCCCGTTAATGCTGAAGCTGCCGTTACGGTTAAAGGAGACGCTTCGGGCCCTGCCCCCCATCATGTCAAAGACCTCATCAAAAGAGAAACCCGAAGAGTTAATATTGTTGGAACTGGCAAGCACACTCAGCCGCATATCGTCCTTGAAATAATTCCCGATGCCGCTCAATTCATACCTGTCATCTGTTCCCCCTCCTGCGGTTGCGCGTGCAAAATAGCCTTTGTTCTTATCTTCTTTTATGGTCACGTTGATGGTCTTATCATCGGGGTTTCCTGCTTTGCCCGTGAATTCTTCCGATTTGGTCTTGGTATCGACAACCTGTATCTTATCTATGATCTCCTTCGGAAGGTTTTTGGTGGCGATCTTGGGATCATTCCCAAAGAATTCTTTTCCGTTCACCAGAATGCGGGAAACAGGCTTTCCATTGACGGTAATATTCCCCTGGGCATCTACTTCTACACCCGGCAATTTTTTCATCACCTCCTCAAGATTTGCATCCTGCCTGGTGTTAAAAGATCCGGCATTGAACTCAAGGGTGTCTGACTTTATTGTGACAGGAGCTCTTTCGGAAACCAGGGTTACTTCCCCCAGCATGTTGTTTGCCACCTGCATTTTTAACTGCCCAAGATCTATGCTGGCCTGTCTCATGCTAATAAGTTGGGTAAAAGGCTCATAACCATTATAGGTGCTCACCAGCCTAAGACTGTCCATTTTTCCTGAACCTTCAATAACAAACCCCCCGTCCTGATTGGAAATTGTGTAGGAGACAAGACTGCTGTCTTTCAGCTTTTCAACGAACAGAGTAGCCGATTCTAATGGAAGCTGGGTTTCGGCATCTACGACTTTACCCGAAATAGAGAACTGCTGGGCCATTGCTCCCGAAGAAATTAAGAGCAGGCAAAAAAGGAAAAAATGCTTCATGGAATGGGAGGACTTTAAATATTAAATGCTGCTACTTTGGGTAACAGCATTTATTGGACTCCCAAAAAAGGCAAAAGTTACATGGCCTTGTTTATTTTTTCCTGAAATACACCGATACCGGCACGCCGGTAAAGTCAAATTCTTCCCTCAATTTATTTTCTAAAAACCTTTTATACGGATCTTTTACATACTGCGGAAGGTTGCAGAAAAAGGCAAACTGCGGCTGCGGTGTTGGCAGCTGCATACAAAACTTGATCTTCACATACTTGCCTTTATAGGCCGGTGGCGGGTAAGATTCAATAATTGGCAGCATCACCTCGTTGAGTTCACTGGTCTTGATCTTTTTACTGCGGTTGTTGTACACCTCTACCGCAGTTTCTATAGCTTTAAAAATGCGTTGCTTTGTGAGTACCGACATAAAGACGATAGGCACATCGGTGAAAGGTTCCATTTCGCGGCGAATATTCGCTTCATATTCTTTCATGGTATTGGTCTCTTTCTCCAGAAGGTCCCATTTATTTACCAGGATTACAATCCCTTTCCTGTTTCGCTGTGCGAGCCAGAAGATATTTTGCACCTGCCCGTCAAAACCACGGGTGGCATCCATGACTATCAAACATACATCGCAGTGCTCTATAGCCCTAACCGAACGCATCACCGAATAGAATTCAAGATCTTCTTTCACTTTAGATTTGCGGCGTATCCCGGCGGTATCAACCAGGTTAAATTCAAACCCGAAACGGTTGTACCTTGTGTCAATAGAATCACGGGTTGTGCCGGCGATATCGGTCACTATATAGCGATCTTCACCTATGAGCGCATTGATAAAAGAAGATTTCCCGGCGTTGGGGCGGCCCACTACCGCAAAACGAGGCAGTTCGGCTTCTTCTTCACGGGTGTCTTCGGGCAGGGCCTCTACAAGGGCGTCAAGCAATTCCCCGGTGCCACTTCCGTTGGTGCTGGCAATGGGAAAATACTCCCCAAGTCCAAGAGCGTAAAATTCTACGGCATTTTCAAGCCGTTTTGAATTATCTACTTTATTTACGGCAAGAAATACGGGTTTGTTCACCTTCCGAAGTAATTTGGCCACATCTTCGTCCATAGGAGTAACGCCGGTTTCTACGTCTACCATGAAAATAATGGCATCGGCTTCTCCAATGGCAAGTTCTACCTGCTTGTCAATTTCGGCTTCAAAAACATCATCGCTTCCCAGTACATAACCTCCGGTATCAATGACAGAAAAATTGCGGCCATTCCAGTCGGTTTTTCCATAATGCCGGTCTCTGGTCACTCCACTCACCGAATCTACAATGGCTTCGCGGCGCTGGATCAAACGATTAAAAAAAGTAGATTTCCCAACGTTAGGCCGTCCTACAATAGCTACAATACTGCTCATAAATATATGCTCTTAAATAAAAGTGCAAAATTAGGGGATTTAAAACAAATGCCCTGTACTTACAGCTGCCTAATTTTCAGGAATTACTGAGAGGATCATCCTGGAAAAATCTTTCAGATAAAATTACTGGCCACTGCTCATAAACAGGCTCACCTGTCAAAAAGGGCATTTTTACTTCCTGTCTCCGGAATAGCCAAAGCGCCGCAGTTGCTTAAGGTCGCTCCTCCAGTTTTTGTTCACTTTCACATAGAGTTCAAGGTGCACCTGCTTCCCGAAGAATTTCTCGAGGTCTTTGCGGGCCTCTACACCCACTCTTTTTAAGGCTGCACCTTTATGCCCAATGATGATCCCTTTTTGGGTTTCCCGCTCAACCATGATAATGCTGCGCATGCGAATGATCTCTTCTTCTTCGAAGAATTCTTCGGTATCGATCTCTACACTGTAAGGAATTTCCTTTTTGTAGTGCATCAGGATCTTTTCGCGGATGATCTCGTTCACAAAGAAACGTTCGGGTTTATCGGTAAGGGTATCTTTCGGGTAAAAAGCAGGAGATTCGGGAAGGAATTCTACAATGCGGCTGAATACTTCAGCCACATTAAAGCCCTGAAGCGCAGATATCGGGTAAATTTCGGCATTGGGAACTTTTTCCTTCCACAGCTGTACCTGTTCTTCGAGTTCAGCCTGGTTAGATTTGTCGATCTTATTCAGAAGTAATAAAACAGGGATTTCAGAATTGATGATCTTATTAAAAAAAGCCTCGTCTTTTAGTTCCTTTTCACCAATTTCGACCATGTACACAAGCACGTCGGCATCTTCAAAAGCCGACTTCACAAAATCCATCATCGATTCCTGTAACTGGTAAGCCGGTTTTATGATGCCCGGAGTATCACTAAGGATCACCTGAAAATCTTCTCCATTCACTATTCCCAAAATGCGGTGCCGCGTAGTTTGCGCCTTGGAGGTAATAATACTAAGCTTTTCCCCAACAAAGGCGTTCATTAGGGTTGACTTGCCCACGTTTGGGTTCCCTACAATATTTACAAATCCTGCTTTATGTGCCATAATTCAATTTTTCGATACAAAGATACTTAATTATAAAAGCAGGCGACCTGGCGTGAAAATTTGAGGTGATTCATGGGAATTGTTTAAAAATGAGCTTTTTAAAGCAGCTTTCCAGACTTCCTTTTAACAGATAATTATAATGACTAAGAACTGACTTTTGTAATTTTAAAGGTACTAACCAGAAAAAACAGAAAATAATGAAAAAATTTGTGATTTTAATTTTTAGCGTGGGGCTTTTAGCTTCTTGCGGAAATAATGAGAAGGAAAACCTTTCAAAGGAATTTGATGAGCTAATGTCGCAAAACGACAGTATTTCTCAGGTTTATTCCGAATTTCAATCTACCCACGACCAGATGAAGCAAAACCACCAGCAACTTATGCAACAGCTGGATACCATGCAGGTGGCAGATTCTACCTATTACGAGCAAATGGCCCAGAACGAGGTGATCATCAAGAAACACGAAGGCCTTTTAGCCGGGCACAAAGAATTTATGGAGGGCCACCGCGACCTGAAGGATAATTTCGGAAATTTGAGCAGTTCAGAAATGAAAGCCCAGATCTCTAAAATGAAAGAAGTGCACCAAACCATGATGGATGAGCACAGCAGCATGCGAAGTGAGCATGAGGAAATGATGAACAAGCACGACGAAATTAGGAAGAGCCTTATTGACAGCAACAGGCAGGACGGGCAACCGCAATCTTAAAGCCCAAAAAACCATTAAAAGCAAAGGTTCCCATAGTATCCAAAAATAGCATTATGGGAACCTTTTTTCTAGAAGCTGATACTTTCAATATTGAGCACATTAGTCCCCAAAATACTTACCGAAACCAGTAACTTTCGCTGACCGGCAATAATCTCCTGGATACGGAGTTCGTTTATTTTCCCGGTGAGGTTCACGCCGTCTGTAATTTCAAGCGCATCGGCCAGTTTTTCATTGATCTTCTCCAGTTGGGCTTCAACTACAGGCCTAATGTCAAACTTCATCTTCGATTTCAGCTTTGAATACAGAAAATTGTTGATAAGCGCCTCCACCAGCGTGTTTATAAACCAGCCATTGTTCTCCCCCTCCACTTTAAAGCGCCTTATGAGCACCTCCTGCTCTGCTTCATGAAAAGCTATGGCGAGATGGGCCACGGCAGAAATTTCTTTATTTCTGAAAAATGTGGTGAGAAGGCTTAAGCGTACATGCACGGCCAGGTCAAAGTCTTCTAAATGGCTTTTTTGAAGACTGATCTTTTGAATTCGGGCATGATCGGAAGTTTCCCCGCCAGCCTTTCCCTTGCTAAGGATCTTTCCCTGCAGTTTCTTTTGCAGATAGTCTTCAAGCACCTGGTAATCTATTCTCACCGGCAGCCGTAAAATCACATTATGCTTAATATCAGGATTATTTCCTTCCATAATTCTCTGGTTGAAGAGTACAGAAGATAACAAATTTTATCCTTCCAATCAACTCTGTTTAAAAAGCCGGAAAATTATAGTACCGGCAGCCAATAAACGCCGGGGGTTTCGTAAATTTATCTCACTAAATCTTTGTTATGCCACTTATCTTACCCGTAGAAGAAAAAAGCCCCGAAATAGGAAAAAATTGTTTCATTGCAGAAAATGCGACCATAGTTGGAGATGTCACTTTGGGCAGCGAGTGTTCGGTATGGTTCACTGCCGTTATTAGAGGAGACGTAAATTCCATTCGCATTGGAGACAGAACGAACATACAGGATGGTGCCGTAATTCACTGCACCTACAAAAAAGCAGCTACCACCATAGGAAATGACGTTTCTATAGGCCACCGGGCAATAGTTCACGGCTGCCATATAAAAGACCGCTCCCTGGTGGGGATGGGGGCCATTGTGATGGATGACGCTATAGTTGAAGAAGGCTGTATTATTGCGGCGGGGGCCGTTGTGCTCGAAAAAACAGTTTGTGAAGCCGGCCACATCTACGCCGGAATTCCTGCAAAAAAGGTTAAAAAATTATCTGAAGCCCAAATTGCCAACCTCAAAAAAACTGCCGCTAATTATATCATGTACAGTAGCTGGTTTGACAATGAGCCGGTAAAACAGAGCCCTTTATAAAGACCACAACTGGTGTAGGGAAAGAATAAGAAAAATACCCGCCACTGCCGCAAAAAGGAATATAGCGATTAACCTCACATTTGAGTTATTGAAAAGCTTTATGATATCCCTTTTTGACATATACAGGTTTTTCTGTTTGAGAGCAAATTGAGTGCCAGAGACGGGCACTTCTTATATAAAATTTCTCTATTGCCCTTTTCTGCGAAAAAAAAAGGAGAAGCATCTACATCTTTTTTCTGAAGAAACTTACCATTTTTTAACCAGTGCAGTACTGCTGCCAAAGTGGTACTGAAGCTGCATTTTTATTTTCCTGCTTTCTAAAAGCCTTAAATTAAGGGTAGTTTAAGGGATAATCTTATATTGCACCAAAAATCCCCCGATAGTTAATGAAGATAAATTCAGATCTTATTTGGGCCCTGGCCCTGATTGCAGTGGCAGCAGCATCCTTCTTTTTGGGAATGACCAGGGAAAACCTAAAGACCGAAGAACGGCTCGAAGAGCAACTGGGAAAAATTGAGATCCTGGAAAAGAAGAATCAGCAGCTTTCAGAAGAATTGACTTCCCGCGGCATTTACAGCTATCCGCAGGCTACTATAGTGTCAAAATTAAATGGCGCCGTGGCAACAGTACTCATTTCCTTAAACGGTAAAGATCCCATTCCGAATTTAAAGCTCAGGAAAAATGTCATTTTTAACTATTCAGCAAAGGAATCCTTAAAACCTGAACAAGGGGGAATCCTTACCGACCTGGGCACTTTAAAGCCACACAACCCATCGGCTTTTGATATCCCTCTGAACGAGGAAGAAATTGCCCTTTACCTCGAATTTGATTCCAAGTTGAGCGAATGGCATCAATATATCTGGATTAGGACCGGGACCAATGGAAAACCTGCTTCCTTTTGGGTGATCACCAACGAAAATTCGGTAGTGATAGATAAACATATCGACCCCGGCTTCCCAACAGATGAAGAAGAAAAGATGCTGCTGTGGAAAGGTAAAAAACTGGATTATTCAGATCTAAAGATGAATTCCATTTTTCCGCCAAAAAGCTAATTTTCATTCCCTCCGAAAAATTCATCAGAAAAAGCCATTTTTGAATACCCGTAATACTCCAAAAAGGATTATAATACATTGCCGCCTAAATAAAGTTTCTAATATATTCAGAAGCTAAAAACCATCCTTTTATACCTCTAATTGGACTGAATTATTCGCAAATTCGCGGCCTTAGCTCCTGTTACAGTTATTTCATCGGACAAATCTGATAGAAATGGAACCTTCCGAATAAAAAATCTCTCTTATCCATTTTAACTACCCCCGGCACTAACTAGTATGGTGGCCACTTCACTATTCTCACTTATTTCAAAAGTGGCACCCTCTATTTCTAATGCTGTCAAGCCGGTAGAAGTACAATCGCCGCTGCTCGATTCCTGCAGCGTAAAGGCAATGGTGAATGTTATTTCTTCCCCGATGTTTACGGTATATGTATCAGATTTTGACCCCCAGCCCAGCAATACATTCAGCACTTCGCGTTCTGCCAAAAAGCTGAATTCTACAGCTTCGCCTTTTTTATCGACTATTGTTAATTGATTTTCTTCATAAGATCCATTTGCGAATAAATTTTTGCCCGTTTCTTTATCCACCACCTCAAATGTTAAGCCGACCGGCCCTGTGGCACAAAGTATGCCTTCATCTGTATCATCACAGCCGGTGAACATAATACAAATGAACAGTAATGTAAATACCTTTTTCATTATTCTGATTTATTATTATCGGGAGAAAAGTTATAACAAAATTGCAACACAAAGTAAAGCCGGAGCATATAAAATAAAAAACCACCTCTTTTGAAGGTGGTTTTGCTAGTAGCGGGAAAATGAAATATTAAGTCAATTTCTCATGATGTTATTGCAGTTGAGCAATTAGGCGCAGAGATATGTAAGTTTATTTTCAAAAGCCTTTTCTATTCTTTAAGAAAATATTTAGATTTACCTTTTAATTCCCCCCTCCGCCCTCCCCTATAATGCGGATGCAATACAGGTTCAGGAAATATTTCCTGCTTCCCAGTTCCGGGGTATTTGTTAACCCTACACCTATAAACTATTTATGACCCAACAAACCCACAATAAACTGGTTTCCTTCATCTGGTCTATTGCCGATGATTGCCTGCGCGATGTGTACGTGCGCGGAAAATACCGCGATGTGATCCTGCCAATGGTGGTGCTTCGCCGATTGGATGCTTTACTCGAACCTACAAAAGATGCGGTGATGGAAGAGCTGGCTTTTCAGCGTGATGAAGCCGGCTTCACCGAATGGGATGAAAGCGGACTCCGCGATGCTTCGGGATACGTTTTTTACAATATCAGTGATTTTACGCTGCAAAAGCTACACGATACCGCTACCAATTCCCAGCAGATCCTGCAGGCGAACTTTGAAGATTACCTGAATGGTTTCAGCCCAAACGTAAAGGAGATCATCGACAAGTTTAAGCTGAAGAGCCAGGTAAAGCACATGGCAAGCAAAGATGTGCTGCTGGATGTACTGGAAAAATTCACTTCTCCGCATATAAATCTTACTCCTTTTGAAAAGGAAGATCCCGAAGGCCGCAAATTGCCCGCACTTTCCAACCTGGGAATGGGCTATGTCTTTGAAGAGCTCATCAGGAAATTTAATGAAGAGAACAACGAAGAAGCCGGGGAACATTTCACACCGCGGGAGGTGATTGATTTGATGACGCACCTGGTCTTTGATCCCATAAAAGATCAATTGCCTCCCGTAATGACCATTTACGATCCTGCCTGCGGGAGCGGCGGGATGCTTACCGAAGCCCAGAATTTCATCAAAGACGAGGAAGGCCTTATTAGGGCCACTGGCGATGTCTACCTCTACGGGAAAGAGATCAACGACGAGACCTACGCCATTTGTAAGAGTGATATGATGATCAAGGGCAACAACCCCGAGAACATACGCGTGGGTTCTACTTTGTCTACAGATGAATTTGCGGGTACTACTTTTGACTTTATGCTTTCCAATCCGCCTTACGGGAAATCCTGGAGCAGCGAACAAAAATACATCAAGGACGGCAAAGATGTCATTGATCCGCGGTTCAAGATCACGCTGAAGAATTACTGGGGCGTGGAGGAAGATGCCGATGCCATTCCGCGCTCTTCAGACGGGCAGCTGCTGTTCCTTATGGAGATGGTGAACAAGATGAAGCCCAAACACCAAAGCCCTTCCGGCTCCAGGATCGCTTCGGTGCACAACGGTTCCAGTTTGTTTACGGGCGATGCCGGCGGCGGCGAGAGCAACATCAGGCGCTTCATTATTGAAAATGACCTTTTGGAGGCTATTATCCAGCTTCCCAACAACCTGTTCTATAATACCGGGATCACCACCTATATCTGGCTGCTCAGCAATAATAAAGCTGAAAACCGTAAAGGCAAGGTGCAGCTGATCGACGGCGGACAATTATACCGAAAGCTGCGGAAGAACCTCGGAAACAAGAACTGCGAATTCGCGCCCGAGCATATTGATGAGCTTGTAAAGGTGTATGCTGAAATGCAGGAGCTAAGCCGAAAGATCGATGAGGAAACCAATGCAGAAGTCCCCGGAATTGCCGCGCAGGTTTTCGATAATGAGGATTTTGGTTATTATAAAGTGACTATTGAAAGGCCGAAACGTCTGAAGGCTCAGTTTACTGCGGAAAGGATTGAGGATCTACGTTATGACAAACAACTGAAGGAACCTATGCAGTGGGCCTGGGAAACTTTTGGGGAGGAAGTTTATACAAAGCTGAAAGAACACGAAAAAGAGATCATGAGCTGGGCCGAAGAGAATGACCTGAACCTGAGCAGCAAAAACCGAAAGAAACTGCTTAGCTCCAAGACCTGGAAAAAGCAGAAAGAGATCCTTGAACTTGCTGAAAAGCTTCATAAAGCCATTGGCGAAGAAGAGTATTTAGATTTCAACATTTTTAAGAAAGAAGTCGAAGCAAAGCTGAAGGAGTGGAAACTCAAACCCGGCGCTTCCGAAAAGAATGCTATCTACAATGCCGTAAGCTGGTATGATGCCGAAGCCGAAAAAGCGATCAAAAAGAAGGAAAAGCTGAGCGGCGAAAAACTTAGTACGCTGCTCGCCCACCTGAGTTGCACCGAAGAACAGTTGCCTGATTTTGGTTATTACCCAACCGGAAAGACCGGCGAATATGTCATTTTTGAAACCGAAAGTGACCTGCGCGATTACGAGAATGTGCCTCTAAAAGAGCAAATCCACGGCTACTTTCTGGAAGAAGTAAAACCCCACGTTCCCGAAGCCTGGATCAACCTCGATGCTACCAAGATTGGTTATGAGATAAGCTTCAATAAGTATTTCTACCGTCACACGCCGCTACGTTCTTTAGATAACGTAGCCAAAGAGATCCTGGAGCTGGAAGAAAAGAATGAAGGTTTGATAATGGATATTTTAAACCTGGCATAGATGGAAGCAGTGAAAGAAAAGGCGCAGCTACAAAAATATTCTGCCTATAGAAATTCCGGTGTGGAATGGTTAGGAGAGATTCCGGAGCATTGGGAAATCAAGAGACTTGGATCCCTTTTAAAACCCATTTCTGAGAAGAATAAGCCAGAATTACCTCTTTTGTCTATCACGAGAGAAAAAGGTGTAATCCAGAGAAATATTGAAGATGAGGATGAAAATCACAATTATATACCCGACGACTTAAGTGGCTATAAGGTCCTTAGAAAAGGACAATTCGGGATGAATAAAATGAAAGCCTGGCAGGGTTCCTATGGAATTTCAAAATTTACTGGAATAGTTAGTCCGGCTTATTACGTCTTTGATTTCTATTATGAAGTAGATCCTGATTACTTCAATACTGCCATTAGATCGAAGAAATACATTTCCTTTTTCGGGAGTGCATCTGATGGTGTTAGAATCGGACAGTGGGATCTGTCAAAAACTAGAATGAAGCAGATTCCTTTTATTCTCCCGCCAAAACAAGAACAAACGGCTATCGCCACTTTCCTGGATGAAAAATGCGGCAAGATCGACACCACCATCGTGCAAAAGGAAAAATTGATCGAGTTGCTTAAAGAGCGCAAGCAGATCATCATCCAAAATGCCGTGACCAAAGGTTTAGATCATCAAGTTAAGATGAAGGACAGTGGAGTGGAATGGATTGGGGAGATCCCGGAGCATTGGGAGGTGAAGAAGTTGAAATTTTCTGCAACTCTCCGGTCAGAAAAAACAATTAGTAGAAATTCTTCATTACCATATTTAGGTCTGGAAAATATAGAATCCTGGACTGGAAATTTGGTTGAAACAGATTCAGAAACTGAAGGACAAGCTAACCGCTTTTATAGTGGTGATGTCTTGTTTGGGAAACTACGCCCATATTTAGCTAAGGTTTACCTTTCGGAAAAAGACGGAATTTGTTCAGGAGAAATTTTAGCTTTTAAAGCTAATGAAGAGGTACTAAATTCTTTTTTACATAAGACTCTTCTCTCATATAGATTTATTGATTTGGTAGACTCTTCAACATACGGAGCTAAAATGCCTCGTGCTAATCCAACGTATATTCAACTTCAAAATATTCCAATTCCAGGTCTTGATGAACAAAAAGAGATTGTGAAATACATTGATGTTCAAATTGAAAAATCAGACAAGGCAATTAAATATCAGCAGCAGCAAATCGAAAAACTAAAGGAATATAAAAGCAGTTTAATAGACGCGGCGGTGACGGGGAAGATAAAGGTGAGTTAAGAAAATGTGAGACCAAAATTTTTTACAGCAGTTCTTTTATTCATAAGTGCATATGCGCCGCTTTTTTTGATTTTAGCTGTTCAGGATTTTGATTTTGAAGAAACCAATTCTTTTGGTCATCCGATAGCAGTATATATAATGCTATTATTGGCTGTTATAAGTGTTTTCCTATTACTCACCATATTCGGGAAAATTTCCAAAGGAACGATGGTAGTTGAAGTACTCGGAGTTCAGAATAGGTCAAGTGACCTTATTAATTATACCATTCCTTACATAGTTTCTTTTTTTGGATTCAGCCTTTCCGCACCAGGAGATGTCATTTCCTTGTTGATCTTTCTCTGTATAATGTTTCTACTCACTGTACGAAGCAAAGCCGTATTTCTAAACCCAGTGTTGAGTTTAGCGGGTTATGCTCTTTATGATCTGGAGTATAAATTCGATGGTAGGACAGAAAGAACCATCATTTTAAGTAAAAAAGAAGTAAGAAGAGGAGAAAAATATCACATCCGTATGTTAACTCGATTTCTCTATTTAATAACCTAAAACGCGAAAATAAATGAAACAAAAATTGAATGAATTAAAAGCAATTGATTTTACCAGTCTATCCATATCGCTGGCGGTTATTAAGGAATACAAAAGAGATAGAGTTTCCCACTACACTATTAACTACGTGAAAATTGATGAGCCCCTTGCAATGAGATTGAAACACATTTTCATGGGGATGATCAATAAGTCCAATGAAGTGGAAGAGTATACATACGATTGCCCTGAACCTGAAGAAGATTTGGTTCGTTCAATGGAATATGAGAGTACTGATTTTCATAAAATAATGGAACAGCTTAAGGAGCTTAATCCTGAAGAAGACATTATTGAAGAGGAAAAAGAACTACTCTTATCAAAGTCTTATTTAATTGTTGCTAGAAATATGGAAGGTATTGTAGCTGTTGGATTCAAAACTTTACCTGAGAATTGGAAGCTTAAAAAGAAAAAAGGTCTAATTCAGGTAATGTTCAAAGGAGATCATTTCGAGAATTTAGAAGAGAGCAATGTTTTCAGTATCTCAAATTTCCTAGACTTCATTTATTATGATAAACTCCTTCTAATTTTATCTAAAAAGAACTTCGAAAAAGGGTTGAATTTTAGGGAAGGAATGTTAGCCAAGGCTGATTTACTGTATGAAGAATTTGAAGATCTTGGTGTACTTCAAAACCTTGAAATACTCAAAACCAAGACTGGAAACAACCAACGGTATTTAAAGAAATTAGCTACTATAAAAAATTTAGGCTACTACAAAGATCCTGTTTTTTTACAAAAGTTAGAACAAGTGAATCACCTCAAGGCTTGGGGGCTGGAAATGGAAAATGGCGTAATAGAAATAACAGAAGACACTCTAGAGGACATTCTCATTCTTTTGCAAAACAAAAGATTGCATTCGGAATTAACGGAAGAAGATTTTGATGTAGATAATGCTAAACTGCTAAACTATATTCCTGCATAAACGGTTTTTAAAAAGTAAGCAAAATGAACTACCAAATTATTGAAGACTACATAAAGCAATACAAGGAACGTTTCCCGGAGATTAATCAAATGGAGATCTACAAGTGGAAGGCAGTCAAACATTTTCAGGAGCACTGGGACATAGAAGCACCCGATTTTGCAGAAATGTTGAAGGAGAGCTTAGACAAAACAAAAAATCTTCTGGGTTCAGGTAACTACTTCCCACGTAGAATGGTTAAAACTTTCGCTCAAAAAGATCCGGAAGAAGTGAGGAGGCTTTTCAGAATATTGTTTGATCCATTACTTGAGCTCGAGGAGAGATATGAAACATTTAAGGCCGGATTCGACAGATTAGCTAAAGATATTGAAACTGATAAAGACAATCATTATCAGGATCACCGGGCTGTACTTGTTTACCTCTCTCTTAAATTTCCGCAGGAGTTCTACCTGTATAAATTTGGAATGTTCGGAGATTTCTGTCAAAGAGTAAATTACTCTTATACTCCTCAAAAAGGAGATTTTAAGAATGTGCTTGAGTTTCAGCAATTATGTAGTCTTGTTAAGGCTGAATTGTTGGAAGATAACCAATTACTTAATCTTCATCATAAGAGATTGTTAGATTCGGATGAATTTTATCAGGATCCGGCTTACACTATTCTTACTCAGGATTTCATCTATGCCTGCGTAAATCACCTTGATCAGGCAGATCTTACAAAGAGAATTCATGTAGAATATGATATTGAAGAGATTGAGGTTAATAAGTATCTCGTAGGTAATTCAATTCCCAAACTGAATGGAAATGTAGTCGATTTTGAAAAAAAACAGAAAGCCAACAGCCGATTAGGAAAAGCCGGAGAACATTTTATCTTGGACCGTGAGCGTGAAAAATTAGAGAAACTCGGGGTTAAAAAGATCAATAAAAAACTAGAACATTCTTCAGTAATTAAGGGAGATGGGATAGGCTATGACATAACTTCCAGGGATGAGAATAGCAACGAGATATTCATTGAGGTCAAGGCCACAACCGGTGATTTTAAAACTCCATTTTTTATTACCAGAAACGAATTGTATTGCAGTCAGCAACATCCCGGGAAATACAGATTATACAGGCTTTATGATTTTGATGCAAAAGCTAAGAAAGGAAAAGTAAAGGTCTTTAAGGGAGATCTTTCTGGTTTATGCGTACAGCCGGTGAATTACCAGGTAAATATTAAATAAGATAAAAGCATATTGAGTGGAAATAAATCAAGTAAAAGTTCAAGATACCTCGTTAGAAGAACAAATCTTTGATCTGCATCACCGATATTATAAAAATATTGGGGTTGAAACTATCAAGCAACAAGCTGGTCAAGTAGAACAGGTAAGTTCAGATTATCAAGGCAGAGTCATATATGAACTTCTTCAGAATGCTTTTGACAAGGCAGATAAGAATATACTGGTTGAAGTAAAAAACAATTGTTTGTATGTTGGCAATGACGGGAAAAAGTTCAATTATGTTTCTAATTATGATTATTTAAACGGTAATTCTAAAAGAGGGGATTTCCAGTCTTTATGTTCTATCTCTACCTCTACGAAAAAGGTAAGTACGAGTATCGGTAATAAAGGGGTCGGTTTTAAATCTGCTTTTTCTGTTGCGGAAGAGGGATTTGTGTCTGTTTATACCCATGGAGAAATATTAGATGGAGAGAAGGTTGTACCCGAAATAATAAGTTTTAGATTATACGATACTTTTAAGCAAGTAGATTTAATTCCTTCGGAATTTAGCATAGAAATTAGAGAAAACATAAAGAAAAAACTTTCTCTCGTCCATACAGAGCGCCCTGATAGAGGTATACCCGGATATTATTTTCCTTTACATCTTTCAGTAGAGCCGAGCAATATTAAAGAACTATTTAAACAAGGTTTTGTAACTATTATTGAAATTCCTCTAGCCAGTGAAGATGAGGTGAAATCCTTGTTTCATGAAATATATGAAATTCATTTTCAGTTTATACAGCTAAAATATAAGAATGATTTTAAAATTCGATTTGTTCTTGAAGATGAAGAAGAAAAAGAAAAATTTATTGATAAGGATTCGGAGAGATTGTTTTCTACAGTTGTTGAAAGTGATAAATTAAATTCATTAGCAGAAGCGGCGGGTATAGAAATTAAGAATCATAAGATTGGATTTTATATAAAAGATGAACCTCACGGATTATTATATAACTACCTCCCCACTCGGGTAAAATCACCTTTCAAATACATAGATTTTCATGCAGATTTCCATACTACTGTAGATCGAACAGCAATAAACTTTAGTGGTAAAGTAGGAGATTATAACAAAGCTTTACTTGAGGCTTGTCTGGAATTTTATTTCCTCAATATTAATAAACTTCTCAGGCCTGAAAATCGCTCATCATTAAACCTGATATATATTGATAATGAACTAGAGGGACAATCTTTTCAATTTAATTGGCAGCTCATTGCCCATACTTTTCCTTATAATTTATTTGATAAAGTGAGGAAGATACTTTCAATTGGAAATAATTCCTACACTTTAGCATCTAATTTGCTTTCTAATCTTGCTCAGGTATATTTTGAGAATTCTCGGAATAAAGAAGAGCACGAACTTTTTTTTAAGTACGTAACTCAATTCATAAATTACTTTTCTAGAAATGATGGTGATCAATACAAATGGGTGGATTTGTTTAAAGAAGAACTTTCTAAACAACTTCGGCAAAAGGAGGTTCGAGTAATTCCCAACGTAACATTAGGAAAAAACAAGGAGATCTTATTTAGAAAGACTAATGACAGTAACATTGAATTACCAAGCTTTTTAGATGTTAACGTCACTGATTTTGATGTCAAAGACACAACATTAAAAAAAGGACTCGGAATTAAAGATTTCAATGACTACAACGAAATTCTAAAATATTTTAAGCAGTGTACTTTTACTGGAGAATTTAATTCTAAAGGAATAACTGAGAATGAGCAAAAAGATATAATTCGAAGTATTTATGAACTTTACCTTCAGAAAAAAGAAATTTCTTTTTTAAGCACCCACAGATATCTCCGAGCTTTTACTAAAGAATCCCGTAATAACAATTCTACTTTAAATCAAGCGAAATTCAATTGTTCAACCGTTTTTTTAAAACTCTCTTCTGGAAGATATAAACCAGCACAGCTATGCAAAATTAAGGATATAGACATTTCGTTTTTAGACGAAGTGGTAGACCAGAACGACCTAGAAGAATTTCTTTCATTTTTGGGTGTTTCAACTGATTCGGAGTATATTTTTTGTGATTTACGCCTTCATAAAGTTTTAAACAAAGGCCTGAATTACATTCCTTCCTTGCTGAATATTAAAGAGGACAATGAATCCATATCCTCCAGTTTGGTGGAAAACGTCCGGATCATTTCAAATAAAGGCGAAGAATTATATCACCCGGCACTAATTAACAATAATAGTTATTCATTTTTAAACAGACTTACCAAACCCTCAATAAGGAAAGAACTCCAAAACCTTTTAGTGGGTAGATACGCTTCATTTCCTGAATCTTATCTTCAGGTGTTAAAAGATAGAATGTCGAACCATTTCACGACATCTCATAAGGATGTAATGAGGTTATATCAAAATACATTTTATTCATTTTCAAGAAACAATTCATATTTAATTATAAACAACAATGTTCTTTCCTGGACCAATCAAAAAGATTTTATAATAATCAATAATAAAAGAGATTTCGAAAGTTGTGTGAATGTTGCGCAACAAAATATTCTTTGCTATTATTCCGGACTTTCAAAAGATCATTTCCTATTCAAATATCAAGTAGAACCTGTCAAAGGAGATATTTATTATGATAATGAAATTCTTGACATTGAATTAAAGGAACAACTTGAAAATAGGATCCAATACCTTTTGGTTCAGATAAGTCTTTCCAATTACTCAGAGGTAGATTATTTAAGTGATCAAACGGATATTGAAGATTTACAGCATCGAATTGAAAACTTGAAAATTCTTAATGTAAAAAACCTTAAACAAGAAATTTCTTTTGGCGAAAACCTCAAAATTACTCCCGAAAGAAAATTTGCTTATCAGACCTCTGAGAACGTGCTTTTATTAGAAAGTACAAGCACAGCAAAGGAAAAAGCAGAAGCCATTGGTCAGTATGTATTTAGAAACTCATCTATAAAAGAACTAATTGAGCTTTCATTATTCTACAAGAGTAAAGAAGAACTAGATGAAGAAGTAGATCATTTTTATTTAGACACGATAAGAAAAATATGGAAAAAAGATTATGTCGATCAATGGAATCAGTTTCAAAAAGAGATTCTCACCTTCTTTGATCTTTCTCCACAGGAGAATTGGTTTCTTTACACTCGGGCACATAAAAGTCCAGTCTTGATTGAAATTTCCCGTCAAAATCGTTTAGAAGAATTAAAGTCTGTAATTTCTCAACTTAAACAACAAGAAAAATACAACTCCTATTTCGACGATTTTCAGTTATTAATTGACTATAGGATTCTTGATGATTTTCTTGCCCCTCTATATCTCTTGGCGGAACAAAACAGTGATGATTCACTTCTAAAAGAATTGAATGAACATTCAAAATATTTATTGTCTGACCTTCAGTTAGAAAAGTTGAAAGAAAAAGTAAGGCAGGTTTATCCAGATTTAACAAAACCTTCCAAAAAAAATATTACAGATAAATCACAGGAAATAGATCTTCAGAGAAGGACTAATGATATTTTAAAGAAATTTTCTTCACTGAATTCAAAAGACAATGAGAAAGTAAATCTGGAGGGAAGTGCCTCACTAAATAACTTAATAGTAAATCAGAAGAAAGTCATTTTCTTGGGCAAAGAGAACCACAGTTCTAATTCAGTTGATTTGGAAACCATGGGTGCAAGTGGGGAAGAAGAAGTTCTCATCTATTACATTGAAAATTTCTTAGAGTTGCCGATCGAGGAGAGGAAGAAAGGAATAATTGAGGTATATAATACCCTTCAACATAAGGTGCCGCACGATTCTCACAAGCCATTTAGGGATAGATGTTTAGACGTCATTGAGAATAAGGAAGAGTTAAGGAAAGCACTCATCCCTTTTTTCTATATAACCATGCATTATAAATTTTCTTATTTTGATCTAATCGTCTATACAAATAATACGCCTACATTAATTGAAGTAAAGACAACCAATAGTAGACAAAATAATAAATTCTATATTTCCATAGCCGAAGTAAATGCTGCTCGAGGAGTTGACGCTTATGAAATCGTTCGAAATACTCCTGATAAACTTTTATTTCTTGGAAATCCTATAAAGGACTTGGATGATAAGTTACACGCAATACATGGCGATAATTTTATTCTTGAGCCAAGAAATTTTGTATTCCATTTTAATCCTTGACAAATTATGCGAACCCAAACCAACGAACAAGCATTAGAAGCCGCCATTCAGTCAACCCTTTCGGGGCTAACCCTGGAGGAGATCAAAGAAAAAGATCCTGCCGCCAATGTGGCGGAGGAGTCGGAGCAGTATCGTTCCGGTAATGGATACTTTATTGGAGATCCCGGTGACTTTAATGCTCGTTATGCGGTTGACACGAGGAGGTTCTGGAGCTTTTTGCAGGAGACCCAGCACGAGGAACTGGAAAAGCTGCAAAGGCACGGCGACTGGAAATTAAAGATCCTGGAGCGGTTGGACAGGCTCATTAAAAAGTATGGAGTGCTTCGGCTGCTTAAGAAAGGTCTGGATGTAGATGACGCCCATTTTACGCTGTTCTATCAGCCACCTTTGGCCAGCAGCAGTCCACGGGTAAAGAAACTTTTTGAAAGCAATGAATTCAGCGCCACAAGACAACTTAGATATTCTTTGGAGAATCCGCGGGAGGAGATTGATATGGTCATCTTTATCAACGGCCTTCCCATTGCTACTTTAGAATTAAAGAATCACTGGACCGGACAAAATGCGAAAGTTCACGGGCAAAACCAGTATAAGTTTAAAAGAGATCCAAAACAGCCGCTGTTAAATTTCGGGCGTTGCCTCGTACATTTCACGGCAGACACCGATGAGGTTTATATGACTACCAAATTAAGCGGTGGAAGCACCTATTTCCTTCCGTTTAACAAAGGCAATAACCACGGGAAGGGAAATCCGCCAAATCCGTTTGGCCATAAGACTGCCTATCTCTGGGAATGTAAGCTTCCCCTAATGAGAACTGCTTGATGGTATAAAATTATTGTTTTTAGTTTTATCCGTGGTTTCTAAAAGAACATTAAATTTTGCATATTCTATTGGGGCCATTTTTCCTAATGCATC
>Ga0098069_100268_pt1 | contig 27270 bp, 26 predicted proteins | sample 27_taG_FD_92584 | JGI IMG/M metagenome (GOLD analysis project Ga0098069, IMG submission 92584) | Marine viral communities from Cariaco Basin, Caribbean Sea - 27_WHOI_OMZ | ecosystem: Environmental > Aquatic > Marine > Oceanic | place: Caribbean Sea: Cariaco Basin | collected 2014-11-09
CAATAATCAATACGATTCCAGACCATTCCAATTAGAAACTAGGATTGAAACTTGGCATCGGCAACTCTTTGTAATTCCTGCTCCAAATTCCAGACCATTCCAATTAGAAACTAGGATTGAAACATTAGGGAAAGAAAAAGTTTCGAATATAAATAAATGATTCCAGACCATTCCAATTAGAAACTAGGATTGAAACAAATCGGGTACCAGCCTTGAAAGTATTGCTACCATTATTCCAGACCATTCCAATTAGAAACTAGGATTGAAACAATTTAGTACGGAAATATGAATCGAACCCCTGTTAAAATTCCAGACCATTCCAATTAGAAACTAGGATTGAAACCCACCTTCAAAAACTCGAAATAGCGTGTAATTCTTATTCCAGACCATTCCAATTAGAAACTAGGATTGAAACAAGAGCCGGCAAACAAATTTCAGTCCTTCATTCAAGGATTCCAGACCATTCCAATTAGAAACTAGGATTGAAACGAATTCACCGGCGCTATGCGATTGGGAAGCAAATTTATTCCAGACCATTCCAATTAGAAACTAGGATTGAAACGGTGAAGGCCACCTGGAATATCATTTTAATAATAGAATTCCAGACCATTCCAATTAGAAACTAGGATTGAAACTAATGATGATAGCGATACTAAAATTGCGATTGAGTATTCCAGACCATTCCAATTAGAAACTAGGATTGAAACGATATTGGCGGCGGTAATACCGTGAATATTGCCCAGCATTCCAGACCATTCCAATTAGAAACTAGGATTGAAACAAACCTGGTATGGTCCCGAAGATGGTTTTGATGATATATTCCAGACCATTCCAATTAGAAACTAGGATTGAAACTCTGCCCTGGCAAATAATACCGAGTTACTACAAAAAAATTCCAGACCATTCCAATTAGAAACTAGGATTGAAACGGCTTAGATATTGCTTCAGGTCTTACTATTGAAGATATTCCAGACCATTCCAATTAGAAACTAGGATTGAAACAAACTATAACAAAATGGAAAACAAAGCAATTACAATATTCCAGACCATTCCAATTAGAAACTAGGATTGAAACTTAGCCTCCAAATACTCATCCCTTGCATTAGACTTTATTCCAGACCATTCCAATTAGAAACTAGGATTGAAACTTTGCATCTTCAATAGTTGCATATTTAGTTCTTTTTTATTCCAGACCATTCCAATTAGAAACTAGGATTGAAACAAACCTAACCACTCATTGAAATAATATCCTTGATACCTTATTCCAGACCATTCCAATTAGAAACTAGGATTGAAACATCCCTGCGATTTTGGCGACCCATACACAAAAAAGAATTCCAGACCATTCCAATTAGAAACTAGGATTGAAACTGGATATGACGATGAAGAAAGCCGCCAGGAAATTCAGATTCCAGACCATTCCAATTAGAAACTAGGATTGAAACATACCTGAACATCTGAAATTCTAAGTCCGGTAAAACATTCCAGACCATTCCAATTAGAAACTAGGATTGAAACGTAGCTCCTTTAATACCACCTTTTACACCGTTCATCATTCCAGACCATTCCAATTAGAAACTAGGATTGAAACTTCGCTGCCATCAAGTTGGGTATTAAGCGTTAAAATATTCCAGACCATTCCAATTAGAAACTAGGATTGAAACTTATTTCTGTTTTCCTGCAAGATAATTGACAGGAAATTCCAGACCATTCCAATTAGAAACTAGGATTGAAACGAGAATAAGATCAACCATCGCTTTGAACTGGTAAACTATTCCAGACCATTCCAATTAGAAACTAGGATTGAAACTAGAGTTCAAGTTCCTGCTCCATATTTCCAAGCCTAATTCCAGACCATTCCAATTAGAAACTAGGATTGAAACAAACCAAGCGAGAAACCACACTTGAACCCTGGAGAATATTCCAGACCATTCCAATTAGAAACTAGGATTGAAACGTGAGCACCGCTTCAGCATAATCCAGTAAATTGGGAATTCCAGACCATTCCAATTAGAAACTAGGATTGAAACAAGATTATGACGGTGAAGATGTAGATTCAATAGGGTATTCCAGACCATTCCAATTAGAAACTAGGATTGAAACTTTGGTCACCAAAAGCCGGTAGTATGATACAAGCAATATTCCAGACCATTCCAATTAGAAACTAGGATTGAAACATATCCAATCTCTAACATTAGTTACATCTCCACTCTATTCCAGACCATTCCAATTAGAAACTAGGATTGAAACACGGTTTTGAAAATCCAGATAGCGGCGGTATTTATATTCCAGACCATTCCAATTAGAAACTAGGATTGAAACGAAGATTCGGTAAGCACGCCTACAAACCCCAAATACAGGAATATATCCATATTTATGAATATTTCCAATTAAAATATAGGTATTAGTAATGTTTGCGGCACTAGAAGTTAGGATATTCAATGCATTCCAATGTCCGTTATCAGAAATATTGATCTAAATCCACTGATAAAATACAAATAGATGTGCTTTAGCATTTTACAATAGGGTAAGGGAGATATTGGGTCAATTCAATTTTCTAAGAAAGCGAAAGGTCTCCTTTTTAAGAGTAAAGGAAATTGTTCAGAAAGTTATAGTTAGGGGGTATGAAGTTGAATCTGAGAGATTAAAAATAAATTTTATTTTCAATTGCTACTAAATGGTAATATTTAAAATTTTCTCAACAATTTTTATGCAAAATTCTTCATTCTGTACTTATTCTGTACTATGTGTAAAAAGAAAAAGCTTCACATCTCTGTGAAGCCTTGTTATTCCTGTAGCGAGACCGAGATTTGAACTCGGGACCTCCGGGTTATGAATCCGACGCTCTAACCAACTGAGCTACCTCGCCATAAATTATCGTAAAACGCCTGCTGGCCTGACTTAACAAGCATAAACACTCATTGTGAATTCGGGTGCAAATATATAAACATTTTGTTTTGACGCAAACATTATTTTCTAAAATATTTATTTTGTTTTCTTTTTATCCTTCCAATTAATATCTATATTGCCCGAAACTAATTAAATCTAAAAATGGAAGATAAGATCAAGTACGAAATGGAATTTCCCATTCACGCTTCTCCTTCATTGTTATACCAATATATATCAACCCCTTCAGGATTAAGTGAATGGTATGCCGATAATGTAAATTCAAGGGGCGAATTGTTTACTTTTATTTGGGAAGGAAGTGAAGAAAAAGCCAAATTGGTAAGCAAAAAGAGTGATGAGCGCGTAAAATTTAAGTGGCTGGATGATGAAGACACTCCATATTTTTTCGAAATAAGAATTCAGGTAGACGAAATTACTAAAGACGTCTCTATAATGATTACCGATTTTGCGGAAGATGAAGATGAAATGGAAGAAGGCAAAATGCTATGGGAAAATATGATTTCAGATCTTAAACAGGTACTAGGATCGGTTTAATATTTCTAAGATAAACATTACCTTTGCCCCGTTCTAAAACGGGGCTTTTTTATGATAAATCTAGACGGAAATTTAGTAGAGGAAAATAAAGCATCACTTTCGGTAACCAATCGTGGATTTGCCTATGGAGATGCTGTTTTTGAAACCATTCGCGTAATTAGCGGAAAAATAATGTTCTGGGAAGATCATTATTTCAGGTTAATGGCTTCAATGCGCATCATGCGAATGGAGATTCCCGCAAATTTTTCACCTGAATTTCTCGAAGAAGAAATTTTAGAGCTAGTAAAAGAAAATGGTCTGGATGCCACTGCAGCGCGTGTGAAATTTTCGGCCTATCGTAAAGAGGGCGGCTACTATAGACCTGCTACTCGTGAAATTGGATTTATTATAACTACTGAAGAACTTGCAGACGCTTTTTATTTGCTGAACGAAGAAAATTATGAAGTTGAGCTCTTTAAAGATCATTATATAACCAGTGGATTATTTTCTACCATAAAATCGAATAATCGCGCTATTAATGTTCTTGGAAGTATTTTCGCTTCAGAAAACGGGTATGAAAACTGTTTCCTGATTAACGAAAAGAAAAACGTAGTGGAAGCCCTTAACGGAAATCTTTTTCTCGTAAAAGGTGATAAGATCAAAACCCCACCGTTAACAGACGGTGCATTAAACGGGATTACCAGGAAAAAGCTGCTTGAAATAATTAAGACCATACCCGATCTAACTTTAGAAGAAACTTCAATTTCTCCTTTTGAGCTTCAAAAAGCCGATGAATTGTTTATCACTAATGTGATTACAGGAATTCAACCGATAACGAAATATCGTAAAAAGAAATTTGAGAATAAAATAGCTAAAGATCTGCTTTCAAAATTAAATGTAAAAGCAAGATTAGGTTAATTGTAGCTTGGGTTTTCTGGTGCGTTAGACCATAATATATATTCCCCGCCCAGTTGCATCATTTTATCTTTCCAAAAAGAACGGTAAGGACGCTCTATAATGTCTTTAGTGTCTTCATTGGTGGTAATGATCCAGGAATGTGAATTTAGTTCTTCGTTTAACTGGTTAGCGTCCCAACCGGAATATCCCAAAAAGAATCGGATCTCTTTTTCGCTAATTAAGCCTTGATTAATTAGTTCTGTAACCACATCAAAATTGCCACCCCAATAAATACCATTCGCTATTTCTACGCTTTGCGGAATAAGATCTGGTATTTTGTGAATAAAGTAAAGATTGTCCTGTTCTACCGGGCCGCCGTTATATATTTTAAAATTAGCGGAGAGATCGGGAACAAGATCTTTTAAAGTGAAGTCCAGCACTTTGTTGAGTATAAAACCTACAGAACCCGCCTCAGAATGCTCGGCAAGTAGCACCACAGAGCGGTTAAATGCAACATCTCCAATTATAGATGGTTCTGCTACCAATAGATGGCCTTTGGTTGGTTTTAAAGCGATCATTTTAGCGTAGTTTTACTCTAAGCTACCATTTATTTAAAAAAAATCAAATAAAATGCTAAAGTATTTTCATTAAAAAAGCCTCCCATAGAGGAGGCTTCCAATGTTTTACTAATACAAATTATTAGTTTACAGCTTTTTGTAAATCTGCACCGGCTTTAAATTTCACTACATTTTTAGCAGCAATTTTAATAGTTTTTCCGGTTTGTGGGTTTCTTCCTTCACGGGCAGCTCTTTTAGAAACTGACCAAGATCCAAATCCTACTAAAGATACGCGATCTCCTTTTTTAAGAGAACCTTCTACGTTTTCCAAGAAAGATTCCAGGGCTTTTTTTGCTGCTGCTTTAGAAATTCCAGCATTTTCAGCCATTGCGTCGATTAAATCTGTTTTGTTCATAATTTGAATTTTAAATAAATTGTTGGTTAAACATTCTGTTAAATTGCTCTACAAATTTATATGGAATTCTCGGCCGTGCAAGTAATATCAAGGGAAATGCAGGATATTGTTAATAAGTCGGTCATTTTGTTAATAAACAAGTCTCGATTTAGTTGATTTTTTATCGTTTCAGTAACCATAAGGCCTTAGAGGAATTTTGCTTCTTTTGAAAAATCGTATCCGTTTAAAAGCGATTTTACATCCATCTTTCGTTTTCCGGGAAGTTGTAATTCTTCAATTATAAGGTAACCGCCCTCTGTTGCTACCTTCAGCTTTTTATCTTCAACTAGAATACTTCCATTTCCTAAAGAATGACTGGCAATTTCTTTTTTACAATGATAGATCTTAACTTTTTCTTCTTTTCCATCGTTAAACAAAATAGACCAGGCTGCCGGGTAAGGGTTGAGCCCGCGAATTAGGTTATAGATTTGATCTAATGAATCGTCCCAATTAATCTTCGTATTCTCTTTATTAAGCTTTGGCGCGTCTTTTAGTAACTGGTCAAATGGCTGCGGAGTGGGGGTGAGGTTACCTTTCTCTATAAGCTCCAAAGTTTCAACTACCACTCCAGCTCCTAATTCCATCAGCTTATCATGGAGTTCTCCAACGCTTTCTTCTGCAGCTATATTTATTTCCTTCTGAAGGATCATTGCTCCAGTATCAATTTTTTCATCTAGAAAAAAAGTAGAAACGCCGGTTTTTTTCTCGTTATTGATAATAGCCCAGTTAATTGGCGCCGCACCCCGATATTGCGGAAGCAGGGAAGCATGTAGATTAAAAGTGCCAAATTGTGGCAAATCCCAAACCACCTTAGGTAACATCCTAAAAGCAACTACTACCTGTACATTGGGATCTAGAGCTTTTAATTCGTCAATAAAAGCTCCATCTTTTAGATTTGTTGGCTGTAACACTTTTAAACCTTTGCTAATCGCGAATTTTTTCACCGGGCTTTCCTGTAATTTTCTTCCTCTCCCTGCGGGTTTATCGGGAGCGGTAATTACACCAACTACGTTATAATTTGCGTCTAATATGCTTTCCAGGCTGGCCACCGCAAAATCTGGCGTGCCCATAAATACTATTCTTAATGATCTCATTAATTATTAATTTTATAGCTATTCCCTGATTCACGGGAAATTAATTCTTTATCTAATAATAAGCGTAATACTTCTAAAACCTGGTCTTCCGGATAATTTATTGCTTCAGTAATTTCCCGGGAAGATGCTTTAGAGGTTTTTAAAACTTTCATAATTTCCAGGTAAATAGCATTTTTAAGCTCCCTGGTTAGCGGTGCTATTTGTTTTTGACAAACCGAACAAATACCGCAGTTTTCAGCTTTTTCCTCTCCAAAATAAGCTAAAAGTTGTCTACTGCGGCAAATTTTATCGTTCTCTAAATAGCCTAAGACCGCATCAATTTTTTCTTTTTTAGATTTATTATGCTGTTTTATGTAGGGTGCAAGCGGAAAAATAACCGAATCGTCTTCCCTTGGAACCAAAAATAGCACAGTAGCATCATGTTCGGCATAAACATATTCCAAAACCTGGGCTTTTTCTAGTTCTTCAAGATATTTAAGTGCTGTTCTTTGATCGGTATTAGATTTTTTGCAAACCGAAGCCAGATCTATATTCGTTTTGTTTTCTAAAATTCCTCCATAGGTTCTTAAAAGAGCCTTGACAAAGTTTTCGTATTTCTGGTTCTGGTCTAAATAAAACTGAAGTTGTTTTCCTGAAACCGTAAAATGAATACTTGTTTTTTTATGAAATTCCTTTGAAAGTTTTAATACGCTGCACCGGTCTAAAAGTTGAAGTACTTCGTAAGTTTTAGAAAACGGAAGTTCATATTGAGCACAAAATTCAGAAAAACTAAAATTATGTTCGGTTTGCTCCCCTTCGCCATAAGCGATCCTGAAATAGGTGTTTAGTTTTTTATAAACCAGTTTTACATCTTCCAGCTGCGGTAAATTTGCAAGGAACTGATTTTTTAAAATAGGAATATCGCTCTTATTGGTTAAAATAGTGGCGATCGCTTTTTTTCCATCTCTCCCGGCACGGCCGGCTTCCTGGAAATAACTTTCTAAAGATTCCGGAAGATTAAGATGAATAACCTGCCGTACATCGGCTTTGTCTATTCCCATTCCAAAAGCGGTGGTGGCCACCATGATCTGGTGTTTATTTTCCAGCCAATCGCTAAGCCTTTTGGTTTTTTCTTTTGGTTGTAATCCGCCATGAAAGGCATCAGCTTTAAAGCCTCTTTTGTTTAATAGATCAGCAATTTCAAGGCTGGCTTTCCGACTTCTTACATAGATTATCGCAGGCTCATTTTTGTTATCCAATAGTTGATCCAGGCGATAATATTTATCTTCAGCTTTTAGTACATTATAAGCTAAATTGGCCCTGTAGAAAGAGTCTTTTAGCACTTCTATATTTTCCAGTTCCAACTCTTTCACAATATCTTTAACTACAGCCGGGGTTGCAGTGGCGGTAAGTGCTATAAACGGTACGCCGGGTTTTAAGTCTTTTAATTGAGAAATATTGCGATAAGCCGGTCTAAAATCATAGCCCCATTGCGAAATACAGTGGGCTTCATCTACAGCAATAAGGTTAACATTCATCAACTTAATGCGTTCCTGTACCAGATCCTGCTGAAGCCTTTCAGGAGATAAATAGAGAAATTTATAATTTCCGTAGATACAATTATCAAGAGCAGCATCAAGATCGCGATAGGCCATTCCGCCGGTTAAGGCCATTGCTTTGATACCTTTTTGCTGAAGCGCGTTCACCTGATCTTCCATTAAAGCCACAAGAGGTGAAACTACAATACAAATTCCTTCCTGCATTAACGCAGGGATTTGGAAGCAAAGCGATTTTCCGCCACCGGTAGGCATTAAGGCAAGCACATTTTTTTGCTCCAGGAGTTTTTCAATTACGGGTTCCTGCAGCGGCCTAAAGGACGAATGTCCCCAGTATTTTTTTAATATGTGATGTGCATCCTGCAAATAGCTTATTCAATTTGATTTAAAATAAACTGAGTTCTTTCAATAATTGAGGTTTTAGGGACTTCAATGGGGTTGTAACCGTAAGTTTTATATGTTTCAAAAAGATACTTTGAAATTAGACTGGCTTCTTTAAAAGATTCGTAACGCTCGTTATCACTCTGATAAATTTCCTCCCAGGGCGGTAAAAAGAATATTTTATCGTAAGTATATTCTGTACAGGCATCAGTAAAATATGTAGAATATTCTGTTTTAAAATAATCCATATATGCCAAAACATCTGGAATGCCGCGATCTATAAATATAGTTGAAGTAGGAATCATATCGGCTTCCCTGTGCTGAATTTTTCGTCCTTCCAGTAACTTTTCGCTAAATAGCACTGGTTTTTCGAGGAATAACTGAGCAATTCCCTGTTTTTGTGCTTCTAAGGTTACCTGCCGGGAAATCTCATGCAGGCATTCGTGCCCGTGTTTTTCCAATTGGCGAATTATTGAAGACTTCCCTGTACCGGGGCCGCCGGTAATTACTATTTTTTGTTTTTTCACGCTGCAAATTTCGACATTTGAAATTGATTATAAAAATGTATTCAATCCATGTATCTTTGCAAACTAAATTTAAGTTAGAAAATTATGAGTGGAGCGAAAGATCAGGAAGAGTTTTATAGCAAATTAAAGTCGCAATTGCAGGATACATCTCTTTGGCCATCTGAGTATCTTTATAAATTTATAGTACCAACAAAGTCAAATCAGGTGAAAACTATTGAAGATATTTTTGATAATATGGGAGCTGTAATAACTACTAAGAAATCAAAAAAGGGAACGTATATAAGCACTTCTGTAAATGTGCGAATGAAAAATCCTGATGCTGTAATTGAAAAATATAAGGAAGTTGCAAATAAAGTGGAAGGAGTTATTTCCCTTTAATCAATCTAGAAACAGTTGTAAATTATATTAAGCTAGTTCTGAGGAAAGAAATAAGTTTCAATTTCCTGAGCGAGCTTTAAATGGCCTTATTTTTTAAATTCTTAAAAATTTTATCTATCCCGATAATATTTAGTATTTTGCAGCGATTAACTTCTACAGTAAATTACCTCTCGGGGAAGCCTATGAGGCATTAAAGGGAAGATTTTTTGATTTTGAGCCTGAGCTCAAAGTATTTAAGTCTCGATTATCGAGTAAAGTATCATCTTATAAATTTCAATTTTGACACACGCATTAGAATATAACTCCGAAAGGAGCCACTTAATTATTCCTGAATACGGAAGACATCTTCAAAAAATGGTAGAGGAAGCCGTAGAAATTGAAGACGATAAAGAACGTAACCAGGTTGCGAAATCTATAATTGCCGTAATGGGTAATATGCAACCACATTTACGTGATGTGCCAGATTTTCAGCATAAATTATGGGATCAATTATTTATAATTAGTGATTTTAAACTTGATGTAGAATCGCCTTTCCCAAAGCCCAGTAGAGAAATGCTGGAAGAGCGACCTGAAATGTTAGGTTATCCGCAGAATTTCCCTAAATATCGTTTCTACGGAAATAATATTAACCGTATGATCAACGAGGTTAAAGATTGGGAAGAAGGCCCTTTAAAAGAAGGTTTGGTTTTGACGATAGCCAACCATATGAAGAAATCTTACCTAAACTGGAATCGCGATGCAGTAGAAGATGATGTGATCTTTGAACATCTTCGTGAACTTAGCGGCGGTAAAATTAACTTAAAGAATGCCGACGAAGATCTTAGCGATGCTTCCAGTCTTGTTAGAAATAAGAAGAAACACAGCAGTAAAAACAATCATCCTAAAAAGTCCAACCGCAAAGGTGGAGGTGGACGTAAGCGCTACTAAAAAAATACTTTACTTTCATGGGAACTTTCCAAATTGAAGGCGGGCAGCAACTTAGCGGAGAAATTCAGCCGCAAGGAGCCAAAAACGAAGCCCTGCAAATTCTTTGTGCCGTATTATTAACTTCAGATGAAGTTGTTATCAATAATATTCCAGATATTCTGGATGTAAATAAATTAATTCAGCTCCTGGAAAATCTTGGGGTTAAGATCAAAAAGCTTGGAAAAGGAAGCTATTCTTTTAAAAGTGATGATCTAAACCTTGATTATTTAAGCAGTGAACAATTTAAAAAAGACGGTAGCGGTTTAAGAGGATCAATAATGATCGTAGGGCCACTTCTAGCAAGATTTGGTAAGGGTTTTATTCCTAAGCCGGGTGGAGATAAAATTGGTAGAAGAAGACTGGATACACATTTTGAAGGATTCATAAAACTTGGTGCTAAGTTTAGATATAATAAAGAAGAGCGATTCTATGGTGTTGAAGCACCAAATGGATTAAAGGGAGACTTTATGCTTTTAGAAGAAGCTTCAGTTACCGGAACCGCTAATATTGTTATGGCTGCCGTGCTTGCCAAAGGAACTACCACCATTTACAACGCAGCCTGCGAACCTTATTTACAGCAACTCTGCACCATGCTAAATTCAATGGGCGCTAAAATTACCGGTGTTGGTTCTAATCTTTTAACTATTGAAGGAGTAGATTCTTTAAAAGGGTGTGAACATCGAATTCTTCCAGATATGGTAGAAATAGGTTCGTGGATTGGGATGGCTGCAATGACCAAAAGCGAAATTACTATAAAGAATGTTCGCTGGGATATGCTGGGTATTATCCCAACTACCTTTAGAAAATTAGGAATTACCATTGAGCGCAGGGAAGACGATATTTTTATTCCTGCACATACAAATGGCTACGAAGTACAAAGCTTTATAGATGGTTCTATAATGAATATAAGTGATGCGCCGTGGCCGGGATTTACACCAGATTTATTGAGTATTCTTCTGGTAGTTGCTACACAAGCTCGCGGAAGTGTACTAATTCATCAAAAAATGTTCGAAAGCCGTTTATTCTTTGTGGATAAACTGATAGATATGGGCGCAAAGATTATTTTGTGTGATCCGCACCGTGCTACAGTAATTGGCCATGACTTCCAGTCGCAGTTAAAAGCTACTACAATGACTTCACCAGATATTAGAGCAGGTATTTCTTTGCTTATTGCAGCGCTTTCAGCTAAAGGAACTTCTACGATTCATAATATTGAACAAATAGACAGAGGTTACGAAAATATAGATGAACGTCTTAAAGCCATTGGCGCCATAATAGAGCGAGTGGCTTAAGGTCAAATTATTAAACCATAGCTCTCCGAATAAATTTCGGATAATCATTAAACATAAAAAATCCGGATGATGATTCATCCGGATTTTTTTATGCGCTAAAGTGTAGGAAACTATACTTCAGTTTCTGCTTTTTTCTTATTTTCCTTATAATGAAAAAGATTATGCTCTTTAATCATTCTAGTAGTTTTTTCGGGTAACATATCTTCCCAACCTTCTTTTCCTTCACTAATCATTTGAAGTACTTCCCTGGAGTATATGTCTAGAATATCAGGATTGTAATTTTCTATATCCTCAACTCTTCCGTTATATTTAAAGAATTTATACAATTCTTTCATTCTAGGATGCACTTTAAGATTATCACTGGTAGTGATTTCTCCGGTTTCAGGATCTTTAAGAGGGTAGAGGTACACCTTAAGATCTTTAAAGAATAATTTTCCGAAGGCTTCCAATATTCCACCACTTAAATGCCTGTAATATTTCTCATCAAATACATCAACAAGATTATTCACACCCATACCTAAGCCCATGCGTTGTTTAGAATATCTTGAGAAGTATTCAACCACACGGTAATATTCCTGGAAATTGGAGATCATTACGGTTTGTCCCAGAGAACATAAAAGTTTTGCCCTGTCCATAAAGTCACGTTCATCAATTTCACCTTCGGCCCTTAGGTTAGATAAGGTGATTTCAAAAATAACTTCGGTGTTTTCTTTTTCAACCTTGCTCTCCTTAAGGAATAATTCAAGCGAACGCTCGTACATATCCATATTAACCTTAGTCACCGGTCTAAAACTTCCGCGGAAAGCAAGAATATTCTTTTTGTAAAGAATTTTAGCAGGCAGAACGTTATTTCCGTCAGGCGCAAACATTACGGCATCTGTCATTCCGTTTTTCACCAATTGTAAACTCATTAGGCGATTGTCTACACCTTTAAATCTAGGTCCGCTAAAGTTTATGGTATCGATCTCTATTTGATCTTTATCTATATGATCGTAGAGGTAACGTAAAAGTTTCTTTGGATTATCGTATTTGTAATAAGCACCATAAATTAGGTTTACACCAAGTATTCCTAAAGTATTTTGTTGATGGCGAGCATCATTTTCGTGAAATCTTACGTGCAGGCTTATTTCATTGTAACCTTCTTCCGGGCTTACCTGGTATTTTATGCCTACCCATCCGTGGCCTTTATATTTTTTTGCAAAATCTATAGTTGCAACGGTATTGGCATAACTAAAGAAAAGTTTATTAGGATGTTTTTCGCGGGAAATTCGCTGTTCAATCAAGCCAATTTCATGAGAAAGCATCTTTTTTAATCGCGCTTCAGTTACATATCTTCTGTCATTTTCAACTCCATAAATAGCATCACTAAAATCTTTATCGTAAGCACTCATTGCTTTCGCAATAGTACCAGAAGCGCCTCCAGCTCTAAAGAAATTCCTTACAGTCTCCTGGCCGGCACCAATTTCAGAAAAAGTTCCGTAGATATTTTCATTTAAATTAATGCGAAGTGCTTTACTTTTTATAGAAGGAACATTTTCAAATTCCTTATCGCCCATTATTGTAATTGGCATAATTTTTCTTTTAAGTGTGATTTCTTTTTGTGTATACCAAAGGTACTAAAAACGGTAAGGTATAGAAAAAAATTATCTTTACTTTTGCAGGAAAACATATAATTCTTGGAAGTAATATTTTTAGGCACAGGCACCTCTCAGGGAATTCCAATAATAGGTAGCAAGCACCCAGTATGCCTTAGTGAAAATCCAAAAGACAAGCGTTTGCGGGTTTCGGTTTTGGTAAAATGGGAAGGCAATAATATCCTTATTGATTGTGGCCCCGATTTTAGGATGCAAATGCTTTCAAATCCTATAGAAAACCTGGATGCGATTTTGTACACGCACGAACACAATGATCATACCGCAGGTTTAGACGATATTAGGCCATTTTTCTTCCGGCAGGGAGATATTCCGGTTTTTGCCCATAAACGGGTACTGGATTCCTTAAGAAAGCGCTTTGAATATATTTTTACTTCAACCAACAAATATCCCGGAGCTCCAGGGGTAATTGAGCACGAAATTGTAAATAAACCTTTCTATTTTAACGATCTAAAGATCACGCCTATAGATTATAAACATAATCGCTTACAGGTTTTTGGGTTTAGGCTTAAAGATTTCGCTTATCTCACCGATCTAAAATCTATTGAGGAAGAAGAAGTACAAAAGCTTGATGGTGTAAAGGTTTTGGTGGTGACCGCCTTAAGAATTGAGCCACATCATTCTCATTTAAACCTTGAAGAAGCTTTAGAGTTTATAGAACGGGTAAAGCCAGAAAGGGCCTATTTAACCCATATTAGCCATTTGCTCGGCTTTCATGATGAAGTTCAGGAACAACTACCAAAAAATGTATTCGTTGCCTACGATAACCTAGAAATCACTATTTAAAATGCGTAAAAACTTATTACTCTACCTTTTTATTTTTTCTCTTTTGTTTACCATTTTTATTTATGTGAATGATAAAAAGATCCTTGATTCGAGAGATGCTGATATTCAGGATTTAAAGGGAGAGGTAGAAAGACTTGAGTTTGAAAATGACTCTTTAGCTGAACTAAACGAAAATACTGGCTATTTTTCTTTGATGGATAATGGAGACGCCATGAGCTTTTTTGAAAATAGAGAAATTGAAGCGGTAGATGTTTCTGAAGCTATAGAGAACGAACTCATGAGTCAGAATAAAGTAGATGCCGATAACTCTTATGTGCCTTTCGCCGGAATGGAAGGAGATATGCGCATAAATAAGATCAAGATTCTAAATCATAAATGGATTATCGCCGATTTCACCGATGGAAAATATTGGGGCGAAGTATTTTTTACTTATGAAATAGATGAAAATGGAGAATTAGCGCTAAATGCAGAAAAGTCATTTCTCTATCCTGCAAATTAGATTCTTTTCTTAAGCCACTCCCGCAATTCATAAAAATTCTGTGGTACCACACCGTGGCCTACCGGGAATTCTGAATAGCTATTTTCAATTTTAAGCTCGTCTAATACAGGTTTTGTTTTACGTGCCCATTCTACAGGAATCACCTGGTCTGCCGAACCGTGTGAACAATAAAATGAAAGGTTTGAAAAATTGTTTTTCTCAAATCCTGGTTTAATAATTCCCTTGTTTATATAACCGCTTAGTGCAGCTATATTTTTCACTTTTTCCGGGTAGGAGAGTGCTACTGCATAACTTAAAATACTGCCCTGGCTAAATCCTAAAAGCGTAACATTTTTAGCATCTAAATGATAAGCTTCTACCGCTTCATCTATAAAATCAACGATTTTTTCACGAGATTTTTTTGCCTGCTCATCGTCGCTAAATTTTCCATCCTGGTTATCCCAATGGATTGCATACCACGCATTACCGTAAGGTTGCATCGCGTAAGGCGCTTTTACTGAAATCACGAATAACTCATCTGGTAACTCTTCAGCAAAAGAGAAAAGATCGTTTTCATCGCTTCCATAGCCGTGCAGCATAATAAGCATTGGCGGCTTATCGGATTCTATTTTGGGTTTTCTTATAAGATGTTGTAGGGAAAGTTGTTTGGTATTCATTTATTGTATTGTACTAAACCATTTTTGAAAATATGCACCAAGAATTGGTACTTCTTTTTGTTCGCCCTGTATGGCGGTTACCAGCCCGTAAATGCCTAAAACGGCGATAAAAATATAAAAGGCCGATGAAATTAGCCAGCTGTCAAATAAGCCCACCAGGACTCCCAACACGTAAAAAGTCACGTGTATTCCTAAAGCCTGCCTAATGTGAAAGGAGGCAAAAGGATTTTTATGCTCATTGTTCATAAAATAGGCTATAATAGTACCTATAATCGTGAGATAAGCAACTATAGCTGGGGTTTTTCCTTCTTCGGCCACTGTTTTCATAGCTGGTTTTCTATGTTGTAAAGGTATTAAATTTATAGCGAAATTTATAAACCGAAATCCCCCGCTTTGGTAATAACTCCTAAAGCTTTTCCCTGAAGTGAAGAGTTTTTGAAAATACTGTTCTTAGAAGTTGAAAAAATATGAGCTTCGGTGAATTCATATTTTTCCTTCGGAATAAATAGGGTTAGATCTGCTGCATTGCCTTCTTTAATTTCTATATCTTCCAGGCCAAAACGTTGCTTTCCTTTTGTTAATAGTTCAATCACTTCTTCCGTAGAAAAAATAGTACTTAAAGCGCCAAATGCTGATTCTAAACCAATAGTCCCATATAAAGCATTATCAAACTCCACTTTTTTGTGCTCGGTATCAATTGGAGTGTGATCGCTGGTTAGCATATCTATAGTACCGTCTTTTATTCCCTTTATTAAGGTTTTTATATCTTCTTTAGTTCTTAGCGGTGGCAAAACTTTAGCATTAGTATTAAAGTCCTGCAAAAGTTCATCAGTGAAAATCAGATTATGAATGGCTACACTACAACTAACATCCAAACCTTTCTTTTTGGCTTCCTTGATAAGCGCTACAGATTTTTTAGTTGAAATTGTAGGAATATGTAATTTTCCGCCGGTATATTCCAATAAATAAAGGTCTCGTACTATTTGTAATTCCTCGGCGAGATTAGGAATTCCTTTTAATCCTAGAGAGGTACTATTTTGTTCTTCGTTTACCATTCCCTTTCCGGCAATGCGGTCTTCCTGCGGAAATGATTGCACCAGCGCATCAAAATTTTGAGCATATTGAAGGGCGATTTTCAGTAGATTGGGATTTTTAATTGCTCTTTTGTAATCTCCAAAAGCTACGGCACCACCTTGTTTCATATCATAAAGTTCGGCAAGATCTACACCTTCACCTTTAACCGTTAAAGCCCCGGTGGGAAATAACTTAACCGGGTGATGAGCGGCCTTAGATTTAACCGAAGTGATCGCGCCGTTATTATCAATTATAGGGTAGGTATTGGAATTTAAGGCAATGCTGGTAAAGCCACTTCTAGCGGCAGTATCTAGTCCGTTTGCAATTGTTTCCCGCTCTTCAAAACCGGGTTCTCCAAAACTCACACTACTATCAAACCAACCCCTGGAAATATGAAGTTTTTCTTCGTTAATCACTTTATCGGCCTTTGTAGAGATGTTTTGCGCTATCTCCTTAATAATTCCATTTTCAATTAAAACATCCAGCGTTTTATTATTGTAAATCGATTGTTTATCAATGATAGTGGCCGATTTTAAAAGTAGTTTCATTTCTTTATAAATTTAATCCCAATGTGGGAATTTATTACAGGCTTGTAATCATTTTCCTGTATATTTATTTGAGTTCAATATCGTGCTGATTTCACTTAAGAAACCTTAAGAGTAGCATCTCTACAATTAGAAATAACAATGCAAAAATAACAAAGCTTTTCCAAAGCTCGTGGCTTTGGTTGGCTACTTTTAGTTCATTAAAATAAGCACCTATATTTTGATGAATTTTTATGTTTTCTGTTTCTTCTGGGATGTTATACTCAAGTTCACTCTCGCTTCTGGGAGAATTAAAACTCAGGTAAGTCTGTTTCTCGCCCCTATATTCTAAAAAATAATTTCCTGACGGAATTTTAAGTGAATTCGTATTAATTACAACATTATCACCAAGAGATCGTTGCTGCGGAATAAAATCTTCGGTTTCTGAAACTAAATGAACTACTTCGTCTTGTTGGGTTTGAAGCGGAATTTTAATTTCGATGTCTTTTCCCGTTTCGTAATATAGGTCTGGGCTTTTTAAAGCGCTAAGCCCTACATTATAAAATACAGGAACTATAAGTGGGGAATTTCTGAAATTAGAATTTTCATTATTCAGCGGTGCCGAGAATAGAAAAACTCCATTTCCTTCCGCTAGAAAACCTGAATTATTCTCAAAAGAAATTACGTTATTTCCATTTTGGATTTCATAATAAGTCTGCACTTTGGGATAATCGAAATTTTCAACTTTTTCCTTGAAAACACCAGCGAGTAAAGGATGATCAAAAGCAAGTTCGGTAATTAAGGTTTCTTTGTTTTTCAATCCAGAATATAAAGGAGCATTTAGCTGAGTAAGGAATTTATTGTAAGAATTGAGATCACTATTTCCTGGCGGAATTATTACTAGCGGCACTGCCTTACTATGAAGGTTTGCTAAGTTGGTTTTTAAAGCCCCCGACACCGATTCCAATTCATTTAGAATTACAAGATCGGCAGTATTTAGTTTATTAAAATCGAGCTGATCTATTTCAAATACTTCTGTATTAAATTCGGGAGGAGTAAGAATACGATTTAAGAATGTAGCATCTGTATTTGCAGTTATAACTATTACCTGGGCAGGGTTTGGTTTATTAAATCTAAAAAATAACGTATTGTCGTATTCCAGAGAAGCATCTTCAATTTTTATCATTCCATCTTCAATTTCTTCGGCATTAATTTTAAAACCGGCTTGCGCGCTTTCATTTTCCTGAAAACTCACCGCAGTTTTTGCCAAAAGATCTTCCCCGTTATAAACTGATACACTTATGCTTTCTGAATAAGCAGAGGAACTGCTAAGCAACACCTGAAAATTAATTTCATTAGCTTCCCGATTGCTAATAAACATGGAATCTATACTTATATTCTGAGTGTTTTCGGGAATCAGGGGAATAAAATGATAGTTAGCAGGAGAGTCTATTGATCTATCTAAATTTAAATTTTGCTGAAAATCGGAAATAAAAATAAAGTCTTTTTCTTCAGTAGAAGGCCTTAATAGCTGATTAGCTTTTAGTTTTAGAGTGCTGAAATCTAAAGGATTTTCGGCAAAACCAAGATTTTGAAGTTCTGCAGTTAATTCTTGTGCAGAAAGATTTCTAAATTCATTATTATGCGTAAATAGGCTAATTTCTTCATTTTCAGGAAGGTTTTTAATCAAATCCTGAATAGCAGCTGCGAGAAGCTCGCCATTTTGTCCAACGGCTTGCATACTATAAGAATTATCTAGAAAAACGACTTTTTCGCTCGAGGCAGCTTCTGGATCTTCTGCAGGAAAATAGGGTTGGGCAAAAGCAAGGATCAAAAATGCAAGCATCAGCATTCTTGTAGTTAATACCAGCCATTTCTTTAATCGAGAGCTTTTTCGGGTTTGGCGGATAACTTTTTTGAGAAACTTTACATTGGTAAAATCCTCTTTTTGAAATCGGCGGAGTTGAAATAAATGAACAGCCAGTGGGATGATTAGTAAAAACAGGGCATAAAGAAGTTCCGGCTGTTTAAATTCCATAAAGCTTTAAAAAGTTTATCAAATATAGGAAATGGAATTTAAGCTAAGGGCGTTTAATTTTGAATTTAAAAGTGCTGCCTTCACCTTTTTCAGAAATAACATCTATAGAACCCTGCATTTGCTCTATATGCTTTTTAACTGTTGCGAGGCCAATGCCACTGCCATGATTTCCGTCCCTATCTTGCGCATCTAAAGTTGTAAAGAGTTTAAAGATTTTATCAATATCTTCTTTTTTTATTCCATTCCCGTTATCGCTAACAGCAAAGCAGTAATAGGAATCTGTAGTTCTAAAAGTGATATCTACTTTTCGCTGGTTTTTATTATTGTATTTTAAAGCGTTACTAATCAAATTCATAAAAACCTGGCTGAGAGCAGCTTTATTTACCTTTTTTAAATGCCCTTTATCTGGATATGTAATTTGTACATTTTCTTCTAAGCTATATAGATCAGTGATTTTTTTGAGTAGCGTAGGGAGGTGCACGTCTTCAAAATCTTTTTCCAAAATATGATCACTACGGTAAAATTTTAAAATTCCGTCTACATAATTACGTAGGGAATATGATGACTCTACTAGAAAATCAAGATACTGCCTGCTTTGCTCATCCAGTTTTTCTTTGTTTTCGTCTTTGAGTAATTCGGTTAAAGAAATGATATTGGCTAAAGGCGATTTGATATCGTGCGAAACCAGGCTGGCAAATTTCTCTAATTCTTTATATTTCTGCTTTAATTTTCGCTGAACGTGTTGAAGTTTAGTTTTTTGTTTTCTAGCCTCGAAAAGGTTCATGCATTGATTGGCTAAAGCCAGTAATGACTTTTTCTGTTCTTCATCTAAATTTCTAATTTTTGTATCAAAAATGCTGAAGACCGCTATGGCGTGGCCATTTGCGTTTAATAAGGGCACACCGGCATAAAATTGATAATTGCATTGATAAACTCCTTTAGCCTGCTCAAAGAATTCGGGATGATCTTTACTGTTAATGCTAAAAATTTCTTTTCCTGCCCAGATACTTTGTTCGCAAAAAGAGTTTTTTCTTGAGATTTCGTCTTGCTCTACGCCGTAAACAGATTTATACCAGATCTTATTTTTACCTATTATACTTATCTTAGCAACAGGAACCTGGCAAATTTTTGCAGCCAGATAGGTAAGCTGATCATAATCTTTATCTTCTCCAGAATTAAAAATTGCATATTCTGCAAGAGCTGCCCGGCGTAATTTTTCTTTTGAAGAAATATATTTTTGCTGCATACCTTTTGCCAGTTTAGCTTTAAATTAAAAAGTAGGTTTTTAAAGTTTTCTTCTAATCGAAAAATTAAAACGAGTACCTTTCCCTACTTCAGACGTCATTTTTAGGTTGCCCCCCAAATTGCTTACCAGTCTTTTTACGGTAGATAGACCTATACCATTGCCTTTATTTCCAGATCGGTCACTTTTTGCTACAACGGTAAATAATTTAAAAATATCGTCTTCTTTTTCTTTGGGAATACCTATCCCGTTATCCTTCACGCTGAAATAATAAAAATCAGGGGTTTGAGAAAATTCGATATCGATTTTAATTTTTGGTTTGTCGTTATATTTAAGACTATTGCCTAACAAGTTTAAAAAGATCTGTTCCAGTGCAGCCCGGTTAGAGCTGATTATAATATTTTCTTCCGGAAGATTTATAATGCAATCTTCTGTAATATTTAGAAGGTCTATAATCTCTTCCAGTAAATGATTAACATCGAACTCTTCATTGTTAGAAGCAGCAATACTATCGCTTTCATAATGATCAAGAATACCATTAATATAGCCGCTAAGCCTTAATCCGGCTTGTTTGAGGTTTTTTAAGTAAGATAAACCTTCTTCTCCTAATTTCTCTCCAAACTTTGCCTTAAGAATATCGGCGGTGATAATCATATTTGCCAGGGGCATTTTCATATCGTGAGAAACCACACCGGCAAAATCCTTAAGCATGGCGTTGTGGTCGTTCAGTTCCTTTTTTACGTTCTCCAGGTAATCGTTTTTCCGGTTTAATTCTAAGAGAATCTCCACTTGTTTGGCAAGAGATTTCAGCGCTTTTCTTTGATCATGATCTAATTTGTTTGGTTTGGTATCAATTACGCAAAGCGTGCCTAGAGCCATTTTATTAACGTCTTTTAAAGGCATTCCCGCGTAATATAGAACAGGATCATTTTCGGAGAGCACAAAGGGATTGTCTTCAAAACGCTTGTCCAGCCTGGTATCTTGTACTTCCATTAACTCTTCCGGATTTAGGATAGCGTGACTGCAAAAAGAAATGTCACGATCTGAGGTGCAGAGATCGGTTCCATATTTAGATTTAAACCATTGCTCGTGCTCACCAACCAAAGAAATTAAGGAAACCGGTGTCTTGCAAATAAAGGAAGCTAACTGGGTAATATTATCGAATTCTTCCTGCGTAGGAGTATATAAAATGTTAGCATCCTGAAGCGCTTTCAGTCGTTGACTTTCGTTTTCTGGAATCGCAGGACGTAACATATAATGTAAAATTGAATTAAATCAAATTTAACAAAATTAACGGACGATGTTAAATTTTTACTAATATTTTTCAAAAACTCCCAGGCCAAATAAAGCGAAGTCATATTTTACGGGATCGGAAGCATCAAGTTTTCTTAACGAAGTATCCAATTCGGCTAAAGCTTTTGCATCGTTAGCTTTTCTTTTTAAAAGTTTTAATTTCCTTGCCACGTTTCCCGAATGCACGTCTAAAGGGCAACTCAATTGAGATGCATCGAGTTTTTCCCATAATCCAAAATCTACCCCGGTCTTATCATTTCTTACCATCCAGCGCAAATACATATTAATTCGCTTGGCTGCAGAGTTCTTCAGGGGATCACTCACATGTTTTTGCGTTCTGGGCGGATGAGGAATTTCAAAAAAAACCTTTTTAAATTCATGAATAGCCGGTTGTAAGGATTTTTTTTCAGCATTTTCAGTGAAGACATTTTCAATACCGCCGTGGTTTGTATAGATATTCTTTAAAGCTGAAATAAAATAAAAAAGATCTGTTTCATTGAAAGTACGATGCACAAAACCAGATAGATTTTCAAGATCGCTTTCAGAGTGATTCAATATGAAATCATAGGGACTACGATCCAGCATTTCCATTAAACGATTAGCATTTTTAAGAATGCTTTTTCGGTTTCCCCAGGCAATGGTTGCGGTAAGGAATCCAGCAATTTCAATATCTTCTTTTTTACTGAATTGATGCGGAATTTGCACCGGGTCGGTAGCTATAAATTCAGGAGTATTGTATTGTTCGGCTTTGAAATCGAGAAAAGATTTGAGTTCACTTTTTTTCAAACTGTTTAAATTTCCTTTTTGTCAATAATTTTTCCGTCCTGCATCGTGATTTTCCTATCGGCCATATCGGCAAGTTCTTCGTTATGGGTTACAATGACAAAAGTTTGTTGAAACTCATCCCGAAGCTTAAAAAATAACTGGTGAAGATTTTCGGCAGATTCACTATCTAAATTTCCCGATGGTTCATCGGCAAAAATTACCGCGGGATTATTTATCAATGCCCTGGCTACCGCAATACGTTGCTGTTCGCCACCACTAAGTTCCCCGGGTTTATGATTGGCCCTGTTTTTAAGTCCTAAGAAACCCAAAAGCTCTTTGGCGCGTTCTTCAGCTTTTTCTTTTGGAGTATTATGAATATAAGCCGGAATACAAATATTCTCCAGTGCCGTAAATTCAGGTAATAACTGGTGAAACTGGAAAATGAACCCAATATTCTTATTTCTGAACTTTGACAATTCCTTTGAAGAAAGTCGGTAAATATCGGTGTCGTTTATTTGCAGGGAAGATTCCTTATTTTTTTCGGGTTTATCTAAAGTTCCTAAAATTTGAAGCAATGTGGTTTTACCAGCTCCCGAAGCTCCAACTATAGAAACAATTTCGCTTTTTTTAATATGAAGATCAAGACCTTTTAAAACGTGAAGGTCTCCGTAGTATTTATGAATATTTTTAGCTGAAATCATTTCTTCTATTTAAACCCGGAAAATTAGCCAAATTAAGGAAAACCCCCAAGCTAAGAATTGAATATGTTTTTAACCCGGTTATAATCTATGTAATATACAATACGCAGGCTAATATTATGTCTTGCCGGCCTGGCGAAAAGATTATCCATACTTTGCTGAAAGTCAAGATCACTTAATTCATCCTGGTTAAAAATTGAATTTCTATATAGTAAAATGGCTTCACTGCCGGGTGCAAATTGCCAGCGATAACTTAGATCAAGATTCCAAATATTAAAATTAGCATCGGGATTATAATTCTCTTCAGGATTATAATTTACAGCCGATAAACTACCGTCTTTATTTAATTTTGAAAATTTATCTTCTTCAAATTGAGCAACGGACCAAAAATTACGAAAGCTTAAGTTTAAACCCTGCCGTGTGGTAAAATTATAATTTGCCTGTAGGGAGTTTTCAAAACTTCTCATATCTCTGTTGCCAAAAATAATATCGCGAGGTTGAAGGGTGACAAAACTGGGACGATTAATCTCATTGTCGTATTCAAAACCATAAATTACCAGGAATTTATTACTTATTCGAACCCTGGGCTTAAAGATAAAATTGAAACTTTCGCGCGAATTCTCACCAAAAACCTGGTAAGTAGAGCGAATATCTAAAGCTAATTTCTTTCTATAATCTGAAGAGATCCAGGCATTCCCGGTAATATTTGGCTGGTAAGTGACAAAAGTGTTCTCTCTGCGCGGTTCAAAAAAGTCTTTAAAAGCTGAATTCACTTCTGCAAAACCACCAAAAGCAAATCTATCTCGCGTCATAGCAAATATGCTTGCCCCACCGCCGCTGGCTACATTAATATCTGGACGGTATCTACGTTGATGATTGCCATACAATTCTATATTATACTGGTTGAAAATCCCGCTAGGCTCAAAAATTTGATAGGAAGTGTTCAGGTAAAAGTTGTTGTAATTATTAGTAAAACTAATTCCAAGGTCATTAGTATTATAGGTTTCATTTTGTCCCGGTAAATTCACATTGCTCATTTTTGCTTCTCCGGTTACATTAAAAGAATTCGATCTATTAAAAACATCGAAAAGAAAACCGGTTACATTACCATCTCTGAAATATCCCTCTCTTGTAACATTCGTGTTTATTAAAGTGATAGAAGAATTCTTATTAAAACGCTGGTCCAAGACTAAAATATTATAATTAGCTAGTGGTTCGGTAATTTTCTCGCGATTATTACCGGTTATGGTGTCTCTAAAAATTGCTTTAGTTTCAGCCGTAACCGCATTAAAAAAACCAACTCCAAGGCCGCGCTCTGTTCTTCCCGAAACTTTTAATGCATTTAGAAGATCTGTTCTTTCCGGGTTTTCAAGAATTTCTTCATTTTCAAGCTTTTCACGTTGTGCATTATTAAATCCTATAGGTGTATTTCCAACCCGTCTGGAATAAAAGAGATCTCCTTTTGTAAAAAGCTCGGTTCCTTCAGTAAAAAAAGCACGATTTTCCCCAAAGATTTGTTCAAATGGCCCCAAGTTAAGTTCTACGTCATCGTAAGCAGTTTGACCAAAATCCGGAACCAAAGTCATATCTAAAGTAAAAGCTTTACTAATCCCGTATTTAACATCTAAACCTGCATTAAAATTAGTCTCGGTTTCCCCATCAAATCTATCTACTTCAGCAGAAGTATAAGGATAGAAACTCAATCGGGTAGGAGGATTTATATTCTTTATTCCGCTAATTAAACCTGTTTGCTGACTCATTTGCCCTACGGCTTTGTTTACATAATTCCAGGTGTAACTTTCATTTTTATGAGAAATTTGCCTTAAAAACTGAATTCCCCATTCCTGTTCTTTGCTCTCTGGAAATCGTAGCGCAGCATAGGGAATTCGCATCTCTGCGTACCAGCCATTTTGATCCTGGGAAACCGCTGCATCCCAAACAATATTAAAACCAAAATCTGTATTCTCACCGGTTATTTTTGCATCGGCACGGGTTCCAGCCGCTGTTACCGCAAACCTAATTTGATTTTCACCATCGTCGTAAGTATTAATATCTACCTGGAAATAATCACTTTGTTCCAGGTTATCTCTTTGTGTAAATTGCTTTACAATTTTTTCGGGATTTTTATCAATTAAAGTAGCGGCGATATATAGTGCATTATCATCATAAATCACTTTAACTGTAGTTTTATGAGTTTTAGGAATTGGATCGCCATCTCCGGGATAATACATTATAAAGTTATTGGCCACAGGCGCCTTATCCCAGGCCTGGTCATCTAACACTCCATCTATTATAGGAGCATTTTGCGTTGCTACGGCTGTATAATTTTTACGCTGAAGGCTGTCAATTTGAGCAAAAATTTGATGAGTAAAAATGAAGAAAATTGAAATAAACCAGAATTTCGAAAGCATTAATTGATGATTTGGGTAAAAATGAGCTCAAATATATCATTGTTCTCAATGGAGAACAAGCTATAATTTAAATTCAAGTTAAACTCACTGTTTTTGTTTATTAATACCTTAAATTTGCTAAACAAAATTAATCTATGAATTCAGAAAATTTAGAACTTGCAACTTTAGCAGGAGGTTGCTTTTGGTGTACAGAAGCTGTTTTTCAACGTTTAAAGGGAGTAGAAGAGGTGCTTTCGGGATTTACCGGGGGAAATATAAAAAATCCTGCCTATCGTGAAATCATCACCGGCAGAACCGGCCACGCCGAGGCTATTCAAATTAGGTTTAATCCTAAAGTGATAAGCTTTCAGGAGTTATTATACGTATTCTTTGCAACACACGATCCTACAACGCTAAATCGCCAACAGAATGATGTAGGCACTCAATATAGAAGTGCGGTATTTTATCATTCAGAAAAACAAAAAGAAATAGCTGAAGAAGTAATTGAAGAACTGGAAGAAAAAGAAATTTTTGAGAATAAAATTGTTACCGAAATTAGCGAGGTAAAAGATTTTTATATTGCCGAAAAGGAACATCAGGATTTCTATAACCAGCACAGGCAACAACCTTATTGCCAGTTTATAATAGATCCTAAAATAAAAAAACTAACAGAAGTCTTTGCAGACAAATTGAAATAAAAAGATGGCTTACAAATTTAAAGAAGAGTATAATATTGAAGTTACCGATGGGCTTCAGGAAAATTACAGAAATATCCTTGAAGGAATAGGAGAGGATATAAGCCGTGAAGGCATTGAAAAAACACCCGAAAGAGCGGCTAAAGCCATGCAATTTTTAACTCAGGGCTACAAAATGGATGCGGAAACCATTTTAAAAAAAGCCATGTTTAAGGAAAGTTATGATGAAATGGTAGTGGTAAAAGACATTGAGTTGTACTCGATGTGTGAACACCATATGTTGCCATTCTTTGGGAAGGCACACATAGCCTACATTCCCAATGGTCATATTGTTGGCTTAAGTAAATTACCAAGAGTTGTAGATGTTTTTGCCAGAAGATTACAGGTACAGGAACGTTTAACGAATGATATCCTGGAATGTATAAATAAAACAATGAAGCCAAAAGGAGTTGCGGTGGTGATAGAAGCGGTGCATATGTGTATGATGATGCGTGGTGTACAAAAGCAGAACAGTGCTACCACCACTTCAGGATTTAGGGGGCAGTTTGAAAAAATAGAAACCAGAAATGAATTTCTAAAACTCATTAGCTCTAATCTTAAATAGAGAATTGGCACTTTATTTGCTTTATTAAGGTTAAAAGCAATCGAAATGAAACTTTTAAAAGATAGATTATTTATAAAAGGCCTTATTTACGATGCGGTAGGTATGGCTACTATGGCGATCCCTTTGGTGGGCCCGTTTTTAGATTTATTATGGGCACCATACGCTGCGAGGAAAATGGGAGAGATGTATCCCGGTAAAAAAGGAAAAGTGGCATCGGTATTAGTATTTATAGAAGAAATTTTACCTGGAACCGATATTATTCCAACCTTTACATTAATGTACTTCTATACTTTTGTTTGGGGTAAAAACAAAGAACGAGACAACCGAGTTATAGATGTTGAAATTATAGAATAAAATTTCAACATATTTTTTCATATAAGTTATAAGATCCCATAATTGGGATCTTTTTTTGTTTTCGTCTAAATTATTTAAAAACTCTTTAACAGCTATATTTCTTTGGTTTAAAGCACATTTGTATATTTTACTCGAATCGAGCATTTAATGCTACGGGTAATTTTCTTAAAAATAAAATCTATAAAATGCCAGAATTTGAAAACGACAAGCCAAAAATTTCTAAACCATCGAAAATATCATTTTTGGGATGGAAGAAAATAGCTTTTATAATAAAAGACAAAATAGACGAAAACAACCTGGGGATTATATCTGCTGGTGTAGCTTTCTATTCATTTCTAGCCATTTTTCCTGCTATAATGGCTTTGGTTTCTATCTATGGCCTGGCGGTGAGCCCGACTCAAATCGAACAACAATTAGCTCAAATTGGGTCTATGATCCCGGAACAGGCTTTTGGAATTGTAGAGGAAAGGTTGCAGGAATTTATTTCAACTTCAGGAA
>Ga0098069_100270_pt1 | contig 27008 bp, 29 predicted proteins | sample 27_taG_FD_92584 | JGI IMG/M metagenome (GOLD analysis project Ga0098069, IMG submission 92584) | Marine viral communities from Cariaco Basin, Caribbean Sea - 27_WHOI_OMZ | ecosystem: Environmental > Aquatic > Marine > Oceanic | place: Caribbean Sea: Cariaco Basin | collected 2014-11-09
ATTTTGATGTTAAATTATTATGGAAAAACTCAAAAGTCTTCATATTAAACCTGGAAATTTAAATGGCAGATCGTATTAAAACTTATTCAGAATTTTATCAGTTTTACCTTACAGAACATCAAAACAAAACCAGCCGCATTTTACATTTTACAGGTACTTTCCTGGTCTTTGTGCTGCTCCTTCTTGCTGTTCTTAACGGCTGGGGCTGGGAATGGCTCTTTCTTCCCCTGGTAGGTTACGGTTTTGCCTGGGTGGGCCATGCCTTTTTTGAGAAGAACAAACCGGCCACCTTTAAATACCCTTTTTGGAGCCTTATATCCGATTTTAAATTATTTTTCGAAATTCTCTTCGGAAGTAAAAGTTTTGACTCCCGAAAGGATTAACATGAACAAAATTATTCTGTTCATCATCCTGTTGTTGCTCACTTTTTGTGCCTATGGGCAGGAAAGATCCCTGCTGAAGGGCAGGATATTGATCCCCGATGCCGAAATTTCTTCCATCAACATTATCAACCTCACCAGTAAACAGGGAACAACAAACAAAGCCAATGGTACATTTGAAATAGAAGTAAAAACCGGCGATACCCTGTTGTTTTCTTCGGTTCAGTATGAAGTACTGGAAATGCTAATCACAGAAGAGCTGCTGAAAATGGCATTTTTGACAGTGCATCTGGAGGAGAAAATCGATGAACTGGCCGAAGTCAATATCAGTAACATTAGTCTTAGTGGCAATCTTGCGACCGATCTCAAAGATATTCCTACGCTAACACAGGCCGATATAGGTTTCCCAATGAATGATGTTTTGCCGCCTACCTCCATCGAAAGAAAACTAATTACGGCTTCCTCAGGCTTTGATGGATTTTTGAATACCCTGAATGGAAAGATAAAAATGCTGAAAAAGGCTGCAGCCTGGGAAGATCTTGAGCAAATCGTGACTGCCGGGGCAAACGCACTCCCGGTTTCCTTTTTTAAGGAGCTTTCAATTCCAGAAAATCGCATTCGCGATTTCGTTTATTTCTGTGCAGAAGATCCAGATTTTGAGTCCTACCTCCCCCGAGATATGCGACTGGAGCTTATGCAGTTTTATAAGCAAAAGGCACCGAAATTTATAGAAGAAAAGCTGCTTGATAATTCAAATATTATTAGGTGATTAGATGAGGACTTTACTACTTCTGGTGTTGGCTACTGTCTATTTTTCCGTTTCGGGGCAGGAAAGATCCCTGCTGAAGGGCAGAATATTAATTCCCGATGCCGAAATTTCTTCTATCAACATCATCAACCTCACCAGTAAACAGGGAACAACAAACAAAGCCGATGGTACATTTGAAATAGAAGTAAAAACCGGCGATACCCTGTTGTTTTCTTCGGTTCAGTATGAAGTACTGGAAATGATAATCACAGAAGAGGTGCTGAAAATGGCATTTTTGACAGTGCATCTGGAGGAGAAAGTAGATGAGCTTTCCGAAGTGAATATCAGCGATATCGACCTTAGCGGAAATCTCTCTACAGATCTGGCAACTATCCCGACCCTCACGCAGGCCGATCTTGGTTTTCCCATGAGCGATACCCCGCGTCCCACATCTATTGAACGGAAGTTGAAAACAGCCTCAAACGTGAGCACCACTTCAAAATATAATCCCCCCGGAAATATCAACGTGAGTCTCGACGGAATAATAAACCGGTTGAATGGAAAAACGCGGAAACTTGAGATGGCCGCTGCGAACGAAGACCTTTCCCAGCTGGTAGACGCCGGAGTGGCTGCCATGCCTGCATCCTTTTTTACCCACCTTTCTATTCCTGAAGATCACATCAGGGACTTTGTATATTTTTGTGCTGAAGATGCCGGTTTTAGCACCTATTTGCCAGAACACATGAGACTGGAACTAACGGCTTTTTATCAGAAGAAAGCACCGCAATACCTGAAGGAGCGGATGGCTAAATAAAAAATACCTTCCGAAAATGCCATTTTCGGAAGGTATTTTGTCAGACTAAATATTCAATACTAAATTAGAATTCCGAAGTAAAATGGAATTTCACATTAGGGTATTTTTGCTGTGCCATTTGTAGTGAAAAGGCAGAATCGGCAAGAAAAACGAGCTGTCCCTGTTTATCCTGGGCCAGGAATTTTTGTTTTACCCTTTTAAAATCTCTGAACTCTTCACTTTTAGGATCTTTGGGTTCTACCCAGCAGGCTTTGTGTACATTCAGGTTCTCATAAGTACATTTTGCGCCATACTCGTGCTCAAGGCGGTACTGAATCACTTCAAACTGCAGGGCTCCCACGGTACCAATCACTTTTCGGCCATTGAGCTCCAGCGTAAATAGCTGGGCCACCCCTTCGTCCATAAGCTGGTCAATTCCCTTTTCCAGTTGCTTGGATTTCATGGGATCGGCGTTGTTGATGTAGCGGAAATGTTCCGGGGAAAAGCTTGGAATTCCTTTATACTGTAGTTCTTCGCCTTCAGTTAAAGTGTCACCAATCTTAAAGTTCCCGGTGTCGTGAAGCCCCACAATATCTCCGGGATACGAAACATCCACGATCTCTTTTCTTTCAGCAAAAAAGGCATTTGGGCTCGAGAATTTCAGCTTTTTGTTATGGCGCACGTGCAGGTATGGCGTGTTTCTTTCAAACTTTCCCGATACGATCTTCACAAAGGCCAGCCTGTCGCGGTGCTTGGGATCCATATTCGCATGGATCTTAAAAACGAATCCTGTGAAATTATCTTCGGAAGGTTCCACTTTTCTAATATCGCTATCCTTGGGACGGGGAGGAGGGGCTATGCTTATAAAACAATCCAACAGCTCGCGCACTCCAAAGTTGTTCAACGCCGACCCAAAGAAAACAGGCTGAAGGTTACCCGCCAGGTAAGCCTCTTTGTCAAAATCGGGGTAAACCCCGTGTACGAGTTCAAGCTCATCCCTTAGAGTACCGGCGGCCTTTTCGCCAATCAGGTTATCAAGTTCGCTGGATTCGAGATCCGAAATCTCAACGGTTTCTTCAATGTCTCTCCTTGGGTCGCCCGTAAACAGGTTTACGTTTTGTTCCCAGATGTTGTAAATACCTTTAAAGTCGTAACCCATCCCAATTGGGAAACTCAGTGGAGTTACGGTAAGGTTGAGTTTTTGCTCAATTTCATCGAGAAGTTCAAAAGCATCTTTCCCTTCCCGGTCTAGTTTGTTGATGAACACGATCATGGGGATGTTGCGCATTCGGCATACTTCCACAAGTTTTTCAGTTTGTTCCTCGACACCTTTTGCAACGTCAATAACAACAATTACGCTGTCTACGGCAGTAAGGGTGCGAAAAGTATCTTCAGCAAAATCTTTGTGCCCCGGCGTATCGAGTATGTTGATCTTGTTTTTTTTGTATTCAAAAGCAAGTACCGAAGTGGCCACCGAGATCCCTCTTTGCCGCTCAATCTCCATAAAATCACTGGTTGCCCCTTTCTTGATCTTATTCGATTTTACTGCACCCGCTTCCTGTATCGCGCCTCCAAACAGCAATAGTTTCTCGGTTAGGGTGGTTTTACCGGCATCGGGGTGGGAAATGATCCCAAAGGTCCTTCTTCTCTTGATTTCTTCTGAAAATTTCATACTTGTATTTAAGGCTGCAAAGATAATTATTTGATCGTGAAATTAATGCTCCCGGCTATCTCTCGTTTTACTTCTTTTCTGAAGGCTGAAAAAAGGGATTTCCCGACTGATTTTGTACATTTGAAGCTCAAATTTTGCAATGAAAGAAGAACAAGTCATCCTGGTGAATGAAAAAGATGAGCAAATAGGGCTCATGCCGAAGATGGAAGCCCATGAAAAGGCTTTGCTGCACAGGGCGTTTTCTGTCTTTGTCTTTAATGACAAAAATGAGCTCATGATACAGCAACGCGCACTGGGAAAATATCACTCTCCCGGGTTGTGGACGAACACCTGTTGCAGTCACCAGCGCGAAGGAGAATCTAATATTGAAGCAGGGAAGCGGCGTTTACAGGAAGAAATGGGGTTTTCAACAGAATTGAAGGATACCATCTCCTTTATCTATAAAGCTCCTTTTGACAACGGACTTACCGAACATGAATTTGACCATATTCTGGTAGGGCATTACAACGGGGAACCCGATTTAAACCCAGAAGAAGCACATGCATATAAATGGGTGTCTCTTGAAGATCTGAAGCGGGATATGAAGGAAAATCCTGAGATTTATACGGCCTGGTTCAAGATCATCTTTGATAAATACTACAAGCACATCCAGCAATGAGGGTAACTGTAAACAGGAAGGCACATTTTAATGCGGCGCACAGGCTGCATAGAAAAGACTGGGATGATGAGAAGAACCGCCGTGTCTTTGGGAAGTGCAGTAACCCGCATTACCATGGGCATAATTATGAACTGGTGGTGGCTGTTACAGGGGAGATCAATCAGGAAACAGGATTTGTTATGGATCTCAAAAACTTGAAGCAGCTTATCTACGAGAAAATTGAAGTGCCTTTTGATCATAAGAACCTGAATATTGAAGTTCCGGAATTCAAAGACTTAAACCCCACTGCCGAAAATATTGCTATTGTAATATGGAAGAAGCTGCGCTTGGAGCTGGAGCCACACCTGGATCTTGAGGTCACTTTGTATGAAACCCCCAGGAACTACGTTACTTACAGGGGGGAATAATTTTTTTCAAAAAACTGTGTTTTGAATTAAGAAATAGTGTAAATTCGCAGCTGAAAATTACGCGAAAGATGGCGAATAGAAGAACACTAAAAAGGGATATGAATTATGTTTTTGGTGACATAATTGAGGCAGCTTACCTGCACCAGATCACTCATCCCGAAGAAGATCCTGCAAACTCTGAAAAAATTGTTGATGAAGCAATTTCAGATTTTGACCAATTGATAGGGAAAATGAACCAAAAAAATGTTGAGAACAAAAAACAACATTTTAGAGGAATTGAAAAGGAATTTGAGGCTAAGGCCAAAATCCTTGTTGAAAAAATAAACGCTTTATAGTAATAAGGCACTCGCCGATGTAGCTCAGCTGGCTAGAGCGGCTGATTTGTAATCAGCAGGTCGTGGGTTCGAGTCCCTCCATCGGCTCTAAAACCTCCCTTTTCGGGAGGTTTTTTTATTTTATGAAAGTAGCCGGGAAGTTTATCAAGGACGCGCCGTCTATAGCAGTCGCTCACCGGCTCAGGCTCCTTCGGGAAGGAAGGAGATTTTTTGAATTTCAGTTAATTAAATCTGCTAAACCAGAATTGCTTCAGCAAAAAAACTCTTCAAAAAGGCATTTTTGAAGCCTGCCGGTATCTTTTCAGTTAAAACCATAGCATACCTTTACATCCACCTCACTGGAGAGGCGGATATAAAGGTATAGTTTTTAAATTGCCTGATTGGCGGGAAAGTAGCGGAATTACTTTCTGTATTGTTCGGCAGTGAGTTGGGCAATCTGAACAATTACTTCTACCGCTTTTTGCATGCTTTCTACGGGAACATATTCATATTTTCCGTGGAAATTATGTCCGCCGGCGAAAATATTGGGACAGGGCAGGCCTTTAAAACTTAGCTGTGCGCCATCTGTTCCCCCGCGAATTGGCTTTATAATGGGAGTAACATCTACCTGTTTCATGGCTTCTTCAGCAATATCCACAATATGCATTACGGGTTCTACTTTTTCCCTCATATTGTAGTACTGGTCTTTGATCTCTACAGTCACACAATCCCTTTCGTACTGGCTGCAAATTTCTGTGGCGAGGTCTTTCATCATCTCCTTGCGGGCTTCAAAATGCTCCCGGTCGTGATCGCGAATAATGTAGTGAAGGGTAGTTTCTTCCACATCTCCTTCCATCCCGTTGAGGTGGAAAAATCCCTGCCTGTCTTCGGTATGTTCGGGAGTTTCAAGGCGCGGCAGGGAGTTGATAAAATCCATGGCAATGTACATGCTGTTAATCAGTTTGTCTTTGGCGTAGCCCGGGTGTACACTTTTTCCGCTTATTTTTACCACAGCACCGGCTGCGTTGAAATTCTCGAATTCAAGTTCCCCAACCTGGCTGCCGTCCATGGTGTATGCCCATTCGGCTCCAAATTTATCAACATCAAATTTATGGGCGCCCCGACCAATCTCTTCATCGGGCGTAAAACAAACACGGATCTTTCCATGCTTCACCTGCGGATTGTTAAGGAGGTATTTCATAGCTTCCATGATCTCGGTGATCCCGGCCTTGTCATCGGCTCCCAATAGGGTGGTGCCATCGGTAGTGATGAGAGTTTGCCCCTCATACTGCAACAGGTCGCTAAAATATTCGGGGGAGAGGATGATGTTCTTCTCTTTATTCAGCACAATGTCCTTTCCATCGTAATTTTCGATGATCTGCGGATTCACATTGGTTCCGGAGAAATCGGGCGTGGTATCAAAATGAGCCACAAAGCCTACTACCGGCACCTCATGTTCAAGGTTTGAAGGAAGGCTGGCCATTACGTAGGCGTGTTCATCTATACTCACTTCCTGCATTCCCATAGCCTCCAACTCTTCTTTCAGTTTATTGGCCAAATCCCACTGTTTTTTGGTACTGGGAGTTGCCTCACTGGTTTCGTCACTCTGGGTATCTATCTTTACATAGCTTAAAAAGCGGTCAATAATTTCCTGCTTATTTGTCATTTTTGAGGTAGTTTTCCCAAAAATAGCGATATAAAAAGTAGGTTCAAAACCTTTTCTCTTTTCAGGCTTTTTTATGCAGCTTTGTGTTAATTTTGTCTAAAACCCACTTCATGTATCAAAAGATCATTCGGCCGCTGCTTTTTAATATTGATCCTGAAAAAATCCATTATTTCACTTTTTCAACACTTCGGAAGTTATTTCTTCTTCCGGGGAGCCAGAAGCTGGTGCGCAAAAAATTTGTGGTTGAAGATAAGAGGCTGGAGCGGGAAGTTTTCGGTATTAAATTCCCGAATCCGGTGGGGCTGGCTGCCGGGTTTGATAAGGATGCAAAGCTCTATAAGGAGCTGAGTAATTTTGGTTTCGGATTTATTGAAATTGGAACCCTAACCCCTAAACCCCAGCCTGGAAATGAGAAGAAAAGGCTTTTCAGGTTAAAAGAAGACAAAGCCATCATCAACCGGATGGGCTTCAATAACGGCGGAGTGGCAGAAGCGGTGGAAAGACTGAAAAAGAACAAGGGTGTTCTTATTGGCGGAAATATTGGCAAAAACAAAGTGACGCCAAACGAGAAGGCTGTGGATGATTATTTGATCTGCTATAATGCCCTTTTTGAGCATGTAGATTATTTCGTGGTCAACGTAAGTTCTCCAAACACGCCAAACTTAAGGGAGCTGCAGGATAAGGAACCACTAACTAAGTTGCTCAACAGCCTGCAGCAGGAAAGTTTAAGGCGGCCTGTGCAAAAACCTATCCTGCTTAAAATTGCACCCGATCTTACCGATTCACAATTGCTGGATATCATAGATATTGTCAGGGATACCGGAATTGCGGGAGTAATAGCTACAAATACTACCATTTCCAGGGAAGGACTTACTTCTTCAGAAAAGGACGAGACCGGAGGCTTAAGCGGAAAACCTCTTACAAAACGTGCAACAGAGGTGATTCGCTTCTTATCTGAAAAAAGTAAAAAAGCTTTTCCGATTATTGGCGTTGGAGGAATTATGTCTCCCGAAGATGCGATTGAAAAACTTGAAGCCGGGGCCTCTTTGGTGCAGCTTTATACCGGATTTATTTATGAAGGCCCTCAGTTGGTGAAGGAGATCAACGAAGAAATTCTAAACCGCAGTAAGTGACGGCCCAATTAATCCCTTTTCTTACTGCCTCAATCCTGCTCACCCTGTCGCCAGGCCCCGATATTATTTACGTACTGGTGCAGGGCATGACCAACGGAAAAAAACACGGAATTGTCACTGCCCTGGGGCTTGTAAGCGGAATTATAATTCATACCAGTCTCGTTGCCTTCGGGGTTTCAGCAATTATTAAGCAGTCAGAAAATCTGTTTCTTCTAATTAAAATTTTGGGTGCGGCTTACTTGTTTTATCTGGCCTGGCAGGTGTATAAAAGTGAAGCTGCGATTAGCCTGAAGGAAGGTGCAAACCTGCCAAAAAAGAAATTTGCTTCCCTCTTTAAAAAGGGATTTTTAATGAATGTTTTAAACCCGAAAGTCGCAATCTTCTTTCTTGCTTTTTTTCCCGGCTTTCTTTGGGACCCCAATGCAAATACCCTGCTGCAGTTTTACATTCTTGGTTTTCTATTTATGCTGCAGGCATTCCTCATCTTTTCAGCCGTTGCTATTCTTGCGGGAAAAATTTCCATATATCTACGGCGCCACCCAAATTCAGGACTGGTCTTTAAATGGGTGCAGGTGATAGTTTTTGTGGGGATTGGTGTTTTTATATTAGTATAGAGTAAAGAGTGTTTAGTATTGAAATATTTAATATCCGTGGGTAATTAGCTTTTTTGGGATAGATGGTGCAGATGGGTAACTGTGACGGGAATAGGACATTTTAGATCATTACAAATATTTCCATCGAACTACTTCTAATTTCGCAATTCTAAAATCTAACTTCTATATTTGACTCATGGGGAAATTAAAGATCATTGAATGTCCGCGAGACGCGATGCAGGGAATAAAAGACTTTATTCCTACAGACAAAAAAGTTCAGTACATCCAGTCTTTGCTGCGTTGCGGATTCGACACTATTGACTTCGGAAGTTTTGTTTCTCCCAAAGCCATCCCTCAAATGGCCGATACTGCCGAGGTTCTGTCCAAACTCGACCTTTCAAGAACACAGAGTAAACTCCTGGCCATAGTGGCAAACACCCGGGGCGCCCAGGATGCTTCTCAACATCCTGAAATAGATTATTTAGGCTATCCTTTTTCGATTTCTGAAAACTTCCAGATGCGAAATACCCATAAGACCATAGCCGAATCTGTTGAAACCCTGCAGGAGATCCTCAATATCGCCGATGCTTCGGGTAAAGAAGTGGTCGCATACCTTTCTATGGGTTTCGGAAATCCCTATGGGGATCCGTGGAATGTGGAAATTGTGAGTGAGTGGACCGAAAAACTTTCAGCTATGGGGGTGAAAATCCTCTCCCTGTCTGATACCATTGGTAGTTCTACGCCCGATATTATCACTTATCTTTTTTCAAATTTAATTCCGAAGTATCCAAAAATAGAATTTGGGGCACACCTTCATACCACTCCTGCAAAATGGTTTGAGAAGGTTGATGCTGCTTATAAATCTGGTTGCAAAAGATTTGATGGTGCCATACAGGGCTTTGGTGGCTGCCCAATGGCAAAAGATGAACTTACCGGAAACATGCCCACAGAGAAACTTTTGTCTTACTTTACCTCCAAAAAAGACGACACCAATATTAGGATGATGAGCTTTGAATCCTCTCATAATGAAGCCACCAAAATATTTTCTGCTTATCATTAAGGGGAGTGGTTTTTCAAAATTTATCTCTATAATTGCAGTCTAAAATGCCATTTTTGAAGCGTAATTTTAGTTGCATTTTCATTGCCCTTTTGTCTTTCCTGAACGCTCATTCTTCGGTTTATTCTGAATGGCAACAGGAAAAGGATTCTGTTGCAGTATACGTGGAGAAGGGGTTTGCTTTGCTCAGCAATGATTTGCCAGAGGCCTTAAAAATACTTGAGAGAGCAGATGCTTTGGCGGCAGCATCCAATGATCCTGAAGACATGGCAGATGTAGCTTATGCATACGGGTATGCGTATTATGTCAAGGGAACGTATGACCTTTCTCTTCAGCATTATCTTGAGGCTTTGGAGATCTACCGTAAAACCGGGAATAAATTGGGAGTGGCAAAAAGCTTGGTGGGACAGGGGCTTATTCAGCAGGGAATTGACAGGAATGAAGAAGCCATAAGAATTTTTACTGAAGCCATTGAAGCTTACAAACAATCGGGAAATGCAGCCAGGGCTAATCCTGCCTATTTGAACATTGCCATTTCGCAAATCGAAATAAAACAATATGATAAAGCGCTGGTCAACCTTCAAACGGCGCTGGAACTTTCACAAAAGGCAGGACGTATAGATGTTGAGCACCTCGCTTTAAACCGCATGGCGCAGATAAATTTTTTCCGCGGAAAATATGACACTGCGAAAGAATTATACTTTAGGATCCTCAATCATGAAAATCCGCCGAGTAACTGGGAAAGGTCTTTTGCTTATGCAGGCCTGGCTGAGGTTTATACAGCACAGGGAAATTATGAGCAGGCAGAAGAGGCGGGTATAAAGGCGCTGGGTTTTTCAAAAGACTTGGAATCTTTATGGGACCTGGAAAGGAATACCGGCATTTTATCACAGGTTTATAAAAATCAGGGGAAGACCCACGAAGCTCTTGAATACCTGGAGCTCAATCAAAAATACCGGGATTCACTTTACAATCAGACAAAGTTACGGGCCATAAATTTGCTCCAGCTGGACAGTAAAGAAGCTGAAAACCTTATACTTCAGTCTCAAAAAAGAGCGGTAGAGAAACAGCTTTTTGCCAACAGGATTTTCCTTGGGATTTTGGCCCTTGCGGTTTTACTCTTGTTGATTTTGGCCTTTATGTTTAGGAAGAACATCAGGCAAAAGGAGCAATTCAATACCGAGTTGCAGAACAAGAACCAGACAATTTCTGAACAAAACCAGCTTATTTCCCGCCAAAATGAAGGGCTTTCGGAAATGAACGAGGCCAAAAACCGCCTTTTTTCAATCCTTTCTCATGACCTGCGTTCTCCATTGGCTTCTCTAGAGCAATTGCTGGGGCTTATTAAATCGGGTGATTTTACACCCGAGGAGCAGGCATCGCTACTCGATGAGATGCTAATGCAGGTTTCTGGAACTTCAGTCATGCTTCAAAATCTTCTGAATTGGGCCAATTCACAGCTGGAAGGCAGTAAGGTGAACATAGAAAAAGTTGACCTTCCGCAGAAAGCCACAAAAATCGTCAAGGCCTATTATCTAATTGCGAAGCGTAAAAATATTGAGATCGTTCAGCAGCAAACAAAAAACCTGCCTCCTGTACTGGTAGACCGCGGCCATATTTCAATTGTCATGCACAACCTGTTGTCTAATGCTATAAAATTTACCCGGGAGGGGAATAGAATTCACATCAGCTTTGAGGAGAGGGAAGAAACCGTACTTATGAAGATCCTTGACGGAGGAGAGGGTATAGCTCCTGAAAAGATTGAAGAGATCAAAAAATTCAACCAGCGCATGATTTCTGAAATTGGTACCAGAATGGAAACCGGTACCGGGATTGGACTTATGCTCGTAAAACATTTTTTGGCTATCAACCAGGCTTGTCTCGATATTAAAAGCTATCCCGGTAAGGGTGCAGAATTTATTGTAGCCTTCCGTAAGGCCTGAAAATGAATTAATCAAATATATTTCTCACATCTGTAGAAAAGAATGTATATTTGCACGCAATTAAATCTTAATTGCCATGATCGCACACACCTCCAGGATCCTGGGCGAAGGACTCACCTACGATGACGTACTCTTAGTCCCTGCCTTTTCAGAAATCCTTCCCCGCGAAGTTAGTATTCAATCCAAGTTTACCCGTAATATCGGGCTCAATGTGCCTATAGTTTCCGCAGCCATGGATACTGTGACCGAATCTCGTATGGCCATCGCCATTGCACGGGAAGGGGGAATTGGTGTTTTGCACAAAAATATGACAGCCGAAGAGCAGGCGCTTAAGGTTAGAAAAGTGAAGCGGGCCGAGAGCGGGATGATAATAGACCCTATCACCCTTCCAATTACGGCCAGTGTAAAGGATGCCAAGGATAATATGCGGGAGCACAGCATTGGCGGGATTCCAATAGTTGATGAGAACGGGAAATTGATTGGGATCGTGACCAACAGGGATCTGCGGTTTGAAAAGAACAACAGCAGGCCAATTTCTGAAGTAATGACTTCTGAAAACCTTGTGACTGTGGCCGAAGGTACTTCCCTTGAAGATGCCGAAGAGATCCTGCAGGAAAACAAGATCGAGAAACTTCCTGTTGTAAATGCCGACAATAAACTGGTTGGATTGATCACTTTCCGTGATATTACCAAGCTCACCCAAAAGCCCATTGCCAATAAAGATTCCTTCGGAAGACTGCGAGTAGCCGCTGCCATAGGCGTTACCGGTGATGCGGTTGAAAGGGCCGAAGCTTTGGTGAAAGCAGGAGTGGATGCCATAGTGATTGACACGGCACACGGCCACACCAAAGGAGTGGTAACGGTACTTAAGGAGGTGAAAAAGAAGTTCCCCGAGCTGGAAGTAGTGGTTGGGAACATTGCTACCGCCGAAGCTGCCAAATATCTTGTAGAGGCAGGTGCCGATGCGGTGAAAGTAGGAATTGGCCCGGGTTCTATCTGTACAACCAGGGTAGTTGCGGGGGTTGGTTTTCCACAATTCTCGGCCGTACTGGAAGTTGCCGCAGCCATTAAAGGCAGCGGGGTGCCTGTAATTGCCGATGGTGGAATTCGATATACCGGAGACATTCCAAAAGCTATAGCCGCCGGAGCCGATTGCGTGATGCTGGGCTCACTTTTGGCAGGTACCAAAGAATCGCCGGGAGAAACTATTATCTACGAAGGAAGAAAATTCAAGTCTTACCGCGGAATGGGTTCGGTAGAAGCTATGAAACAAGGCTCTAAAGACCGTTATTTCCAGGATGTGGAAGATGATATTAAAAAGCTGGTGCCGGAAGGTATTGTAGGCCGCGTGCCTTATAAAGGGGATCTCTATGAAAGTATCCACCAGTTTGTGGGAGGTTTGCGTGCCGGGATGGGCTACTGCGGGGCAAAAGATGTAGCCACCCTAAAGGAATCGGCTAAATTTATTAAGATCACGGCTTCGGGAATCAACGAAAGCCACCCGCATAACGTGACGATCACTAAAGAATCTCCTAATTACAGCAGATAGTACATACTTCAGGAGTTTGTAGTTAAGAGTAAATAGCGGCAAAGCCAGAAAAAGGAGGGTCTCAAAAATGCCATTTTTGAGACCCTCCTTTTTTTAGTTGTGTCAATAACTGCAATGATTTCTTCAGTAATTAGCCTGCACGGCATTTACTTCTACACACAGGCCACTGAGTGCTGACCACTAAATTTATTCCTTCACTTCAATTCCTAAGATATTGATCACTTTTGTGGTGATGTCAAATTCTTCCGCAGAATAGGCCAGGTTATTTCCGCCTGCATGGAAGATCTGGGTATAATTTTCTGCCTGAATTACCTGTAACATGGCTGCATTTATCTTTTCGTAGAGCGGCTGTGTAAGTTCGTTCCTCTTGATCTGCATCATCACACCGGCTTTTTGACGGAAGCCTTTAATGTCATTTTCAAGGCTGATGATTTCAGTTTCTTTGGCTTTTTTATCTTCTTCAGAAAAAGTTGCGCTGTTTGCCTGGTAGTCTTTTACAAGAGTTTCGTACTTGGCGACATTAGATTCCAGGTCTTTTTGAAGATCGGCGTTGTAGGTTTTAAGGCCTTCGTTCACCTGGGTCATTTCGGGCATCTGGTTTAAGATATAATCGGCATCTATGGTCCCTATTTTTGACTGGGCGAAGCCTGAAAGGCTAAGGAATGTAAAGCTTAAAACTAAAAGGTATTTTTTCATGATGTTGTTTTGGTTTTCGCAAATATAAAGGTGCAGAGGCATTTATGAAGATTTTAAGAAAATTATTTTTACTCAATCCTCATAAAGCTGTCCGCGATGAGGTTTTAAAGCGTCCCGAACAGGCGGCATTTCAGCCTTAGTCACCACCATAAAAGCAATGGCGTGAGTGTTAGATAATTTTTCGCTGCCCGAAATATCGAGGCTTAAGGTGTTTTTGTTAAGGAATTCCCGTAAATGCACTGCGTGATGATTAGCGGTAATTTCGGCATCGGGGCCGTGAAAATCCCAGATAAGTTTCAGTTTTTGGTCTTTAGACATGAGATGACATTTGGCTTCTTTGACTTTAGCATAGCGAAAGCCGGGCCAAAAGTAAAATTTTTGTGAATTTCTTTCGTTTTATCTGCAGGTTGGTATACTGTTTGGAATTCGTATTTTTGCGGACTCATAATATTTCAGATTAATTTGATTGTCAAAAAAGGACTTTTCTTTATACTTTTTTTAGGCTTTTTAACAGGAAGCTGCAACTTCCTGAATGAGCCCGAAGAAAAGGAAGTCATTGCCCGGGTAAATGATGCATATCTGTACAAAGATGATGTAGCCACATTGATCTCAGACAATACTTCTGCCGAAGACAGTACCCTTCTTGTAAATAATTTTATTACCCGCTGGGCCACACAAAAATTATTGCTGGACAGGGCACGGGTAAATCTGAGCAGTGAACAGCAGGCAGAATTTGACCGCCTGGTACAGAACTATAAAAACGAACTTTACGCAAAAGCTTATACCGATGCTATTGTTGCCCGCGAACTCGATACCAGTATTTCGAGAGAGGCCGCCGAGGCTTACTACCAGGAAAACGGGGAAAATTTTATTCTGAATGAGAACCTTGTTAAAGTGAGGTATATCAATATTACCAAGAATAACAAGGATTTTGAAACTATCAAGAAACGCTTTATAAGGTTTGACGAAGAAGACCGGCAGGCCTTACTTAACATGGCCATACAATTCAATTCGTATTCCCTTAATGATTCGGTTTGGGTAAAAACTAAACAGGTTTACGATAAAATTAGACCCTTAACGCCTCAGGACAATCCTGAATTCTTAAAAAACAAAAATTTTATGCAACTTGAAGACTCATTAGGAGTATATTTGATCTCTGTTGAGGATGTTAAGCTGCGCAATGAACAGGCGCCTTTAGAGTATTCCTTGCCGGGCATAAAGCAGATCCTGCTAAATAAAAGAAAGCTGGATCTCATTAAAAAATTAGAAAAAGATATTACACAAGATGCTATTAAAAATGACGAATTTGAGATCTATAATTAAATCTTTGGGCGTGCTGTCCCTTATTTTGGGAAGTGCCGGCTTAAAAGCTCAGGAAGTAATCGTTACCGATAGTACTGCCATTGGTATTGAATCAGAAATAAAGGAAAAGATCAAGGACAGGACTGGCCGGTTTAAGGTAGACGGAGTTGCAGCCGTAATTGGCGATTTTGTCGTGCTTGAAAGTGATATCGATAAGATGTACCTCGAACTTCAAAGTCAGGGAGTTTCTACTGAAGATGTGACCAACTGCAACCTTGCGGGCCGTCTCATGGAAAATAAACTGTATGCGCACCACGCCATTCAGGACAGTATCATAGTTTCTGATGCAGAGATCAATGCAAACATAGACCAGCAGCTGGCTTACATGACCCAGCAGGTAGGTTCGCTTGAAAAAGTACTCGAATTCTATAAAAAAGATAATGAAGCTGAATTTAGAGCCGAGCTTTTTGAAATCAACAAACAAAACAGGCTTGCTTCCGAAATGCAGCGGAAGATAGTTGACGCGGTAGAGATCACTCCTGAAGAGGTAAGGTCATTTTTTACGGAAATTCCCGAAGACGAGCGCCCGGTATTTGGAGATGAGGTGGAAATTGCACAGATTGTAGTGAAGCCGGAAATTCCGCAGGAAGAAAAAGATGAAATTATAGCAAGATTGAATGAAATGCGGGCAGATGTTTTAGATAACGGGGCAAGTTTTGCAACTAAGGCTGTACTTTATTCTCAGGATCCGGGTTCAAGATCATCGGGAGGTAAAATTACCCTCACCCGCCAGGATCCTTTTGTAAAAGAATTTAAGGATGCTGCATTTTCCCTTCAGGAAGGGGAAGTGAGCAAGCCATTCCAGACAGAATTTGGTTATCACATTCTTATGGTCGACAAAATTCGCGGACAGCAGGTAGATGTGCGCCACATCCTTTTGATTCCTGATGTTACCGAAGAGACCAAGCAAAAAGCTTTTGATGAAATTGAGAATGTAAGAGAAAGGCTGAATAATGACGAAATTACATTTGCCGATGCTGCTAAAGAAGTTTCAGACGAAAAAGAGACTCGTGAGAATGGCGGGAAATTAATCAATCCTACCACCGGAGATACCAGATTTGAACTTACCAAAATTGACCCCTTACTTTATGAGCAGGTGGTAAACCTGGAAAAGGGAGAGGTTTCCAATATCATAACCGATCAGGATAACACAGGTCGTCCCTTTTACAAGATCATTACCGTTACTAACAGGTATAAAGAACACAAGGCAGATTACGCACAGGATTTTAACAAGATAAAGGAACTCGCTCTTAGGGATAAGCAGCTTGAAGCTATTGAAAAATGGCAGGAAGAGAAGATCAAGGAGACGTATGTTAAAGTGAACGGCGAATACAGGGATTGCGAATTCTCAAGCAACTGGCTTAAGAAGTAAATGACATTTTTGACAGGTATGACAGACGTTGAAGCAGTAGAACATCTGGTTAAGAAGCATCAGCAATTAAGGCAGGAAATCGCCAAGAGAATTGTGGGGCAGCAACAAGTGATTGACCAGATCCTTTTATCTGTTTTTTCAGGAGGTCATTCCCTGCTTATTGGAGTGCCGGGTCTTGCCAAGACCTTGATGGTTGATACCATAGCCCAGGCCCTTGGACTCAATTTTAAAAGGATACAGTTTACCCCCGATCTTATGCCCAGTGATATTCTGGGTTCCGAAATACTGGATGAGAACCGGCACTTTAAATTTATCAAAGGCCCGGTTTTTGGCAATATCATTCTTGCTGATGAGATTAACCGGACACCGCCAAAGACCCAGGCAGCCTTACTCGAAGCCATGCAGGAGCGGGCGGTAACCGTTGCCGGCCAGCATTACAAACTTGACCTGCCCTATTTTGTCCTGGCTACCCAAAACCCTATAGAGCAGGAGGGGACTTATCCGTTACCCGAAGCCCAGCTTGACCGGTTTATGTTTGCCATCAAACTTGAGTACCCTTCTTTTGAAGAAGAGATTGAAGTGGTGAAGAACACTACTTCAGATGAAGTAACAGAGATAAATCCGCTTTTTACGGCGCAGGAAATAGTCGATTTTCAGCATTTGATCCGCAGGGTTCCCGTCGCCGATAACGTAGTGGAATATGCCGTTGATCTGGTTGGGAAAACCCGTCCTGCCGGAGAAAGAGCGACTCCGCTTGTAAAGGAATACGTAGATTGGGGCGCCGGACCAAGAGCCTCTCAAAACCTCATTTTAGGGGCCAAAGCAAATGCAGCCGTGAAAGGTAAATTCTCACCCGATATTGAGGATGTACAGGAAGTGGCCTTCGGAATTTTAAGGCACAGGGTGATTAAAAATTACAAAGCTGAAGCTGAAGGCATTTCGGAAGAAGAGATCATAAAAAGCCTGTTTTAGTTTTTACTGAAATACCTTCAGGAACATTAACGAAATCTGTTTTGTATTTTACACTTCATGAGGCTCTCATCTCTTTTATGGCATATTCTGGTTTAATTGGCACTTTCCGCATAAAAAAGCCGCGCCTGTAGGCTATGTTTTTTTTCAGAAGAGAAAAAAACAGCTTCATATTTACCATATTCTTATTTTTATGCTAATTTTATAGCATTAGCTTATTTTTCTATTTGGTTTTTTTATGAACCGATAAATTATCTTCAGGTAATTTTCAGGTTTGGTTATAATTTTTTAAATCGGGTAGGAATTCGTAATTTTGCAGCACTTCAGAATATTAATAAATTCAAGATATGGCATACGATATTGATATGATCAAGAAGGTATACAGCCAGATGGGTGAGCGTGTAAACGCCGCGCGTGAAGCTGTTGGTAAACCTTTAACCCTTTCAGAAAAGATCCTTTATTCTCACCTTTGGGATGGAAAACCTACTCAAAAGTTTACCCGGGGAAAAGATTATGTGGAGTTTGCGCCAGACAGGATTGCCTGCCAGGATGCAACCGCACAAATGGCTTTGCTGCAGTTTATGCAGGCAGGGAAGAAGAACGTTTCTGTTCCTACCACCGTTCATTGTGATCACCTGATCCAGGCAAAACTTGGGGCGCAGTTTGACCTGCCAAGCGCAAAGAAATCTAGTGATGAGGTTTTTGACTTTTTGGAATCTGTTTCAAACAAATACGGAATTGGTTTTTGGAAGCCTGGAGCTGGAATTATTCACCAGGTAGTGCTGGAGAATTACGCTTTTCCTGGAGGAATGATGATTGGAACCGATTCTCACACGGTGAATGCCGGGGGACTAGGAATGGTTGCTATTGGTGTTGGTGGTGCAGATGCCGTAGACGTGATGGCAGGAATGGCATGGGAGCTAAAATTCCCAAAGCTCATTGGGGTTAAACTTACCGGAAAACTTTCGGGATGGACCTCTTCAAAAGATGTGATCTTAAAAGTAGCGGGTATACTTACTGTTAAAGGAGGTACCGGGGCTATTATTGAATATTTTGGAGAAGGTGCCGAATCTATGTCGGCTACCGGAAAAGGTACTATCTGTAATATGGGAGCTGAGGTTGGCGCAACTACTTCTACCTTTGGATATGACGAATCTATGGCAAGATACCTGCGTGCAACAAACCGTGCCGATGTTGCCGAAGCTGCCAATGAAGTGAAGGAGCACCTTACCGGAGATCCTGAAGTGTACGCAAATCCTGAACAATATTTTGATGAGGTGATTGAGATCAATCTTTCTGAACTTAAGCCTCACTTAAACGGTCCTTTTACGCCAGACCTTGCCACGCCAATTTCAGAAATGGCTGAAAAAGCCAAGGAAAATGACTGGCCAATCAATGTTGACTGGGGCTTAATAGGTTCATGTACCAACTCTTCTTACGAAGACCTTACCCGTGCCGCTTCTATCGCCAGGCAGGCAGTAGAGAAAAAGGTAAAGGCCAAGTCTGATTTTGGGATCAATCCTGGATCTGAACAAATTCGCTTTACTGCTGAAAGGGACGGATTGCTGAAAATATTTGAAGATCTTGATGCCACTATCTTTACCAATGCCTGTGGGCCATGTATTGGACAATGGGACAGAAGTGACCGTAAAGGTGAAGAAAAGAATACCATTGTACATTCGTTCAACCGAAACTTTTCAAAAAGGGCAGATGGGAACCCAAATACTCATGCCTTTGTAGGATCACCAGAAATGGTGGCTGCAATTGCCATTTCCGGGAGATTAGATTTTGACCCTTCCAGAGATTCGCTTTTAAATGAAGACGGGGAATACGTGAAGCTTGATGAACCAACAGGGCTTGAGTTACCTCCAAAAGGATTTGATGTGGAAGACCCAGGTTATTTAGCTCCTACTGAAGATGGTTCTACTGTAGAGGTAAAAGTAAACCCCAATTCTGAAAGGTTGCAATTACTTGAGCCATTTGAGCCATGGGATGGTAAAAATTTAATGGGCGCGAAGCTTCTTATTAAAGCTCACGGAAAGTGTACAACAGACCATATTTCTATGGCCGGGCCATGGTTGCGTTTTAGAGGTCATCTTGACAACATTTCAAACAACTGTTTGATTGGTGCGGTGAACGCCTTTAATATGAAGACAAATTTTGTGAAAAACCAGATCACCGGAGAATATGACGGTGTGCCTGCTACACAGAGAAAGTACAAAGCAGCGGGCATTCCTACGGTAGTAGTGGGAGATCACAACTATGGAGAAGGGTCTTCCCGAGAGCATGCTGCAATGGAGCCAAGACACCTTGGGGTTAAGGTGGTGCTGGTGAAGTCTTTTGCACGAATTCACGAAACAAACCTGAAAAAACAGGGTATGTTGGGAATCACTTTTGCTAATGAAAGCGATTACGATCTTATCCAGGAAGATGATACTTTTAACTTCGTAGACCTTGAAAGTTTCGCGCCAGATAAGCAGCTTACAATTGAGATTGTGCATGCCGACGGTTCTAAGGATACCATTAAGGCAAACCACACCTATAACCTGCCTCAAATTGAGTGGTACAAGGAAGGTTCGGCACTTAACTTAATAAAAAAGCAGAACGCTGCTTAAGTAAAGGTTTTCAGATAAAAATAAAAACTCCCGCAGCGCGGGAGTTTTTTGTTTGGGTAAAGATTAAAAACAGAAGAAGCAATTGTGTAATACAATTGCTTCTTCCTAGAAAGTAGATGAGAACTCCGGAGGTTTATTTCCGGAGTATTTCCCAAGTAATTTTTGCCCCCCAGTAAAAATTACTATTGTTCTCATCTATTTATGGCAGGGATTCCAGCTTTTTCTTGTGCTTGAACAGTACATCAAGAGTAGCAGATGGAATATCCTGATTATAAAGTGTTTGATAATACAATTTAATGTTTTTTTTCTCTTTTTCATAGCAAACCTTCAAATTTAAATTATTAAAGGTATTTCGAGCTAAGTAATCCAGCTTGAGAAAAACCGGCAAGAAGTTTAGTACTGCTGCCCCAACTGCAGAAGTCTGGATGGAATTTTTGATATTGAACAGCAGTTTCCTTAACTCAATTTTAGCTTTTTCACGAATCTCTATGAGCCTGGCAATGTTATCTGCCATGTCTTTATCTTCCTCTTTTAAGTCATAATAAAGCACATAATACATTTGAAGGAGATCGTCGTTGGAGAGATCTAATTTTAAAAGCTGAGAGTATAACTGGAACTGCATCTTCTGGTAAATGAAAAATTACTAAAATAAATGTAACATTTATTTTCTCTCAAGAAGATGCTAAAAAAATGATTAACAGAATTTTAGGCTTTTTTGTACGAAGTGTTGTAAGAAAAGTAAAAATTCTGAAGAACTAAAATGAAATGAATTGGAGTAGGTAGGGAAAATATAATCTTCTAAAAGTGCCCAGAGCGGGACTCGAACCCGCACGCTCTAATGAACACATGGCCCTCAACCATGCCTGTCTACCAGTTCCAGCACCTGGGCTTCCTTTAAGATTTCTTTAACGAATTTGGTTCTTCGTCTTAAGAAAAGATCTAAGAGATGTTGTTATCTCCGTAAATCGTAAAAAAGTGACCTGGCTGGGACTCGAACCCAGGACCCTCTCCTTAAAAGGGAGATGCTCTACCAACTGAGCTACCAGGTCAATATTTAAATGAACTTTTTTTGTTGTGATCTGGCTGGGGCTCGAACCCAGGACCCTCTCCTTAAAAGGGAGATGCTCTACCAACTGAGCTACCAGATCTTATTGCTTACATTTTTGCTAATGCGGGTGCAAATATACCCACATTAATTTATTTTTCAAGAACAAATTGATATAAATTTGACCAACATTTTAAAGTTGGGGTAAAACTCCTTAAAAATCATATATTTAAGCATGAAATTAATTCTGATAGGTTACATGGGATCTGGTAAAAGTTCAGTTGGAAAGGTCCTTGCCGGTCAATTATCTGTTAATTTTTTAGATCTGGATGCCGAAATTTCCGCAGAAGAAAATAAATCTATCCCTCAAATTTTTTCCGATCATGGGGAGATATATTTCCGTAGAAAAGAAGCAGAGGTACTAAAAAAACTCCTGGAGAAGGAGGAGGGCTGCGTGCTTTCATTAGGAGGGGGTACTCCCTGCTATGGAAAAAACATGGAGTTGATCAAAGCAGCGCCCAAGGCTACTTCAATATATCTGAAGACCGGATTGCTGCAATTAACAGAACGCCTGATGGTAGAAAAGGAGCACCGGCCTTTAATAAAAGATCTGGATTCTTCGGAAGCCCTGGAAGATTATATCAGGAAGCACCTGTTTGAGCGCACGTTCTATTACAATCAAAGCGACCTTATAGTTTCAACCGATGGAAAATCTGTAGATGAGGTGGTGGCTGCTATAGCTGAAGAACTAGATTAGCTCCACGCTGTCGGCTCCCGGCTTAAAATGGACCTTTACGGTCTCATGAATGGATGTGGAAAGGGAGATGCCCTTAAAATCGGCTTTTACAGGGTATTTTTTATGGCTCCTGTCAACCAGAACAGCAGTTTTGAACCTCTTTAAGGGTACGTCAAGAAAATGCTTTATTCCGTAGATCAATGTGGTGCCCGAATTTAGAACGTCATCTATTAAAACAAGGGCCTTATTTTGATAATCCTGGGGAGACAGGCTGGTAGTGATAATGTCGAGAGGGTTCTTCTTATTTACTTTTACCTCACATAGCTGCACATCCAGGTCGGAAATTTGCCGGAGTTCTGCCTGCAATTTTTGTGCGAGCTGAAAGCCACTTTTCGCGATCCCGGCCAGGATGATCTGTTTTTCTTCCAGGTTGCTTTCATAAATCTGGTAGGCAATCCTTCTTATTTTATGATTGATCTGCTCGTGGTTTAAGATCAGGACAGAATTTTTCTCCATGGGGATGTTTTTTCCAAAGATACTAATTGGGAGGCTAAAATTTAATTAATCTTCGTCACCTTCAGGGTCAAACCACTCATCGAGTTCCCGTCGGTCTTTTTTGGTAGGCCGGCCGGTGCCTTTTTTTCGGTAATAATCCTGGGAGTACTTTAGTAATTCTCTTTTTTCAAGCTCTTCCTGCGGCGTAATGTCATTGATGTACAGGTTAACCAGTTTGGCACCTAGCCTGCTTTTGGGGATATCCAGCACTTCTATCTGGTAATTGATCTGGTTTTTTCTCACCTGTATCTTATCCGTTGCAAAGACTTCTCTTGACGGTTTGACAACAGCATCGTTCATTCGTACCTTTCCCTGTTTGCATGCTTCGGTGGCCAGGCTTCGGGTTTTAAAATATCTCACGCACCATAAAAACTTGTCTACTCTCATCTTTGTACAGTAAAATTCCTTCGATCTTCAGCAAAAATACAAGAATATTGTATCTTGCGGCCCTAAATTACCTATTGATGAAACTGAATAAATTTTTGTTTTTATACCTGCTTGCCGGTATCTCTTTAATGTCTTGTGACAAGGATGATGATAGTCCAGAAGTTGTACCGCCAAGAGACAGGGGAGAACAGGAGTTGACAGACCAGGCTGCACTTGATGCTTACCTGGACACACACTTCTATAACTACGAAGAATTTGAAGCTGCTCCTGAAGGTTTCGACTTTCAAATTGAAATTGATACTATCAATGCCGATAATGCCGGTAAAACACCACTTAGTGAGTCGCCTTTGCTGGAGAAAAAGAACTTTAACTATGAAGGGGTAAATTATACGTACTATGTTTTAAAGGTTCGCGAAGGAGCAGGCGAGATGCCGCAACCAAAATTTAGCGACTCGGTATTTGTTTCCTATAAAGGTACTCTTTTGAACCGCAGCACTTTTGATTCTTCACAAAACCCCGTTTGGTTTGATCTTGTGCAAACCATACCCGGCTTTGGTCTTGGAATTACGGAATTTCGTGGAGCTTCTGGGTTTGAAGTGCGAGAAGACAATACCATAGAATGGAACAACGATTATGGGGTGGGCGCGGTATTCCTGCCTTCTGGCCTTGCTTATTTCAACGCTTTTAGAGGAACCATTCCATCTTACAGTCCGCTTGTTTTTGCCTTTCATTTATACGGAGTAAACGAGGCAGATCACGACCGTGACGGAATTCCCTCGTGGAGAGAAGACCTAAACGAAGATAAAATTCTAGGGAACGATGATACCGACGGAGATTTAGTACCGAATTACGCTGATAGCGATGACGATGGCGATTTTATTCCTACCCGGGAAGAAATATCTGATGAAGACGGGAATATCATTTTCCCGTATCCCGATTCCAATGATGATGGAACGCCAGATTATCTGGATCCAAATATCTAGACATAAAAAAGCCCCGAAAAGGGGCTTTTTTGATATACATTACGGGTTCCTTTACAAGCTTAGTGAAATCCCGAATATAATCTGGCTGGGTCTTGAATCTATTCGCTGCGGGCCGGTTGTACTGCCATCAAGTTGTGCGAATTCGGCTTCATTTTCTTTCAGGGCTCTTTCATATCTTACATCAAGACCAATTCTCCCTAATTGGACCCCGGCACCCAGTTGTGCACCAATGGTGAATTCTTCTTCTACATCGCCAAGGTCAAAACCTTCAAAATCGTTATCTAACATATATTGCAGGCTGGGCCCGGCAAATATCTGCACAGGGCCAAAGATCTTTGTACCCACTAAAATGGGCAGGTCCAGTTTTGAAACATTGTATTCCGCTTCCTGTTGATTAAATTGATAGGTGCTTTTGGTGGTGGTGTAGACCAGCTCGGGCCTTAAAAAGAAACCCAGGAGGTTTGCCTGGTAATAAAGGCCAAAATGATATCCCATTTTGCTGTCTCCCCCTTCCAGCACATCTGCACCGGCATTGGAGAAGTCACTGTAGGTAAGTTCTCCGTTATCGGCATAATTTATTCCGCCTTTTATCCCAAACCCGTTTTGTGCAATTGCTGCGGAAGTGGTTACGAACATCAAAATAAAAAGGTACTTTTTCATAAAAGTTCAGTTTTGTGGTTAGGTTTAGAACGACAAATAAATATTTTTATTTGCTCCCAAAAAATAAAGCCTCTCTAAAAATGGCATTTTAGAGAGGCTTTTGTGCTGTTTATCCTGAAAAAATTACTTTCTCTTGATAACTTTTTCTGAAGCCTTTACAATAGCAGCAGCATTCAATCCATATTTCTCCATAAGCTGCTCGGGGGTACCACTTTCACCAAAGGTATCCATAGTAGCAACAAATTCCTGTGGCGCAGGTTGGTTTAATGTAAGGGTGCGGGCAACGCTCTCCCCAAGACCGCCCAGGAAGTTGTGTTCTTCGGCAGTGACCACGCATCCGGTTTTTTCTACGGAAGCAAGGATTGCAGCTTCATCTAAAGGTTTTATCGTATGAATATTGATCACTTCAGCTGAAATGCCACGCTCTTCAAGTTGTTCCGCAGCTTGCAGGGCCTCCCAAACCAAATGCCCGGTTGCAATGATGGTAACATCAGTTCCTTCATTCAGCAAAACTGCTTTTCCAATTTCAAATTTCTGGTCTTCCGGAGTAAAATTTGCCACTTTTGGACGTCCAAAGCGCAGGTAAACAGGGCCCTCATGTTCGGCAATGGCTATGGTAGCCGCTTTGGTCTGGTTGTAATCACAAGGATTGATCACAGTCATTCCCGGCAACATTTTCATAAGCCCGATGTCTTCGAGGATCTGGTGGGTAGCACCGTCTTCTCCCAGGGTAAGCCCGGCGTGAGAAGCACATATCTTCACGTTCTTGCCCGAATAGGCAATAGACTGCCTTATCTGGTCATAAACCCGGCCGGTTGAGAAATTGGCGAAAGTTCCTGTAAAAGGGATTTTTCCACCTATGGTCAATCCGGCGGCGATCCCCATCATATTGGCTTCAGCAATACCAACCTGAAAGAACCTTTCGGGGTTTTCATCGATGAAATCCTGCATTTTTAGAGAACCTACCAAATCTGCGCAAAGGGCAACCACATCAGGGTTGGTTCGGCCAAGTTCGGTGAGTCCCGCTCCAAAACCTGAGCGTGTATCTTTTTTGCCTGTATCTGTATATTTTTTCATAAGCCTCTCCCGACCCCTCCAGAGAAGGGGAGTTAGGGCATTTATTTAAGTGTTAATATTTTTTCATTTTTTGAGATCCAGTTCCTCCCTTTTGGAGAGCTGGGTGGGCTAGTAGTCTCCTAAAGTTTCGGGGTTTAGTGCAAGGGCTTTTTCCAGTTGCTCATCATTTGGAGCAACTCCGTGCCATTTGTGGCTTCCCATCATAAAATCTACGCCGTGACCCATTTCGGTATTTAACATAATAGCTACGGGTTTTCCCTTGCCGGTGCGGCTTTTCGCCTCTTTAAGACCCTTAAGGATTTCCCCTATGTCATTTCCTTTTTCAATTTCCAGGACGTCCCAACCAAAAGCTTCAAATTTTTGAACCAGGTTCCCCATTGGCAATACATCATCTGTACACCCATCAATTTGCTGATAATTTCTGTCTACGGTCGCAATGAGGTTATCCACTTTTTTTGCAGCCGCATACATTATCGCTTCCCAGTTTTGGCCCTCCTGCAATTCGCCGTCGCCGTGAAGGGAATACACAAGATGCTTATCGCCGTTGAGTTTTTTGGCATTTGCGGCGCCTATGGCTACCGAAAGTCCCTGGCCAAGAGAGCCCGAAGCCACTCTAACCCCGGGGAGGCCTTCATGAGTAGTGGGGTGCCCCTGGAGGCGGGAATCAATTAATCTAAAGGTATTGAGCTCTTCCACCGGAAAATATCCGCTACGCGCAAGAACACTGTAGAAAACCGGTGAAATATGGCCGTTGGAAAGAAAGAACAGGTCTTCGTTAATCCCGTCCATATCAAATCCTTCCTTGCGCTGCATTACTTCCTGGTAAAGGACGCTTAAGAATTCGGCGCAGCCCAAAGAACCTCCGGGGTGACCCGAATTTACCTTGTGAACCTGCCTTACAATGTCCCGTCTCACCTGGGTGACAAAATCTTCTAGTTGTTGTGTGTTTGACATCTGGTTTTTATTAAATGTCCTGCAAAAATACTATTTTATCAATGCTTTGGAAATCAACCCGGCTCAATTCTTTTAAAAGCTTTGAACAATTACTGGGATGTTTAATGAGAATTTAAATCTATCAGATTTCTACGGAAGTTATATGCAGGCGGTGCATATTTGCAATATGATAAGTGGGAAAAGCTACCCATGAAACCAGCCACGAATTTCCGAATGCTTTCTTCCGAAGCAATTGTTTGTTCTGATGTACTTGATCAGACCTGTTTGTCTGGTACTTCCGAAAAAGCTTCTGAAAATGCCATTTTTGAAAGGAAATTAGTTTGCCACGATTTCCCGAATGATTTCTTCCGAAGCAATTGTTTGCTCTAATGTATTCGCCAAACCTGTTAAACTGGTTTTGTCCGAAAAAGCTTCTGAAAATGCCATTTTTAAAAGGAAATTTTCTGCCACAGATGTATTGATGATTTTTTTTCAGAGTGCTTTTATTCTTCACGATTTTCAGTACAAGCCGGGAAATTACTTTTTTGGAATTTGGTGCTTGTAATCTGGTGCTTGTAATCTTGTACGTCCCTGATATAGGTTGACCACTAAAATCAACTTAGATGAAACCCAATGTTCGATTATTACGAAAGTCTCGACAGTACTCTGAAGAATTTAAAAAGCAAATTGTAGCCGACTATGAAA
>Ga0098069_100271_pt1 | contig 26750 bp, 27 predicted proteins | sample 27_taG_FD_92584 | JGI IMG/M metagenome (GOLD analysis project Ga0098069, IMG submission 92584) | Marine viral communities from Cariaco Basin, Caribbean Sea - 27_WHOI_OMZ | ecosystem: Environmental > Aquatic > Marine > Oceanic | place: Caribbean Sea: Cariaco Basin | collected 2014-11-09
ATCAGGATTTTTACACTAACGAAGTTTTATCTGAATAGAAATTTTTATCGAATGAATTTAATGAGAATGATGTATAAAACAGCAACTTTACTTGTTGTTGTTTTTGCTTTTGTGGCATGTGATGATGAGTATAGTACCGTTGGCGGTGAAATTATCGAAAACCCGAGTAATCTTGAATTAGAGGAAGTTGAGGTGACTGCTTACAGTAAAAAGATCAATTCAGTACAAACAAATAATTTGGGTAACCATTTGCTGGGTGTTTTTAATCACCCAATTTACGGGCAAACTACGGCAAGTATACTTAGCCAGGTTTCTTTGCCTACCAATAATCCTACTTTTGGGGTGGAGCCAGAGCTTGATAGCGTGGTGTTAACCATTCCTTACTTTAGTACAGAAGGAGAATTAGATACAGACGGAAATATAGAGTACGTTTTAGATTCGATTTATGGAAATACCCCCATTAAAATCTCTGTACAGGAATCTAATTATTATCTAAATGATCTGGATCCTGAAGCAGATTTTCAGGAACGCCAAAAATATTATTCAGACCAACAAGACCTATTTGAGCAAAACCTTGTTGGAGAGGTGATTTACGAAAATGATAATTTTATACCCTCGCCAAGAGCTATTGTTTCTTATGAAGAAAATGCAGAAGGTCAACAGGACACGATTACTTCAGGGCCTGCTTTAAGAGTTAAACTTCCGGTAGATTATTTTCAGGAGAAAATTATAGCGAAAGAAGGTTCCAGCGTACTTAGTAACAACAATAATTTTAAAAATTACTTACGCGGAATGTTCATTAAAGCTGAACCAACGGCAGAGGATGGTACAATGATCTTCTTTAATCTGCAGGATTCAGATGCCGGGATAGAGCTTTTTTATACCACCGAGGTTGAAACAAGTACAGATAATGGTGGCACTGAAACAGTAAGAAGCCCCAGAAGCTACCAATTGAATTTTGGAAGCACTATTGTAAATACATTTGAAGGAGAATACCCAGGAGATGTGTTACAGGCTATTGAGGAATCTAGCGAAGATACCGGTGCAGAAAAACTTTTCCTTAATGGAGGGGAAGGCACTATGACTATTATAGAACTTTTTGAAAGTGAAGCGCAAATAGAGGCTTTTAGAGAAAACAACTGGCTTATTAATGAAGCTAATCTTAGCTTTTATGTAGATCAGGATTTCGCTAGTGAAATTAATGAACCAACACGAATTTATCTTTACGATTTAGATAATAATAGAATTATTGCCGATTATAATTTCGCTTTGAATTTTGTTCAGGACGGGAATGAGAATAATCCGGCTACCTCACTTTCTTCCTTCTCCACTCCTTTAGAAAGAGATGAAGATGGCAATGGAATACGTTATAAACTAAATGTAACTCAGCACGTTAATAATATTATTGAAAATGAAACCGAAAATGTAAGGTTAGGTTTGGCTGTTACGCAAAATATAAACATTACCAATAATGCGGCTGTTAGAAATACTGAAGATGTAGAGTTTTATCCCGTAATGGGTGTGGTGACCCCGCAAGGAACCGTTTTGCACGGAAACCTTTCAAATGACGAAGAAAAGCGATTAAAGCTTAGAATTTATTATACAGAGATTAATTAAATAATACCAATATACTATGTGCGGAATTGTAGGATATATTGGGCATAGGGATGCATATCCCGTTGTCCTTAAAGGACTCCAGAGACTTGAATATCGTGGATATGATAGTGCAGGGATTGCCCTTTATGACGGTAATGAACTCAAAATGTGTAAAACACAGGGTAAAGTTGCTGATCTAAAAGAGAAACTTGAAAATACTATTACTACCAACGGGAATGTGGCGATTGGTCATACACGTTGGGCAACCCACGGGGTTCCAAACGATGTAAACAGTCACCCTCATTATTCTAATTCTGGTGATATTGTAATAATTCACAATGGAATTATCGAAAATTACGATGCACTTAAAAAAGAGCTGAAAACTCGTGGTTATACTTTTGAAAGTGATACCGATACTGAAGTTTTAGTAAATCTTATAGAAGATGTAATTATTAACGAAGGTGTTAAACTTGGGAAAGCAGTTCAAATTGCTTTGAATCAAACTGTTGGAGCTTACGCAATTGCGGTTTATAATAAAACCAAGCCAGACGAGATCGTAGTAGCGCGTTTAGGTAGCCCGTTAGCTATTGGTGTTGGAGAAGATGAATTTTTTATCGCGTCCGATGCATCTCCGTTTATAGAATACACCAACAATGCAATTTACCTGGAAGATGGTGAAATGGCAGTGGTGCGAAGAGGTAAAGAAGTTAGGGTTAGGAAAATTCAGGATGATACTTTGGTAGATCCTTATATCCAGGAGCTTCAACTTAATCTTGAGCAAATTGAAAAAGGTGGATATGAGCATTTTATGCTTAAGGAGATTCACGAACAACCTACCGCAATTAAAGATACTTATCGCGGTAGAATGTTGGCCGACGAAGGTTTAATTAGAATGGCCGGGGTAGACGATAACCTGGAGCGTATTGCCAATGCAAAACGAATTCTTATTGTTGCTTGTGGAACCAGCTGGCACGCCGGTTTGGTTGCTGAATATATTTTTGAGGAGCTTGCGAGAATTCCTGTTGAAGTAGAATATGCTTCAGAGTTTAGGTATCGTAATCCTATTATTTCAGAAAAGGATGTAATTATAGCTATCTCCCAGAGTGGAGAAACTGCCGATACCATGGCGGCTATAAAATTAGCTAAAGAAAAAGGAGCTTTTGCTTTTGGAGTTTGTAACGTGGTTGGTTCTTCAATCTCAAGAGAAACTCATGCGGGTGCTTATACTCACGCCGGGCCTGAAATTGGGGTGGCTTCAACAAAAGCCTTTACTACTCAAATTACGGTGCTTACTTTAATGGCTCTTAAACTTGCAAAACAAAACGGTACGATCTCTCATACAGAGTTTATGACCTATTTGCAGGAAATGGAACGTATTCCTGCAAAAATAGAGAAAGCATTAAAAGGTGATGAACACATAAAAATGATCGCCGATATCTATAAAGATGCCAGGAACTGCCTTTATTTAGGTAGAGGATTTAACTTCCCGGTAGCCTTAGAAGGAGCGCTTAAACTTAAAGAGATTTCCTATATTCACGCTGAGGGTTATCCTGCTGCCGAGATGAAACACGGTCCAATTGCGCTTATCGATGAAGAAATGCCTGTTGTAGTTATTGCAACCAAGAGAGGTCATTACGAAAAAGTAGTGAGTAACATTCAGGAAATTAAATCTAGAAAAGGTAAGATTATCGCTATTGTTACTGAAGGTGATGAAGAGGTGAGAGATCTTGCCGATCACGTGATCGAAGTGCCAGAAACTTTAGAGCCGCTAACGCCGCTTCTAACAACTATTCCACTTCAGTTATTGTCATATCATATTGCGGTATTGCTTGGAAAGAATGTAGATCAGCCAAGGAATTTGGCGAAATCTGTTACGGTTGAGTAAACTTTCAGAATAAATAATTAAGATTACAAAGATCCCTTTTGAAGTTTTTCAAGAGGGATTTTTTCTTTTTAAAATAATACTTTTAGATGAATTTTTGCCGGCTTTAATAAGCTTCAAAAAAGTTATTTTAAGAGAGGTATGATTTTATTTAGAAAAAACTATCTTTGCAGCCTGAAAATACCTTTGTATGATTTTAACACATTGTGAATTATAACATTGAGTTTTTCAGATATTTTAAATACGAAAACATTAAAGAATTAAATAATGTCTAAAGTAACAGGTAAAGTTGCCCAAATTATTGGCCCTGTAGTTGATGTTGTGTTCGACTCAGAGAATGCTGAATTGCCAAAAATCTACGATTCTTTGGAAATCACCAGAAAAGATGGTTCCATTTTAGTTTTAGAGGTGCAATCACACATTGGTGAAGAAACAGTAAGAACCGTTTCTATGGATTCTACTGATGGTTTAAGCCGTGGAGTTGAAGTGGTAGCAACAGGGGCGCCTATACAAATGCCAATTGGTAAAGATGTATATGGCCGTTTGTTTAACGTAGTAGGAGATGCTATTGACGGGCTTGGGAATCTGCCTAAGGCCGGAAAAGATGGGATGTCTATCCACAGGGAAGCACCAAAATTTGAAGACCTATCTGTTTCTACAGAAGTTTTATTTACCGGGATTAAAGTAATTGACCTTATTGAGCCTTATGCAAAAGGTGGTAAAATTGGTCTTTTTGGTGGTGCCGGTGTTGGTAAAACCGTACTTATACAGGAATTAATTAACAATATCGCTAAAGGCCACGGTGGTCTTTCGGTATTTGCCGGAGTGGGAGAGCGTACTCGTGAAGGAAATGACCTTCTTCGAGAAATGCTTGAATCTGGTATTATAAAATATGGAGACGCTTTTTCTGAATCTATGGAAGAAGGCGGTTGGGATCTTAAAAAAGTAGATAAAACTGCTATGTTAGATTCTAAAGCAACTTTCGTTTTCGGGCAAATGAACGAACCACCTGGAGCACGTGCTCGAGTAGCACTTTCTGGACTTACAATTGCGGAATATTTCCGTGATGGAGCTGGAGAAGGCCAGGGGAAAGACGTTCTTTTCTTCGTAGATAACATTTTCCGTTTTACTCAGGCAGGTTCAGAGGTATCTGCACTTCTTGGACGTATGCCATCTGCGGTAGGTTATCAACCAACTTTGGCGACAGAGATGGGTGCGATGCAGGAGCGTATTACTTCAACTAAAAACGGATCTATTACCTCTGTACAGGCGGTTTACGTACCTGCCGATGACCTTACCGATCCTGCGCCGGCAACAACTTTTGCCCACCTGGATGCAACTACGGTACTTTCACGTAAAATTGCCGAGCTTGGTATTTATCCTGCGGTAGATCCTTTGGAATCTACTTCAAGGATTCTTACTGCCGACACTTTGGGTGACGATCATTATAAATGTGCACAACGGGTAAAAGAGCTTTTACAGCATTATAAAGAATTGCAGGATATTATTGCTATTCTTGGTATGGAAGAGCTTTCTGAAGAAGATAAGCTTGCCGTATCCCGTGCAAGGCGTGTGCAACGTTTCCTTTCTCAACCTTTCCACGTGGCCGAGCAATTTACCGGTCTAAAAGGAGTTTTGGTTGATATTAAAGATACCATTAAAGGATTTAATATGATTATGGATGGGGAATTGGACCACCTTCCGGAATCTGCCTTTAACCTTAAAGGAACAATCGAAGAAGCTATCGAGGCCGGAGAGAAAATGTTGGCTGAAGAAGATTAAATAAAAAGTAAACAGTGGTCAGTGAGCAGTATTCAGTAAATATTTTGCTGAAAATTGTAAACGCAAACTAAAAAATATGTACTTAGAAATAGTAACTCCTGAAGCTGTAGTTTTTAAAGCTGATGTGGATGCAGTAAAAGTTCCCGGGAACGATGGGGAATTCCAAATGCTGAACAATCACGCGCCTATAGTTTCTACATTGGTGGAAGGGGAAATTAAAATTCAACTTGCCGCCTCTAATAAAGAACTGGACGATGAGCTATCTGAAGATCTTAAGAAAGATAAAGGAAATAGTAATGTTCTCTATTACACTATAAAAGGCGGAGTTTTGGAAATGAAAGATAATAAAGCTATTATTTTAGCCGATTAATCTTAGGAAATTAAATATAGAAAAAGCCGGGCATTTGTCCGGCTTTTTTAGTTTTTGGTATATTCTAAAATATCGCCCGGCTGGCAATCTAAAGCTTCGCAAATCGCCTCTAATGTAGAAAATCTAACCGCTTTTGCCTTACCCGTTTTTAATATGGAAAGGTTTGCTGTGGTAATCCCGATTTTCTCTGCCAGTTCATTGCTTTTCATTCCGCGGTCTTCCAGGATTTTATCAAGATTAATAAGAATTGGCATGGCTATACTGTTAATTCGTTTTCTTGTTTGATAATTCTAGCCTGATTAAAGATTTTGGATAAAAATATTAGAAATAAGCCTATGCCTATTACAAACCAAAAATCAAACAGATCAAAATTTATTTCCATACGCCCAGCAAATATAGCTTCGAAAACAAAGATGGAGAGGGCATCTACAATAGTTATAAATATAATTAATTGACCAATTAATTTAAAGCTTGCAATTTGGAGCTTTGTAAATAGAGGACCGGCAATTAAGTCCTGCATTAGATTTTTAAATAAGTACAGGGTAAAAATCCAAACTCCAGTTGATAATAATTCATACGCTAAAGAGGTATAAAGCGCATTTTTAGATTTGATTTCAAATTCTTCAGCATCTCTAAATATTTCCAGGATGTCGCTTGGACTAATAAATATTGCATAAAGTAAAAATCCAAATAAAAGTATCCAACCTACAATCATTAAATAATAAGCAACCCTAAAAATGTTTTTAAGCCATTCTGAAGATTTCATCCCTCTATAATTATCGTTTATCAATAACAAACTTAAACTAAATTATTGAAAAACAATAATTATACTGGATTGAATTAATATACTAATTTCAGTAGTTTAAGAAATTGGCCGAGAAATAAGCTTTTTAAAGGGATTAAAATTTAGAAACTACTAAATCGGTGTTCATTGGGTAGCTTTAAGGCAGTTTTTGGTAATAAAAATTCAATAAATCTATTATATTTGCGGGGAACGGACTTTTTGAGAGAAAATATATGCTAGCAGCAATACTTTTAGGTTTTTTATTCGCAATATTTCTGGTTTTTACCGGAAAGTTCTTCAGGGGGAAATTGGCGATTCTTTCAGCGCTTATTCCCGCAGGACTTTTTGCTTATTTTGCGAGTTTTATTCCGAAAATAAGTTCGGGAGAAATAATTAGTAAAACCTACCAATGGGTTCCGTCATTTGGAGTTGACCTTAGTTTTAAACTGGATGGTCTTTCTCTTCTTTTCTCATTAATGATCACCGGGATTGGTTTTCTGGTTTTCGCCTATACAGCATCATACCTTAGAGGGCACAAGTATCTTGACCGTTTCTACGGATACCTGAGCTTATTTATGGCGGCAATGCTTGGGCTGGTACTTTCAGACAATCTTATCTCACTTTTCGTTTTTTGGGAATTAACCAGTATAAGTTCATTCTTCTTAATCGGGTTTAATAATACAAATCCGGCTTCTCGAAAGTCAGCTTTAACAGCATTGGGAATTACCGGTTTTGGTGGATTTTCCCTTTTAGCAGGAGCCTTGTTACTGGGTAGTATTAGCGGCACTTATAGCATTTCTGAAATGCTAAGTATGAAAGAGGCCATTGCCGGAAGCGAATATTATATCCTGGCGGTAGTCTTTATTTTTGTTGCTGCATTTACCAAATCGGCACAATTTCCTTTTCATTTCTGGTTGCCGGGAGCAATGAAAGCACCAACTCCGGTTTCTACGTATTTACACTCGGCTACGATGGTAAAAGCTGGTATTTACCTTCTTATGCGTTTTACGCCGGTATTGGGAGACCAGGAATTTTGGAATACCACTTTAATAATCGTAGGGGGAATTACCATGGTTTATTCAGCCGTACACGCCCTTTTTAGAACAGATCTTAAAGGTATACTCGCCTATTCTACCATTTCAGCTTTAGGTATTTTAGTATTCCTCATTGGCTTGGGAACCAAATATGCTTTCCTTGCCGCCTCGGTTTTTATAATCGTTCATGCGTTATATAAAGCTACTTTATTCCTGGTAACCGGGATTATAGATCATCAGGCAGGTACCCGCGATGTCACAAAATTAGCGGGACTCAGAAAAATTATGATGCCGGTTGCGATCGCCGGTATATTGGCGGCTATTTCCAGCGCGGGTATTCCACCAACTATAGGTTTTCTCGGAAAAGAACTTACCTACGAAGCTAGTATGCATGCCGAAACCCTAACAATAGTTATTGTGATCGCTATTGTTTTGACTAAAATATTATTGCTTTGGGCCGGTTTTGTAGCCGGAATAAAACCTTTTACAGGAAAACTCCCTGAAGCTCATAAAGACGTAAAAGCTCCTGACTTTTTAATGTGGGCACCGGCAATTATCCTGGCCGTTTTAGGGGTTCTCTTCGGAATTTTCCCTATGCTTATAGAATCGGCCCTGGTCAAACCGGTGGTTTCTTCTTTAGGCGAAGATGCTTCAGATTATCACCTGGCTTTATGGCAGGGTTTCAATACTGTTTTGCTATTAAGTGGAATTACAATCGCAGTTGGAATTTTGTTATATTTCTTCCTGAAACCTTCAGCAAAACTGGAAAATAGGATAGGGAAGCTGGAATTTATTTCTCCAAAAAGCCTAACGGAAAAGGGAACACATTATTTCAGCGTTTTCTCAGCATTCTGGACCAACGTTTTTCAGAATGGATATTTACGAAACTATGTTACCACAATCGTTTTGTTCCTCGTAGTGTTAGTGGGGTATGTAATGTTTGGAAATCCAACCGTGTTAATAGACTATCGTCAACTTTCTGAAGTCACAGCTTACGAACTGGCGGTAGTAATTATATTAATTGCTGGAGTTTTCTATACCGTATTTACAAAATCCAGGCTTGCTGCAGTTGCCGCAATGGGAGTTGTAGGCTTGGCTATCTGTTTGATTTTTGTTTTCTACAGTGCACCAGATTTGGCAATGACTCAGTTTTCTATTGATACCCTTACGGTTATTTTGTTTGTATTGGTGCTTTATAGATTGCCAAAATATCTTAGCCTTTCAGATTATAAAATGCGAATTAGGGACGGAGTTTTGTCCCTGGCGCTGGGAACGGTTATATGCTTGCTGGCCTTACAGGTACTTGCTGAACCTACAAATACTGAAGTTGGTGATTTTTACGCCAAAAATGCCTATATCCTTGCGAAAGGAAAGAATGTTGTAAATGTTATCCTGGTAGATTTTAGGGGAACAGATACGCTTATGGAAATTGCGGTATTGTCTATTTCAGCTATTGGAGTATTTGGATTGCTAAAATTGAGATTGAAAAGTACAGACAGGTCGCAATAAAAGAACATTAAAGTCGGGGTAAAATCCGTCTTTTTCTAAAATATATATAAATGAAAACCTTAATATTAAGAACAGCTTCCGATTATCTTTTGCCATTACTGCTGGTGTTCTCTGTTTTTATCTTATTACGTGGGCATTATTTGCCCGGCGGTGGTTTTGTAGGCGGATTGATCGCTGCAATCGCTTTTGTGCTGCACGCTTTTGCCAACGGACTGGATAACACGAAAGGCTTATTGAGGTTTCATCCAGGGTTTTTGATGCCGGTGGGCTTAGCTCTTGCTTTTTTTAGCGGGATGGCTCCGGTACTTGTAGATCAGGCTTTTATGACGGGGCTTTGGTTTCCAGAACCATTCCCTGTTATAGGAAATGTAGGATCGGCCTTATTTTTTGATATTGGGGTTTACCTTGTAGTGATTGGCGTTACGCTAACAATAATATTTACAATTTCAGAATCAGCTTAATATATGGAAATTCTTTTAGCGATAATTATTGGGATTCTATATGCCGCGGGTATTTATATGATGCTGCGGAGGAGTCTGGTAAAGCTTATCATTGGAATTATTCTTTTAGGGAATGGTGCCAATCTCCTTATTTTTCTCCTTGGAAGAATTACCGAAGGAGCGCCACCAATTATCCCTGAAGAATCCAAGGTGTTTTTAGAAGCTTATGCAGATCCTGTTCCACAGGCACTAATATTAACCGCTATCGTAATTAGTTTCGGTTTACAATCTTTTGCTATTATTCTTGTAAAAAGAGCGCATAAAGTGGTTAAAACCGATGATCTGGACGAAATGAACGCAACAGACGAAGATTCATGACACAACAAATAATATTATATCCTTTACTGCTGCAATTATTATTGGCGATCCTGCTCATGTTTTTCTGGAAGAAAATCAATACGCAGCGAATAATAAGTATGCTTGGAAGTCTTGTACACCTGGCAGTGAGTATAGGTGTATTTGCTTATATCTGGAATAATGGAACTCAAACCGTACAGGCCGGGAGTTGGGAAGCTCCATTCGGGATAACCTTTATAGCCGATACTTTTGCGATAACCATGGTTTTGTTAACCTCTATTGCAGGTTTGGCAGTTTCTATATTTTCCTCTGGTTCTGTAATTGGTGATCGTTTAAGGTTTGGGTATTTCCCCATTTTTCACTTTCTGCTCTTAGGCTTAACCGGGGCGTTTTTAACAGGAGATATTTTTAACCTCTATGTTTGGTTTGAGATTATTATTATTAGTTCTTTCGTGTTAATCACTATTGGGGGCGAAAAAGCGCAGTTGGAAGGCGCTGTAAAATATTTTACGCTGAATTTCCTCGCTTCCATGATCTTTTTAACCGCAATTGCGGTGCTTTATGGTTTAACCGGAAGCCTAAATATGGCCGACCTTGCCAATAAAGTGGCAGCGGTTGAAAATAGGGCGCTGGTAGAGATCACGGCTATTTTATTTTTAATTGGCTTCGGAATTAAATCGGCGGTTTTCCCGTTATATTTCTGGTTGCCGGCTTCTTACCATACACCACCTTCGGCTGTATCAGCAATTTTTGGTGGTTTGCTTACCAAAGTTGGAGTATATGCCTTACTTAGGGTTTTTACACTGATTTTTGTAGGAGATGCTTTCCTGGATCAAATCCTATTGGTACTTGCTATTTTCACCCTTTTTAGTGGTGCTCTAGGAGCTTTGGTGCAAAATAATATTAGGAAGGTGTTTTCATATTTGATCATTTGCCATATTGGATATATGATTATTGGTTTAGGAATGTTCACCGAAGTAGCTATTGCTGGGGCAATTTTTTACCTGGTTCACGATATCCTTGTAAAGACGAATTTATTTATGATCAGCGGACTTATCTATCGCATAAAAGGTTCTAATAGTATGCGTGCTTTGGGTGGTTTTTATGCTAATTATCCCAAACTGAGTTTGTTGATGTTTATCCCATTATTTTCCCTGGTTGGAATCCCGCCATTATCAGGTTTTTGGCCTAAGATATCATTGATTACCGCAAGTTTTGAGACCGGAAGTTATTGGAGTTTAGCCGCTATTATTTTTGCAAGTTTTATTACCTTGGTAGTAATCGCAAAGCTTTGGGCTGAAGTTTTTTGGAAAGATGCACAGGAAATACCGGTTAGACCTAAATTTAGGTATTATCACAAGATTAAAAATATAAAGAGAATTCAGATAGTAGTGCCTATTGTTTTCTTAAGTCTGGTGACTCTGTATGTAGGTTTTGGAGCAGAGCATATTCAAACTTTGGCTACAAGAATTTCATCAGAATTAATGAATAACCAGCAGTATATAGACGCGGTACTTAACACACAAATATCCGAATAATGAAGAGCAGGTTTGTATCCAACTTATTACTCACCTTTGTATGGGTGGCCCTAACAGGAGATTTTGGCTTCCAAAATTACGTGTTTGGATTTGTTGTGAATTTCTTCATTTTATGGGTTATTACTCGTGGAAACAGCGATGCTCGTTACTTTACCCTGCTTCCTAAGTTAATCGCTTTCTTTTTCTATTTCCTTTGGGAGCTGTTTAAAGCGAATTTGCAGGTAGCTTATGAAGTAATTACCCCAAATTTTAGAATGAAACCGGGGATTGTAAAAGTGCCACTTACCGTGCAAAGTAACCTGGGAATAACGTTCCTCGCGAATATGATCTCCCTTACACCGGGTACATTGAGCCTTGATGTCTCTAACGATAAAAAAGTGCTTTATGTACATAGTATGTATATTACCAATAGGGAGGAATTTATAAAGGGAATAAAAAACGGATTTGAAAAACGTATTTTGGAAATATTGAGATGACGCTAACCGATTATTTATATTATGTAATTCTACCCATACTGGCCTTTTCGGTACTTCTTATAGTTTACCGATTTATAAAAGGTCCCAGTATTGCCGATAAGATCATTGCCCTGGATGTTTTAATTACCACGGGGATTGGAATTATTGGGGTATACAGTATTATACACGGAAGGTCTACCTTTCTGGATACTGCCATGATCCTTGCTTTAATTGCTTTTTTAAGTACGATGGCCTTTTCCTATTACCTTGAAAAACGAAATAGAAAGAAATGAGTTCAGTAATAATAGTAATTTTAGTCACTTTAGGAACCTTGTTCGTTTTGCTTTCAGCAATTGGCCTTGTAAGAATGCCCGATACCTATATGCGAATTTCAGTAAATACAAAAGCAGCAACATTAGGAGTAGGATTAATTTTGGTAGGAACTGCGGTTTTCTTTAACGATCTTTCTACCACCTCCAGGTCGCTGGTAATTATCCTTTTTGTTTTCTTAACCGCTCCTGTGAGTGCACATTTAATTGGGAGAGCTTCTTATTTTATGGGAGTAAAGTTGTGGAAAGGTTCTATAATGGACGATCTGCGAGGGAAATATCAAAAGAATTCCTATATATTAAAAAGCGAAATCGACGATACTCCAGAAGATAATGTTGATCATTCTAAAATTGATGATGATATTATAAAGTAATTTCTAGCTTTGATTCTCTTCGTGTGTTTTCTTTTTTTTAGCCAGTAACTTCCTTTCTATAAAGCCAAAAATTAGATTTATTGCTACTATGGTCAGGCAAACAACTAAGAGTTCAGCATACATTTGTAAGGCAGCGAGCCCGCCCGCACCAGCACTACACCAAATTGTAGCGGCCGTTGTTAAACCTTTTACATTCTTGCCGTGTTGAAGTATGGTACCGGCGCCAATAAAACCAATTCCGGTGACCACCTGCCCCATTACCCTGGTTATATCTACAAATTCGTCACCTTTAAATTGTAGTGAAAGCAAAATAAAAAGGCAGGCACCAAGCGCAACAAGGGCGTTTGTTTTTAGGCCCGCACTTTTCCCAGTAATTTCCCTTTCTATCCCTATAAAAAGTCCGGCAATGGCTGCGAGGCCAATGCTAATACTAAATTCTGCCAGTTCCATATTTATTGGTTGGTTAAAGTTGTAATTTTGCGCAATGCAAGATTTACCCTTAAAATTAGAGAAAAGTTTAGAAAGTAGAAAGCAGGAACAGGCTTTCCGAAGCTTAAAAAGATCTTCTTCGCTAATAGATTTTTCTTCTAACGATTATCTCGGACTGTCTTCTTCGGAAAAAATCTACAATAAGGCACATGAAATTTTAAAGGAAAATAAACTTTTGGGTAATGGTGCTACCGGTTCCAGGCTGCTTTCCGGAAACCATATTCTATATGATTTAACCGAAAATTACCTTGCAGAATTTCATAAAACTGAAGCCGCCTTAATTTTTAATTCGGGTTACGATGCTAATATTGGCTTTTTTGCTTCGGTCCCAAAAAGAGGTGATCTTATTTTTTACGATGAATTGGTGCACGCTTCCATAAGAGATGGCATTGCCATGAGTCATGCCAAAGCTTATAAATTCGATCATAATAATCCTGAAAGTCTTCAGAATAAGCTTTCCAAAATAAAAAAAACCGAAGATTCAGTGCTTTATATTGTAACCGAATCTGTTTTTTCCATGGATGGTGATATGGCGCCATTAGAAGACTTCGCTAAAATTTCAGAAGAATTTGGTGCTTTATTAATTGTAGATGAAGCCCATGCCACTGGCATTTTTGGTGAGAAAGGTGAGGGTCTAGTGCAGGAACTTAAAATACAGGATAAAGTTTTTGCACGTTTAAACACCTTCGGAAAAGCGCCTGGGTGCCACGGTGCTGCAATTTTAGGAAGCACGGTTCTGAAAAATTATCTGGTTAATTTTTCGAGAAGTTTTATTTATACTACCGCGCTACCACCACACTCGGTGGCGACTATTCTAGCGGTTTACCAGGAATTTGAAAAAGGAATTTCGCTAATTCAGCGGTTAAAAAATAATATTCAGTTTTTTAGAAGCCAGGTATCTCAGAATAATCTATTAGCACATTTCCTGGAAAGTAAATCTGCTATTCAAAGTTGTATAATTCCGGGGAATGAACAAGTGAAGTATGTAGCTGAAAGTCTCAAAAAAGAAGGTTTTGAGGTAAAGCCTATACTTTCACCAACTGTACCAAAAGGCCGGGAAAGGTTAAGGTTTTGCTTGCATGCTTTTAATTCAGAAGAAGAAATAAGCAGGGTATTAAAAATACTGACTAAATTACTGGAATAAAACCAGCCTGATGCTGGACCCAAAAATTGGATATAACAGGATTAGGTAGAGGTCACGGGGTGATTTCCGGTTTGGGATAAAAATTTTTAAACACATGAGCACTTTTGTAACTATTGCCAGGTTTCAGTATTCTTCTGAAGCGCAAATTGTAAAAGGGAAATTGCAATCTGAAGGCATAGAGGTATTCCTGGCAGACCAGGTTCTAATCGATACAGATCCTTTGGTAAGCCAGGCGATTGGCGGTATAAAACTAAACGTATATACTGACGATGAGGAGCGAGCCCGGGCGGTTTTAAGTGAGATCAATAATTATTCCCTGGACGATGAAGGAAATAGAGTGGTTTGTCCCAATTGTGAAAGTAGTCGCGTAAAAGTTTACACGCATATTAAAAATGTGCGTTCTTTCTTTGCTTTTTTGTTTTCATTTCTCACCTTCGCTCTACCAATTCATTACAAGTATGATTATCATTGCGAAAATTGTGAAGAGAAATTTACACTAAAATGAATGAGATAAAAGATTTTTAAACAATGAAACAAACCTATTTTGTTACGGGTATTGGTACCGAAGTTGGAAAAACAGTAGCTTCAGCAATCCTAACGGAAGCTTTAGAAGCAGATTACTGGAAACCTATCCAGGCCGGCGATCTTGATAATTCTGATAGCCATAAAGTAGAAAGATTAATTTCTAATGATAAAACTGTTTTTCATAAAAATAGCTTTGCGTTAAAAACACCAATGAGCCCGCATGCAGCGGCTGAAATTGATGAAGTGAAGATCACTTCAAAACAAATAAAACGTCCAAAGACCGAAAATAGATTGGTTATTGAAGGCGCCGGTGGTTTATTAGTGCCTATTAGCGATAAAGAAACCATCGCCGATTTAATCCAGCCCGAAGATCACATCATTTTGGTTTCCCGTCATTATCTTGGAAGTATCAATCATACTTTATTAACTATAGAAGCTTTAAAATCCCGGGGATTGAATTGCTTCGGAATAATCTTTTCTGGAGAAGAGAATAAATCTACCGAATCGATTATTAAAAAAATGAGTGGGGTAACGGTTCTTGGAAGAATAGAACAGGAACCTTATTTTGATCAAAATGTGATCAAAGAATACGCTGAAATATTTAGAGAAAAATTGAAATAAATTAAACCTCATAGGTTTCTAAAATCTGTGAGGTTTTACTATTATAACATGTCAGATTTAAAAAAAAATAAAGATTCCCTTCCCCTCCCTTTTGGGGAGGGGACCGAGGGGGGAGGCTTGAACTTAGTTACCCGAGATCAAAAACACCTTTGGCATCCGTTAACCCAGCATAAAATTTCCCCGGAAGCTTTGCCTATTGTAAAAGCAAAAGGCAGTATTCTTTACGCTGAAGATGGCAGCGAATATATAGATGGAATCGCTTCCTGGTACACGGCCATGTATGGTCACTGCAACGAATATATCACCGGCAAAGTTGCAGCTCAAATGCAAAATCTGGATCAGGTTGTGTTTAGCGGATTTACCCACGAACCGGCGGTAAAACTTTCTGAAGAGCTAATAAAGATCTTACCGGAAAATCAGCAGAAATTATTTTTTAACGACAATGGTTCCACGGCCACCGAGATTGGGATAAAGATGGCCTTACAGTATCACCACAACCAGGGCAATAATCGCAATGTGATGTTGGCTTTTGAAGAAGGTTTTCACGGCGATACTTTTGGAGCGATGTCTGTTTCAGGGCTCTCGGTTTACAATGGCGCTTTTGAAGAGCACTTTATTGAAGTTTTACGAATCCCGGTTCCATTAGGAGAAAATAATGAAGAAGTTATTTCGGGGCTGAAAGAACTAATTTCAGGAAACAATATTGCGGGATTTATATACGAGCCTTTAGTGCAGGGCGCTGCCGCGATGAAAATGCACGATGCTGCAGGCTTGAATGAAATTCTGAAAGTCTGCAAAGAGCATGACATTGTTTGCGTGGCCGATGAAGTAATGACCGGCTTTGGAAAAACCGGTAAATATTTTGCTTCAGATTACCTGGAAACCAAACCAGATGTGATGTGCCTGTCTAAAGCCTTAACCGCAGGCTTGTTGCCAATGGGGCTAACTACCTGTTCGCAAAAAATCTACGATGCTTTTTATGCCGATGATATTTCTAAAGGATTATTTCACGGGCATACCTATTCTGCAAATCCACCCGCCTGTACTGCAGCCATTGCCGGAATAGAATTATTGGTTTCCGAAGAAATTCAACAACAAATCAAATCGGTTATTAAATCTCACCAGGCTTTTGATGAAAGGATAAAAGATCATCCAAAAGTTGCCAATCGCCGGCAACTGGGCGTTATCTATGCGTTTGATCTAAATGTAAAAATGGAGCGATATGGTAATCTTAGAAACCAGCTTTTTAAGCATTTTATGGATAATGGAGTGTTTCTAAGGCCGCTTGGTAATACCATTTATATTTTGGCGCCTTTTACAATTTCGCAGGTAGAACTTGATAAGGTCTACCAGGTGATTGAAGACCTTCTGAATAAATTTTAGGCATAACTTATAAGTGGCTTAAAAGCAAAGCTTTAATTGTTTACATTAGAATTAAAATTTTGCGATTATGATGCATCCAGATACCGAGTTGCGCTTTATTAACCAAAAGGTGGGTTATGGGGTTGTGGCTACCAAATTTATTCCCGAGGGAACTATTACATGGGTTCAGGATGATTTAGATCACGTTTTTTATACTTCGCAGGTAGAAAAACTTCATCCTAAAAGTGCGCAAATGCTCGAAAAATATGCTTTTCGAAATCGGTTTGGCGATTTGGTGCTTTGTTGGGATTTGGCAAAATATGTAAACCATAGTTTTAATTCTAATTGCTTTTCTACCGCATACGGATTTGAAATCGCCGTGAGAGATATTCAGGTAGGCGAAGAGCTAACCGACGATTACGGATATCTAAATCTCGATGAAGCTTTTGAATCTTTTCGGGAAAACACCTCCAGAACTAAAGTTTATCCCGATGATTTGGTGAATTATCATAAAGAATGGGACGGGATTTTTCAGAAATCTATTCAGAAATTCGAAAAAGTTTATCAACCACTTATTGATCTTGTTTCTGAAGGAATTCAATTAGAGTTGCAAAAGATCCTGTTAGGCGAAAAAGAAATGGATTCTATTTTAAATCTTTATTACCAGCGGTAAGCTTGTTTATCCCACTATCCTTCCTGCGAGGTTTTTTTATACCTCGTAGGTTTGAAAAATAATAATATACCTACAAGGTTGTTCAAACCTTGCAGGATTTCTGATTCATTATCTTCATTTCTTTTTTATTGAAAATATTTAGCGATTGATTCAGCAGACCGTATTTTTGCGGAAAAATTATTCGCTTTTGAAATCACCGGTATTTATATCTTCACTTGGTTCTGTTTCTGCGCTTGGACAATCTCCGGCAGAAATATGGAAAAATTATAAAAATCCGAAGCATTTTATTTCCAAACATCAGTTTGATAAAACCGAGGCTTTTGCGGCTTTTCTGCCAATGGAAGCCCGGGCTGCTATAGAGGCACTCCGCAAGGAAAACGCCAATTATAGAAAACTGGATGATTCGGTTTTATTCGCCATTTTTTCAGCCAGAAAAGCTATTAAAGAGGCTGGTTGGAAAAATGAGAAAAATATTGGGGTCAACATTGGTAGCTCCCGTGGCGCTACCGGGTTATTTGAAAAATACCATAAAGAATTTGTAGAAACCGGGAAAGCCGCTACACAGGCTTCGCCTTCTACCACTTTAGGAAATATTTCTTCCTGGGTTTCGCAAGACCTTCAAACGAAGGGGCCTGCATTTTCACATAGCGTTACCTGTTCAACAGGGTTACATGCGGTGGTAAATGCCATTGCCTGGATGCAAGCGGGTTTTGTAAATAAATTTCTGGCCGGTGGGAGTGAAGCTGCTTTAACAGCGTTTACAATTGCCCAAATGAAAGCGATGAAAATTTATGCTTCAGAAGATCTCGATTTCCCATGCCGTGCCCTGGATATGGGGAAAAAGCGAAATTCCATGATTCTTGGGGAGGCTTCGGGAATTTTGGCACTTCAAAAGGAAAATTCTGGAAATGCCATCGCTAAAATTACGGGTATTGGCTATGCCACAGAAACTTTAAAACATAGTGTTTCAATTTCTGAAAACGGAGAATCTTTACAAAGAGCCATGAAAATGGCCATTGGGGAAAAGGATTTTTCAAAGATTGATGCGGTGGTGATGCATGCGCCGGGAACCATAAAAGGAGACCTTTCAGAAGTAAATGCTATAAAAGCCCTTTTTGGTGAAAATACGCCCGCAATAACCAGTAATAAATGGAAGCTGGGGCATACATTTGCTGCATCAGGAATTCTTAATATAGAACTTGCAGCTTTAATGCTTCAGCATCAGGAATTTATTGAAGTTCCTTTTTCTGAAATTAGCAAGACACCGGCACGTCTGGAAAATATTTTAGTGAATGCCGTTGGTTTTGGCGGAAACGCAGTTTCCGTTTTAATAAGTAGAAAGTAATATATTTAGAAATCTTTCTATACTGAAGCTATATTAAAGCGCAGTTTTATTTATTTTTGAATCAAATCTATTTTTATGGCCACAAGACATAACTGGACAAAAGAAGAAATTCTAGAAATATACAATAAACCTTTAATGGAGCTGCTTTATGAAGCGGCTACTGTACATAGAAAAAACCATGACCCCAATACGGTTCAGGTTTCAACTTTACTTTCGATAAAAACCGGTGGTTGCCCCGAAGATTGTGGGTACTGCCCGCAGGCTGCCAGGTATCATACCAATGTAGAAGGAAACGACCTTATGAGCGTGAACCAGGTAAAAGCCCAGGCCTTACGTGCTAAGGAGTCTGGAAGTTCCCGGGTTTGTATGGGGGCTGCCTGGAGAAACGTAAAGGATGGTGAAGAATTCGATTCGGTTTTAGAGATGGTAAGAACCATAAATAAACTGGATATGGAAGTGTGCTGTACCCTGGGAATGATTACCGAAAACCAGGCGCAGCGTCTGGCTGAAGCCGGTTTGTATGCTTACAATCACAATCTGGACTCTTCAGAAGAATATTATAAAGAAGTGATTTCTACCCGTGGCTACCAGGATAGGTTAGATACTATTGGGAATGTTAGAAAAACCAATGTTACCGTTTGTAGCGGTGGTATTATAGGAATGGGGGAAAGTGTAGATGATAGAGCAGGAATGCTTGTAGCTTTATCTACATTAAGTCCGCAGCCGGAATCTGTGCCAATTAATGCTTTGGTTCCTGTTGAAGGAACTCCTATGGAAGAGCAGGAACCGGTTTCTATCTGGGAAATGGTAAGAATGGTCGCTACTGCCAGAATTGTAATGCCTGAAACCCAGGTGAGACTTTCTGCCGGAAGAACTCAAATGAGTAGGGAAGGGCAGGCAATGTGTTTTTTTGCTGGAGCAAATTCGATCTTTGCCGGAGATAAATTACTTACAACACCAAATCCCGATGTAAACGAGGATATGGAACTGTTTAAATCTCTAGGGCTGAATCCTCAAAAAGCATTTGAGAAAAAAGAACAGCCTAAAAGTGTTTCAGCTGAAGAATCTCAATATCAGAATTTGGGTGAGAAACCAAAATGGTCGAGACCCGGGCATAAGATAGAGCGTAATTTAGAGGCGCAACAAAAGTCAAAAGCCAAGGCGTAAAAAAGAATTCAATTTGAAATTGAATCTGCAAGACATACCGCGGGTTAAAACGCTTTCAAAAGAAGATTTTTTGAAAGATTATTTTATTCCCGAAAAACCGGTTGTTTTTGAAGAACTTTCTGCCGACTGGCCGGCCACCAAAAAATGGGATTTTGATTATTTCAGGGAGAAAGCGGGGGATGTTGTAGTACCGCTTTACGATGGGAAACCGGCAAAAGGCAGGCAGAGTTCTCACGGCCCGGCAACGAAAATTCCTATGCGGGAATACATAGATATTCTTGAAAAAGGGCCTACAGATCTTAGGATGTTTTTCTTCAACCTACTGCAAAATTGTCCGGAGTTAATAGATGATTTTAAGTATCCAGATCTTGGTGTGAAATTCTTTAAAAAGTTACCGGTTTTATTTGTTGGGGGTGAGGGTAGTAGCGTGGTGATGCATTATGATATGGATCTTGCTAATAATTTTCATTTCAATTTTGTAGGCGAAAAAAGGGTGATTCTTTATCCGCCTACAGAAACTAAATTTTTGTATCATGTGCCGCATTCCATAGTAAGTATGGAGATAATAAATATGGATAATCCCGATTTTGAGAAATATCCTGCACTGGCCAAAGCAAAAGGCTTTGAAACTACACTAAAGCACGGGGAGGCTTTATATATTCCCAGTAAATGGTGGCATTTTATAAAGTATGAGACTGCGAGCTTATCAATGACATTGAGGTCTTTGCCGCAAAAACCGGGGCGCATTGCCGAGGTACTCAAAAATTTGATTATTACCCGAAATTACGATAATTTAATGCGTAAGATTAAGGGCCAGGATTGGATAGATTACAAGAATAGAAAAGCGATTGAAAATACGCACAGAAGTGCTGGAATTGAATGATGGAGAAAGAAGAAAGCTTACATTTAGAACCCATACCGAGGCTTAAGACTATTTCTAAGAAAGATTTTTTAGAAAATTATGTGCGGCCCCAAAAACCTGTGGTTATTGAGCATTTAATAGACGAGTGGCCGGCTACACAAAAATGGGATTTAGATTATATTAGCGAGGTTGCGGGAGAAAAGGTAGTGCCGCTTTATGACGATCGTCCAATAACGTCTGAGCAAAAATTCAACGAGCCACATACAAAGATGAAGATGGCAGATTATATAGATCTGCTAAAATCAAAACCTACAAATTACCGTATTTTCCTTTATCATTTATTAAAAGAAGTGCCTGTTTTACAGAAGGATTTTCGCTTTCCAGATCTCGGGCTTAGGTTTATAAAGCAGTTGCCTACTTTATTTTTTGGCGGGGAGAATTCTAAAGTCTTTATGCATTACGATATTGATTTTGCGAATATCCTTCATTTTCATTTCCACGGAAAAAAACGCTGTATAATTTATCCGCCTTCTGAAAGCAAATATTTATATAAAGTGCCACACGCTCTTATTTCTCGTGAAGACATAGATTTCAATAACCCCGATTTTAAAAAATTCCCTGTTCTAAAAAAAGCGAAAGGCTATGTGACTGAATTGAAACATGGTGAGGCATTGTATATGCCTGAAGGATACTGGCACCAAATGACCTATCTAACTCCAGGTTTTTCTATGAGTCTAAGAGCAACTCCAAGAACGCTTACCAATTTTTCTAAAGCCGTTTATAATCTTTTGGTGATGCGTAATTTTGATAACTATATGCGTAAACTAAAAGGCCAAAAGTGGATAGATTATAAAAACGAACAGGCAATTGAACGTACGCATAAGAAGAATAAGGTTTAAGTGAATTAGAGTTTATTTCCAGTTTTAAGCAAGGTGGAAATCTCATTTTTAATGTAGAATATATTTTTGGTTGCGTGTATCGTAGCTACGAATTCACTAATTCTTATTAACTCTTCACTCTTCCCACAAAGGATACCCGCGTTCATTCCTTCGCTTCGGATGATAAGTTCGAACAGTTTGTAGGCTTCTAATAATCACTCTAAGAGCTCGTTTGTTGCTTCGTAGACCAAATTACTTTCATAACCTTTGCGAAGCAGGAAATCGGCCAATTTGCGCTTCTTTTTAAATTTATCGGGTTCTTTTAAAAGCTTTAGTTTCTTCTCTGCCAGTTCGTATAATGTGGCGATATATCTTTGCTGGTCTATTTCAGTGAGGGCGTTTTTTATTATTGGGGCAGAAATTTCCCTGAATTTCAATTCCTGTTTGATCTTTATTCTTCCCCATTTTTTTATCCTAAACTTTCCTCTTACAAAACTTCTTGCAAAACGTTCTTCATTTAAAAAGTCTTCCTGCATCAGCCGAATGATGATCTGTTCCTGCGCAGCAGGGATCATATTCATTTTACCTAGTTTTTCTTCAACTTCTTTGTGTGAACGATCACGGTAAGCGCAGAACTGCATCAGTTTGATGGTTGCTTCTTTAACGGTATAAGATTCCTGGGATTCTTTCAAGGTTTAAAATTGGAGAATTCAGAATTTAAAGTTCAAAATTAATCTTTTTAAGTTGAGAAGTTTAAATTTTATACCGGAGAACTTTCAAATTTAGACATAAAAAAACGCCTTCCGAATTAACGAAAGGCGTTTTAGTATTTAGAGGATTTCATTTCCTTCTTTATCGTGAAAATGATATTCCATGTACGTGTAAGCGTCTCTAGGTAAAATTTTCACCCATCGCTTATGGTCTAAAAACCACTGCGAGCGGGGAGATGGAAAGCCTTTTGTTAAAAAGGCTGCAATAAATGGATGCGCACTCAAAGTGATCTTTTTATGATCTTTCTTTATAAGTTTTTCCAGGTCGGTTTTCATTTTGTTTATTAAAAGTATTGGTGCTTCAATTTCACCATCGCCGTTAGGATTGTCCTCACGGGTTTTAATATTCATTTCCGGCCTTACGCGTTGTCTTGTAATTTGTATCAACCCGAATTTACTCGGTGGCAAAATCTTATGTTTTGCACGGTCGTCACTCATTTCGTTCCTAAGGTGATCAAACAGGGTCTTGCGGTTTTCAGCCTTGCCCATGTCTATGAAGTCTACTACGATTATGCCACCCATATCTCGCAATCTTAATTGCCGGGCTATTTCTGTGGCGCTAATCATGTTCACCTCTAACGCAGTATCTTCCTGGTTTCTTGATTTGTTAGAACGGTTACCGCTATTTACGTCTATTACGTGCATAGCTTCGGTATGTTCTATTACCAGGTAGGCGCCTTTACTCATAGAGACGGTGCGCCCAAATGAAGTTTTTATTTGTCTTTCGATACCGTGTTTTTCAAAAATTGGAACATTAGATTGATATAATTTAACAATCGATTCTTTACTCGGGGCGATTTCGCCCACATAGTCTTTAATTTGTGTATAAAGCGTCTCGTCGTCTACAATAATAGAAGTAAAAGAGTCATTAAAAATGTCTCTTAGCAGGGAAGAAGCCCTGTTTAATTCTCCTAGTACTTTAGAGGGGTGATGCGGCTTATACATCTTCTTGCACATTCCTGTCCAGCGACCCATCAAATTTTGAAGGTCTCTGTCCAGCTCTGCTACTTTTTTGCCTTCGGCTACGGTTCTAACAATAATCCCAAAACCTTTGGGCTTAATGCTTTTTACCAATCTTTTTAACCGGTCTTTTTCTTCTTTACTTTCAATTTTTTGTGAAACTGAAATACGATTAGAAAAAGGTACCAGTACTATATAACGACCCGCAATAGAAAGCTCTGAACTTATCCTGGGGCCTTTGGTAGAAATAGGTTCTTTAACAACCTGAACCAGTAGCGACTGATTTGACTTTAAGACATCGGTAATTACGCCGTCTTTGTCAATATCCTTTTCGAATGTAAAATTCTTTAAGGAATAATCTTTTAATTTACCTGTGCTTACACGTTTTATGAACTTAAGCATGGAAGATACCTGGGGGCCGAGATCGTGATAGTGTAAAAAACCATCTTTCTCGTAGCCAACATTTACAAATGCAGCATTTAACCCGGGTACAGCTTTTCTAATTTTGGCAATAAAAATATCACCAACATTAAATTTGTTGCTGTCTTCTTCTTTGTTGAGTTCAATAAGTTTTCCATCTTTTTGTAAGGCAAAATCTACAGCAGAGGTTCCGGACCTGATAATTAATTCTTTGTCCACACTCTATTTCGATTTATATCTATAGCTGCCTAAGCAGTTACAGATGGATTAAACATTATTTTATCACAGGGTTTTTAATCCTGAAGAAACCCTAAACTTGTTAGGTGATAAGCTGGGTTTCAATTTCAATGAACGTTTTAAACAAAAAAAGTAGTATGAAAACTACTTTTTCTTGTGGCGGTTAGCTCTGTTTCTTTTTTTACGCTTGTGCGTAGCTACCTTATGTCTTTTTCTTTTTTTACCACTTGGCATAGTGTTCCTTTTTAATTAATAAATTATTTTCTGTGAAACTTATTAAGGTTTCGAATTACTTAACTTCTACGTTAGTTTTTACCCCTTCAACAAATATTTTGGCTGGTTTAAAAGCCGGAATGTTGTGTGCAGGGATTTTAATAGTTGTGTTTTTAGAGATATTTCTTCCGGTTTTTTCGGCTCTTGTTTTTACAACAAAGCTTCCAAATCCTCTTAAATATACGTTATCTCCACCTTCTAATGAAGTTTTAACCTCATCCATGAAGGTTTCAATAGTAGCCTGGACATCACCTTTTTCCATTCCTAATTTTTCTGAAATGTTTGCTACAATATCTGCTTTCGTCATTTTCGTACTATTTAATATTATAAATTGGGATTTCTATATTTTTCAAGGGCGCAAATATAAGAATTAAATCTACAATATTTCAAGCCTAATTCATTAAATAATAACGGAATAAACTTTTAATATTGCACCAAGTCTATTTTGTGTATGGTTTTCTCTAAAGTATTGATTGATTGGTATTTAAAAAATAAACGCGAATTGCCCTGGCGCAAAACCAGCGACCCATATCATATTTGGTTGAGTGAAATTATGCTTCAGCAAACTAGAATAGAGCAGGGTTTGCCCTATTATCAGCGTTTTATATCTGCATTTCCCAGTGTTTTTGATCTTGCTGCAGCGCCGCAGGAAAAAGTGCTTAAACTATGGCAGGGTTTGGGTTATTATTCTCGCGCCAGAAATCTTCATGAGAGCGCTAAATACGTAGCTGAAGAGCTCAATGGCGTTTTCCCGGGTTCTTATAAAGAACTCAAAGAACTAAAAGGGGTTGGCGATTATACCGCTGCCGCCATTGCTTCTATTTGTTATAATGAGCCCGTTGCGGTAGTAGATGGGAATGTTTATCGGGTTCTATCTCGGTTTTTTGATATAGAAACTCCAATAAATTCAGCAGCCGGCATCAAGGAATTCATGGCCCTTGCTTCAGAATTGTTGGATGAAAAAGATCCTTCCAGTTTTAATCAGGCTTTAATGGAGTTTGGAGCGTTGCAGTGTAAACCCCGAAATCCGCTTTGTGAAACTTGTCCTTTAAGTTCAGGTTGTTTGGCTTTACAGAAGAATAAGATTAAAGACCTGCCGGTTAAACTGAAGAAAACTAAAGTGAAAAAACGCTACTTTAATTATTTAGTGGTTTATTCTCAAGAAAATAAAACTCTGCTTCAGCAAAGAACGGGGAAGGGAATTTGGAACGGATTATATGAGTTCCCATTAATTGAAACCGAAAAACCGGTTAGCGAAGGCGCTTTTCCATCCGAAGAAAAAATAAACGAAATTCTTGGTGTTCAGGAACTATCGCTGCAGTTACATAATAAAAAACCCGTGGTGCATAAGCTTTCCCATCAGCATATTTATACGCATTTTTGGTGGGTGAAAGCTGAGAGTGTGGGAGAAGAGGGAATTCCTGTAAAGAATGTGAAAGATTATCCTGTACCGGTTTTAATTGCTAATTTCCTTAAGGAAACCGCGCTGGAAACCTATTCCTTATAATTTGTTTAAAGTTTTATGGAATTTAGCTTTACTTAGCAATAAATTTTTCAGTATTTTAGGGTGTAAATAAACAGCCATTTTAGGCTAAAAATAATTTAATTAAGATGACAGGTACATTAAACAAAGTAATGCTGATTGGGCATACGGGAGACGACGTGAAAATGCATTATTTTGAAGGCGGTGGCGCAATTGGGCGTTTTCCGCTGGCTACCAACGAAACTTATACTAACCGTACTACCAACGAGCGTGTTACCAATACCGAGTGGCATAATATAGTGGTGCGTAACAAGGCTGCTGAAGTTTGCGAGAAATACCTTAAAAAAGGTGATAAGGTTTATATTGAGGGTAGAATTAAAACCCGAAAATGGCAGGACGACCAGGGAAATGACCGTTACACCACAGAAATACAGTGTACAGAGTTTACCTTTTTAACTCCAAAAGGAGAGAACGAAGGAGGCGGAAATATGCAGCAGCAAAATTCCCCGGCTCAAAATCAACAAAACACGCCTAAAAATGATAATTTTGCCAATCAATCTATGGCAAAAGAAGAAGAGGAAGACGATTTGCCTTTCTAAGTTTAATTAAAACTCCATCATTTGGATTCAGAACCTCCCAGTTTATTTTTGTTTTGGGCCGCTTTTGATTTTACGCAGCTATTTAGCTATTTAGTTTTATTGCTGCTTTTACTTTGTTCAGCCTTAATTTCTGGGGCTGAAGTAGCATTCTTTTCGTTAACACCCGCCGATGTAATTGCTGAAGACGGGAAGCGTAGCAAGGCGCAACAAATTGTGGTAGATCTATTAGATAAACCCAAAAAGCTGCTGGCTACTATTCTTGTGGCTAATAATTTCATCAATATAGCCATAGTACTACTATTTGATAATCTCGCCGATGAACTTTTTGGCGGAATGAATACGGTATTCTACGGCATCAACTTTAAATTTCTTATTGAAGTTGGTATAGTGACATTTATAATTCTACTTTTTGGTGAAATTTTACCGAAAGTTTACGCCAGTAGAAACAATGTGCTATTTTCCAATTTTATGGCGCGCCCCTTAAATTTTCTC